>Ga0255089_1000639_pt1 | contig 12133 bp, 10 predicted proteins | sample Colum_Miss_RepC__2_FD_188468 | JGI IMG/M metagenome (GOLD analysis project Ga0255089, IMG submission 188468) | Freshwater microbial communities from Columbia River, Oregon, United States - Colum_Miss_RepC_8d | ecosystem: Environmental > Aquatic > Freshwater > River | place: USA: Oregon... | reverse complement strand
ATCCGTATGCCTTCCTCAACGACGCCTGTCCGCAGCAGCCGGTCACCGCTGCGCCGGCCAGCATCGCTGAGCTGCAAGTGACGCGCCGCGACGCGCCGATCTTCCATGTGCATCGCGACTGCGACGCCTACGGCAGTTGCCCCAATGCGCAGCGTTTGGGCGATCGCATCGCCGGTAGCGCCAGCGCCAACTGGCTCGGGCAGATCATCGACCGCGACCAACAGCCGACGTCCAGCTGCGACGCGGCCTGCGGCAGCAATGCCGACGGATCGCCGTGGAATCTGAAGGCGCGCACCACGGGCACGCGCAACCACAACCAATGGCCCGACACCTGGGACGCGCGCCTGCTGGCCTGGCTGCGCGAACACCCGCTGCCACCGGCTGCGCCTTGACGCATCAGTCGGCGCGGCACCGCTATCGAGGACGATTCCGCTGCTGAGCGGCGCAAGCACCGGTTATGCTCCGGCCACTGCCCGATTGGAACCCTCATGCGCGTCTCAGCCAAGCTGCTTGCCCCTTTGTTTGGCGCTGTTTTGCCGGCACTCGCCGGCTGCGCCGCGACCAGCCAGGACGTGATCGACGCCTTGGGCCAGATCGGCAACGTGGTGCAGGGAACCGGCCTGAGTCAGGGCGAAATCCTCGCCGGCCTGCGCGACGCGCTGCGCCAGGGCACGACCAGCGCGATCAACCAACTCGGCCACGACGACGGTTTCTGGCGTGATCCGCAGGTGCGCGTCCCGCTGCCGTCATTCATCGCCCGCTACGAAAGCGGCGTCCGTGCGATGGGCTTTGGCGGCACGCTCGACCAGTTTCAGCTGACGCTGAACCGCGCCGCCGAGCAGGCCATGCCACAGGCGGCGCACATCATCGGCGGCGCGATCACCCGGATGACGCTGGACGACGCCAAGCGGATCCTCGACGGCCCGTCCAACGCGGCGACCGAGTACTTCCGACGCTCGGCTTCGGCCGAGCTGTACGAAAGTCTGCTGCCGATCGTCGCGGCCACCACGGAGCAAGCCGGCGTCGCGCAGCAGTACAAGAAGCTGGCGAACAAAGCGGGCCCGCTGCTGCGCTTGTCGGGTGCCAGCGAACCGGCCGATCTCGACGGCTACGTGACGCAAAAAGCGCTCGATGGCGTGTTCCTGAAGATCGCCGCCGAAGAAGCCCGCATCCGCGCCGACCCAGCGGCGCGCGGCACCGAATTGATGCGGCGCGTGTTCGCCCGGCAGGCGCACTGACACCAAGCCGATGGCGCCGCGCGCGCCGTCGTGGCACCCGGTGGCAGCGAGTTGGCAGCCCTGGCAGCGGACGTTAGGCTCGCATCGGGTGACGCAGGACGTCGCCGTGACGGATCACTTATGCCCACCGCTGCGGGTTCGGTACAGGCCCTGATTTCCTACCTGGAGCACGATACGACGCCGATGATCGTGCTCGACGTCGAGTACAACATCCTTGCCGCTAATACGGCCTACCAACGGCAGTTTGCGACCCCGCGCCAGCAGGTTCAGGGGCAGAAGTGCTTCCGGGTGTCGCATCAGTACAGCGTTCCCTGCGATCAGGCCGGTGAGCACTGCCCGATGAAGCAAGCACTGGCGACGCGCGCACCCGACCGGGTGCTGCATATCCATCACACGCCGCGCGGACCCGAACACGTCGATGTCGAATTGCGGCCGATCCTCGACGAGGGCGGCCAGGTGATCGCCTACGTCGAGCGGCTCAGCCGCGTGGTGACGGCGTCCGCGCAGCCGCGCGAAAGCGGCTTGGTCGGGCGCTCGGAATCGTTCAACGCCGCGTTGTCGGCGCTGCAACGCGCTGCGCCTTCGCAGATCCCAGTGCTGTTGCAAGGCGAATCCGGCACCGGCAAAGAGCTGTTCGCTCGTGCGCTGCATACCGCCAGCCCGCGCGCAGGCGGGCCGCTGGTCGTCGTCGACTGCACCGGCCTTTCCGAGACGCTGTTCGAAAGCGAGTTGTTCGGGCATGAGCGCGGCGCATTCACCGGCGCCATGCAACGGAAGATCGGCCTGGCCGAGACCGCGCACGGCGGCACGCTGTTTCTGGACGAAATCGGTGACGTGCCGTTGCCGATGCAGGTCAAGCTGCTGCGCTTGATCGAGTCCGGCACGTTCCGCCGCGTGGGCGGCGTCGACACCTTGCACGCCGACTTCCGGATCGTCGCCGCCACCCACAAGCCGCTGAAACGGATGGTCGAGGACGGGACGTTCCGTCAGGACCTGTACTACCGGATCAGCGCGTTCCCGGTTCACTTGCCGCCGCTGCGCGAACGCGTCGACGACATTGCGCTGCTCGCCAACAGCCTGCTGCAACGGATGGCGGGCAATGACCGGCTGCGAGTCGACGACGAGGCACTGGCAGCGCTCAAGCGCTACGCGTTTCCGGGCAACGTGCGCGAACTGCGTAACCTGCTGGAGCGCGCGCGGCTGTTCGCCGACGAAGGCGTGATTCGGCTTCGCGATCTGCCCGAGGACGTGCTCGGCACCCAAGCGGCGGCAGCGCTGCCGCGCGCCAAGGGCCAGGACGCCGACAAGGCCCGGCTGTCGCACGCGCTGGCGACGTTCCAGGGCACGCGCGAAGAATTGGCCCGGCACCTCGGACTCAGCGAGCGGACGCTGTACCGACGCCTGAAGGACTACGGGCTGGCATAGCGCCGGCACCATCGCAGCGCCCGCGTCGCGGATGCGCACGCCACGCGACACGATCGCGGCACGGCCTGCCGTCGCGACCGGTGACAGGCTCCAACGACGCGGTCGCGATTACGCCGAGCCGACCGCGCCGATCAGGCCGTCGCGCCGTCGCGGCCGAAGCGGCCGGTTCGGAAATCGTCGAGCGCTTGTTCGATCTGCTCGCGCGTGTTCATCACGAACGGTCCGTATTGCACCACCGGCTCATGCAGCGGCCGACCGCCGATCACCAGCAGCCGCGCGCCATCGGCGCCGGTCGCCGTGACGCTCAGCTGATCGCCGTCAGACAGCAAGCCGGCAGCGCGCAGCGGCAGCGGCCGCGCGTCGTCGCCGATCTGCGCCGCGCCTTCGTACAGGTAGACGAACACGTTGTGCCCGGCCGGCAGCGTCAGCGTCGCCGACGTAGCGGCCGGCAGATGCAGATCCCAGTACAGCGGCGCGGTCGTCGCACCGGTGACCGCGCCGGGGGTCGTGCCGTCGTGGCCCGGCTGCGCCAACTCACCGGCAATCACGCGGGCGCTGCCGCCACCGGCCAGCGCCACGGTCGGTATCGTCGCTGCGGCGATGTCGCGGTAGGCAGCCGGTTTCATTTTTTCGGCGGCCGGCAGGTTCAGCCACAGCTGAAAACCGCGCATGCGGCCTTCGGTCTGCTGCGGCATTTCGGAATGGATGATGCCGCGCGCCGCCGTCATCCACTGCACGTCGCCGGGGCGCAGATCGCCGGTGTTGCCCAGGTGATCCTGATGCTGCATGTGGCCGTCGAGCATGTAGGTCACGGTTTCGAAGCCGCGATGCGGATGCGACGGAAAGCCGGCCAGGTAATCGCCGGGACGGTCGCTGTAGAACTCGTCCAGCATCAGGAACGGATCGAAGCGCAGCCCGGGCTGCGCGCCGATCGACCGCGACAGCTTGACGCCGGCACCGTCGGAGGTCGGCATGCCGGGAATCACTTGTCTGAGATGGCGAGAGGTCATTGGATGCTCCTGCAATCAGCGAAAGGGTGCGCGACGCTCAGGCGGCCAACTGGTCGATTTCGCCGTGGGCGCGGGCGATCGCCTCGTCCTTGAGCTGGGCGTTGATGTTCAAGCCTTCGGCATAGACGAACTCGATGCTGCGGATGCCGATGAAGTTGAAAAAGGTTTGCACGAACGCGGTCTGGCTGTCGCTGGGCTGGCCGCGATGCAGGCCACCGCGCGTCGCCAGCACGGTCAGCTTGCGGTCGCCGATCAGACCTTCGGGGCCGTTGGCGGTGTAGCGGAACGTCACGCCGGCGCGCGCCAGATGGTCCAGATACGCCTTGAGCTGCGAGGGCACACCGAAGTTGTACATCGGCAGGCCGAGCACGATCGCGTCGGCCGATTTCAGCTCGTCGATCAGCGCATCGGACTCGGCGACGATCGCCGCCTGCTCGGCGGTGCGGCTCGCGGCCGGCGTCGACAGCGCGGTGATGCGGGCTGCGTCCAGATGCGGCACCGGCTGAGCGGCCAGATCGCGGACGACGACGCGGCCGCCCGGGTGGCGGGCCTTCCAGGCGGCGACGAAATGATCGGCCAGCTGGCTGGACTGGCCGTTGCCCGAAAACAGGCTGGTGTTGATCTGCAGCAGCGTCGGAGCGGAAGTAGCGAGCGTGTTCATGGTCATCATCCTGATCGGTTGAAGGCGACGCAAAGGCGTCGGATGACCGCTATTAGAAGGCCAGAAAGCCGCCGAAAAAAGCAAAAAATCCTGACGCTGGCTTTCGAAACCGTTGACGGACCTTGCCGTCGCCGCGCGCGCCACCGCGCCGTAGACTGCCGCACCATGGACTGTCGCCCGCATTGCGGTGCCTGCTGCACCGCGCCCTCGATCACCTCGCCGATCCCCGGCATGCCGCATGGCAAGCCGGCCGGTGTGCGCTGCGTGCAGCTGGGCGCCGACGACCGCTGTCTGCTGTTCGGCGACCCGCGGCGTCCGGCGTTCTGCGGCTCGCTGCAGCCGAGCGCCGAGATGTGCGGTGCCACGCGCGAGCAGGCGCTGCGGTACCTGACCGACTTAGAGCGCCAGACGCGGCCGGACTGACCGCCGGCATCCCGCGCGGCGCGACACCGCCGCAAACGGACGCGAGACTCGCTCAGTCCGGCGTCGACGCAGGCTGCTCGATCAGCACCGCCAAGCCCTGAAACAGCATCGACGTCGACGCCACCATCGTCGCGCGGCTGGCCCGGTAGTCGCTCAGCAGCCAGTGCAGCGCGGCCTGGCTGATTGCACCGACCAGCGCGATGTTCAGCACCTCGCCGCGTTCGTCGTCGATGCGCCACTGCGGAAACAAGCCGCGCGACAGCTGCAGCAGCAAGCCGGCGAACTCGCCGACATTGGCCGTGTACAGCCGATCGATACGCGGGCTGACGCCGAGCACTTCCAGCCAGCAGACGCGGGCCAGACGCGCATCCTCGAACGCGGCAAAGAAGCCGTCGAGCGCCGCGTCGATGATCTGGCGCGGCGTGCCGCCTTCGCCGCGCGCGGCGATGGCCTGCAGCACGGCGGCGCGCAGTTGGTCCATGCCGTCGCGGTACACCGCTTCGAGCAGGTCTTCGGTGCTGGCGAAGTTGTTGTAGAAGTAGCGGTCGGTCAGGCCGGCCTGCTTGCACAGGCTGCGCACCGTGGTCGCGCGGTAGCCGACGCTGCCGAACAGCGCCCGGCCGGCATCGAGAAACTGCCGGCGCTGCCGCGCCTGCCGCGCGTCAGCACTTTCGCCGCCATAAGTGCGTCCGGAGTTCATCTTCCGATTTTGACGACGCTTGTCGTCAGACGTAAAGTGACGACAGTCATCGTCACATTGCCCGAGCGGCAAACCATGAAAGATTTCAGACACAAAGTGGTGGTCGTTACCGGCGCGGGTTCGGGCATGGGCCGCGCCTATGCGCTGGAATTCGGACGCCTGGGTGCGCATCTGGCGCTGAACGACTACGACGTCGACGGGCTCGCCGAAACGCGCCGGCTGCTCGACACCCAGCAGGCCGGCAAGGTGTATGCACAGGCGTTCGACGTCGCCGATAAGGCGCTGATGCAGGCCTTTGCCGCCGGTGTCGAAGCCGAGCTGGGCAAGGCACACGTGGTGATCAACAACGCCGGCGTCGAAGGCGCCGCAGCGCCGGTCTGGGCGATGCCCGACAGCGCGCTGGATCGCGTGATGCGAATCAATTTCCACGGCGTGGTCAACGGCACGCGCGCGTTTCTGCCGCAGCTGCTGGCCCAGCCCGAAGGCGCACTCGTGAATGTGTCGAGCATCTTCGGGCTGGTCGGCACGCCGAATCACGCCGACTACTGCGCCAGCAAATTCGCCGTGCGTGGCTACACCGAAGCGCTGATGGTCGAGCTGCTGCACACGCCGGTCAGCGTGCATCTGGTGCATCCGGGCGGCATCGCCACGCGCATCGCGCGCTCGTCGGCGTCGCAGAAGTTTTCGCACAAATACCTGTCGACGCCGCCCGAGGACATCGTGCGGCGCGTGATCCGCGGCATCCAGCGCGGCGAGCCGAAAATCGTCTACGGAAAGGATTCGTTCAAGACCTGGCTGGGCGCCAATCTGGTGCCGCTCAAGCTGCTGAACCGGATCATCTGGCGCGACATGAAAGACGCGATCGACCTTCAACACTACCCCGCAACCGATACGAGGAATCACCAGCAGTGAAACGCGCCACGCTGATCAGTCTGGGCCTGCTGGCCGCCGCCGCCATCGGCGCCGCCGCTTGGCTGTCCACGCCGTCGAACGGCTTTGCCGCCTACCGTAGCGGCGCCGCGCTCGAAGCACGTCTGTACGGCTTCGACACGATCAATGTCGACATCGGCGAGATGCGCATCGCCGCCTACGACAGCGGCGCTGCGCCGGGCCGCGACACGCTGGTGCTGCTGCACGGCTACAGCGCCGACCGCCAAGTGTGGCCGCGCTTTGCCCGTCACTTGCTGGACCAGTACCGCGTCATCATTCCCGACCTCGCCGGTCACGGCGACACCGGCTTTGATCCGGCCTGGGATTACAGCGCGCCAGCGCAGGCGCGGCGTGTCGCCGCCCTGCTCGACCGGCTCGGCATCGAGCGCGCACACATCGCCGGCAACTCGATGGGCGGCTTCATCACGGCGCATTTCGCGCTGGCCTATCCGCAACGCAGTCTGTCGGCCACGCTGATCGACCCGGCTGGCGTCGAGTCACCGAAGGCCAGCGACGCCGACAGCGAACGCGCCGCCGGCCGCAATCCGTTTCTGATTCACGATCGCGCCGAATTCGATGCGTTCTACGCGATGACGATGCAGCAGCCGCCGCTGATGCCCGGCTTCATGCTCGCCGGCATTGCCGAGCAGTACCAGCAGCACCGCGACGCGCTGGCGACGATCTTCAGCGGCTTCTACCAGCACGACATGCTCGACGCGCAACTGGCGCAGATCACGGTGCCGACGCTGCTGATCTGGGGCAGCGGCGACCGCATCATCGACGTCAGCGCGGCGCAGGTCTGGCAGCAAGGCGTGCCGAAGGCCGAGCTGAGCGTGTTCGACGGCATCGGCCACATGCCGATGGTCGAAGTGCCCAAGGCCACCGCCGAACGCGTCCGCGCGTTTTTGTCGGCGCTGCCGCAGACCTAGTGCGGTAAGCAGCGGCGTCGCGCCCGCGCAGCCTCAGCCTGGCTCCTTCAGCAGCCGCGCGACGCTCTGCTGCGCGATTGGGTGGTAGCCGGCGCGGGCTTTGGCGAACACCTGCTCGGCGTAGCGACGGCCATCCGGCGTGCGCTTCAGCGCGCGGTAGACCGGTGACAGCAAGCGCATGCGGCCGACGCTCTGCAGGTAGCGCTCCGCATCCGGCCACACGCGGCGATCGCCGCGACCGATTGCCAGCGACAGCCAGCTGCTGGCCAGGATCTGGTTCGACGTGCGTGTCAGCGCATAGCGCTGGTCGAGTGCCTGCAACTGCGCGAGGCTGACGCTGTCGGGCATCGTGTCGAGAAAGTACTGCCATTGCTGCACGGCCCAGGTGTCGGCGGGCAGCGCGCCCGTGTCGAGCGTGCCGGCCAGCCATTGCGCGCGTACCGCGTCGACCTGCGTGAACGCATCGGAATGCGGCATCAGCGCGTAGGCCGGCAGATCGGGCGCGTTGATCCAGGCGTCGATCTGCGCCTCGGTAACCTTGCCGGGCTGCTGCGCCAGCAACTGCGTGCTCAGGTAAGCGCGAAACTGCGCGGTGCTGGCGCTTTGGAATGCATGCGTGTCGAACCAGCCGCGCACGAACGCATCGAAGCGCTCGCGGCCGAACTGGGCTTCGAGCCAGCTCAGGAACAGCGCGCCACGCTCGTACGGAATCGAGCTGAACACTTCGTCCGGATCAGCGGCCGGCGTGGCGCGGACCAAGGCGTGGTCGACGCGGTCGGCATGCGCCACGGCATCCCGCAGATCCTCGACGCCCAGCACCCGCTCCATGTCGGCGAACTCGACACCGAACTGCGCTTCGTTGAGTCGGTTGGTCAGGTACGTGGTGAAGCCCTCGTTGAGCCAGAAGTCGCTCCAGGTGGCGTTGGTCACCAGATTGCCCGACCAGCTGTGCGACAGCTCGTGCGTGATCAACGACACCAGCTTGCGATCACCGGTGATCACCGACGGCGTCAGGAACGTCAGTCGCGGGTTTTCCATGCCGCCGTAAGGGAAGCTCGGCGGCAGTACCAGCATGTCGTAGCGGCCCCAGCGATACGGTCCATAAAGCTGCTCGGCCAGCGCCATCGTGCGCTCGGTTTCGGCGAATTCATAAGCGGCGCGATCCAGCATCGCCGGCTCGGCATAAACGCCACTGCGCTCGCCGGTGCTGCGAAACGCGATGTCGCCGACAGCCAATGCCACCAGATACGACGGAATCGGCTGCGGCATCTCGAACTGCCAGCGCCCATCGGCGGCCGGGCGCTCCGACATCTGCGCGCTCATCACGGCGCGCAGCGCCTTGGGCGCCTGGATGCGCGCGCGATACGGCATCCGCACCGACGGCGTGTCCTGCAGCGGAATCCAGCTGCGTGCATGAATCGCCTGCGACTGCGTGAACAGGTACGGGTGCCGCTTGCCGGTGGTCTGCGCCGGCGTCAGCCATTGCAGGCCGGAGGCATCGGCCGCGGTGCGGTAATGCACGCGCACTTGCTGCGCTTGCAGCGGCAGCGTGATCGTCAGCGCCGAGCCGAGCACGGCGTCGCGCGCGGCGAGCCGGAACGCGGTGGCTTGCCAGGGCGCGCCATCGGCGTTGCGCGTCTCGACGCGGCTGATGCTGAGGTCACGCGTATCGAGGACCAGTTCGGTGGCCTTCGGGTCGACATGCTCGATTTGCAGTTCGGCCGTGCCCGCCAGCTGGCGACGCGCAAAGTCGACGTTCAAGTCGAGCGCCAGATGCTGCACGCGCAGCTGATCGGGATTGGCGTAGCTGTGCGGATCGACGGCGCCCACTGCAGCCGTCGACGCCCAGCACAGCAGCAGCGCCGACAGCTGGCACAGACGCGATGCGCGTGTGGATCGCAGCGCGCTCACTTGCCGGACTCCGCCGGCGCGGTCCAGCGCGCCATGCCTTCCTGCGCGGTGCTGGCCACCAGACGGCCGTCGCGCGTGTAGATGTGGCCGAACGAAAAGCCACGGCCGCTCTGGCTCGATGGCGAGTCGATCGTGTACAGCAGCCAGTCGTCGACGCGCGCGTCGCGATGGAACCAGATCGCGTGGTCGATCGACGCCATCCGCATGCTCGGGTTCAGCGGGCCCTTGCCGTGCGGCAGCAGCGATGTCGCCAGCGGGCCGAAGTCGCTGGCGTACGCGAGCACGCAGCGGTGCACCGTCGGGTCGTCCGGCAAGCGATCGACGGTGCGTAGCCAGAACGCGCTGTGCGGCGGCTTGGGCGCGTGGTCGAACAGCGTCTGCGGCTCGACGTAGCGCATGTCGAACAGCGTGTCCTGCGACAGGAACTGGCGCAGACGCGGGCTCGGGTCGCTGAGCTGGTCGAGCAGCTTCAGGCGGATGTCGCGATCGCTGGGCAGCGCTTCGGGCGGCGGCACCACCGGCATCACCGACTGATGCTCGGCGCCGGCCTCGGGCCGTTGAAACGAGGCGATCAGCGTCAGAATCACTTGCCCGTGCTGCACGGCCTGCACGCGGCGCGTCGTGAAGCTGCGCCCGTCACGCACCGGGTCCACCTCGTAGATGATCGGGTGACTCATGTCGCCGGGCCGCAAGAAGTACGCGTGCAGCGAATGCACCACGCCCTCGGCCACCGTGCGCTGGCCGGCGACCAAAGCCTGGCTGACGACTTGTCCACCGTAGACGCTGCGCCCGCCCAGATCGCGCGACAAGCCGCGAAACAGATGGTCGTCGATCACTTCGAGGTCGAGCAGATCGACCAGTTCCTGCACGCGGCTCATCGCTCGCTCTCCAGCAAAACCCAAGGTTAGAACGCAACTTTAACAAGACCTCGCAGGCTCGGCCCCGCACCCGGTGTGGCGCGGCCGCCGTCTGCATCGGCTGCGACGGCTTGTCGTATCCTGCCGGCGCCGACGCGGTCGGCACTCAGGAGACCTGCATTGCTCTGGCTGTCGCTACTCGTCACCGTTGGCATCGCCCTGGCATGGCATCGTGCCGGGCTGCGCACGACGACCGCGTCGATCGCGCTGTGGCTGCTGCTATACGGCGTGTTCGGTGAATCGCTCGCGTTGTTCGCACTGCTGCTGTTGCTGTTCGTGGCCGTGCTGGTGCCGCTGAGCCTGCCGACGCTGCGCCAGGAATGGCTGACGCGGCCGCTGCTCGACCACGTGCTGCGCCGCCGCTTGCCACCGCGCCGCGCCGCCTTGGCGGCCTTCGATCCGCAGGCGGCCAGCCAGGCCCAACAGCAGGCGCTGCACGCACTGCTCGGCGAGCGCGCGGCCGTGCTGTCGCCGCCGGCAGCCGACGACGGCGCCGCGGTGCCCGACAGCGCGGCGGCCGCGGTGATCGCCACGCATGGCAGCGACGAACAGCGGCAGCATTGGCTGCCGGCGCTGGCGCGGCGCGAAGCGCGCATCGCGCTGGCCTTTGACGCACGCTGGGGGAATGGCGAACACAGCGCCGACCGCGCCCAACTGACGCGCGGCATCTGGAAAGGCCATGACACGCTGGGACTGCGACTGAGCTTCGACAAGTTCGGTGTCGACGCTGGCGATGCTGGCAATGACCACCCCGGCGAGATCAGCGACTACCTGGTGCGCGTCGACGTGCACGACACGGCCTTGCTGCCGAGCGTCGCGCCGCGTCGCGGCAGCACGCTGGTGCTGGTGCCGGCGACGCTATCCGGGCTGCGCGGCCATGGCAGCGGCTCGATCCAGGCACACGATGTGTTCGTTCCGCTGAGCCGGCTGGTCGGCGGTGCCGATGGCATCGGCGACGGCGAGCGCCAGATCGCCACCGCGATCGCCGCCGATCAATATGCGCGGCTCCAACGCGCGCATCGCGTCACCGCGCAAGCGCTGCGGCGCGACGGTTTGCTCGATCGCATCGATGCGTTCTTCGACCGCCCGGCGGCGACGACGCGGGCGCAGCGCCGCGAGCAGCAGGTCGCGGCGGCACTCGATGTTTACGGCATCGGCGCGCTGACGGCGCTGCTGCGGTCGTTGCACACGCAGCAGCGCCTGCATCCAGCGCTGAACCCCGTGGTCGCCAGCGCCGCTGCCGCGCTGGGCGTCGCAGTGCCTCGCGCCGACGCGGCGATCGAGCCGCTGCTGTGGACGCTGTACCCGACGCAGCACGCCACGCTGGCCGCAGCAGCGACCACGCCATATGGCGCGGCGCTGCCGGCGTTCGACGCTGCGTTGTTCGGCGACGGTCTGCGCGAAATGCTGGCGCATTCGGCACACGCCGGTCTGCTGGCGTTGCTTGATGGCCGAATGCTCGGCGGCGACGGCGACCGCAATACGCAGCGACTGGCGCGCTACCGCGCAGCGCTGGCGCTGGCGGCCGACGCGTGGCTGACGACGCGCGACCCGCTGCTGGCCGACGGTGCCGACCACAGCGCATTGATCGATGCGTTTGCGCAGACACTAACGCTGGTCGCGGCGCTGCAAGCGCATCGCGACGGCGGCGCCTTGCGTGACGAACAAGCCTTGATCGACACATTCTGCGAGCGCTGCTGTCGGCGCATCGACGCGGCGCTGGACCGCTTCGTCGCCAGCCAAGCGCAGCGCCGCCGCCGCATGATGCTGCGCGCGCTGCTGCTGCCGACCGGCGCCCTGCTCGCCGGTGCCGGCGCGCGTCAACGTGAGCGTGCGCTCGCGGCCCGGCTGCAGGCCCCGGGTGCGATTCGTGATCGTCTGCTGCAGGTGCTGCCGGCCGACGCCACCGGCACGCGTCTGGAAATTGCGCTCGACGCGGCCACCAGCGCACAGCGTCGCATGATCGCTGCCGTGCGCGCGGGCCAGCTG
>Ga0255089_1000626_pt1 | contig 12337 bp, 13 predicted proteins | sample Colum_Miss_RepC__2_FD_188468 | JGI IMG/M metagenome (GOLD analysis project Ga0255089, IMG submission 188468) | Freshwater microbial communities from Columbia River, Oregon, United States - Colum_Miss_RepC_8d | ecosystem: Environmental > Aquatic > Freshwater > River | place: USA: Oregon... | reverse complement strand
GTAGCCGCGCATAGCCTGGATGTTGGGGCGCTCGAAATTCAAAACGGACTCCTGTGTCTTGCGGAAACGGGAAACGACAGATGTTACGGTGTGGCAGGCGGCAGGTAGGTTTCCACCCGGTGGTGCCAGCCCGCCAGCCAGCGCTGTTCGTTACGTGCGGCAGGTGCATTGGCAACCCGCCGGCTCAATACTGCTTTGGCGGCGACGACAAAATCCTGCAGTGGCTGTGTACTGGCAACCGGCATCGTCTCCAGCACTTGCACCAGCCCCCAGCCGGTGTCGGCGTAACGCTCGGCCGTGTTGGTGCCCTCTCCCTTGAAGTGTACGTAGTCTATCAGCGCGTAGAGGCCGTACGGAATTTGCGAAGCAGCCACTGCCTGCAGGTTGGCCGCAAGTTCGGGGCGGGTGGCGAATACGCCATCACGGTCGGTTTGCAGACGCTCAAAACGCTCAACTATAAAGGCTGTTTGTTGCTCGCGGGTCTGCTCCAGCAGTGAGCGCAATTGCAGCTGACGCTCACTGTTCTGGTCTGCCAGAAAGCTCTGGCGGTCGGGCCACGGCTGGTCGTCGTCCGGGTGGAGCCATGCGGGCAGTGATACTCCGCCAAGTTGCAGGTGCACCAACAGCCCCGGGAAGGTTTCAACAAAACGTTCGGACTGCCCGCTGCGGTACCAGATGAAATGGCCGATGCCGAGCGAGGGAAAATCCTCCCCATCATTCCAGGCCACCAGACAGGTTGGCCGGGAGTTGCACTCGTTGCGATAGATTTGCTCGCCGAGCCAGTTAAGCTGGCTGTCATTCAGCGCCGGGAAGGGCGCACTGGCAGCTCCGGCCCCGACTGCACAAAACAGCCACAACACCCCTGCGCTCAAGGCTGGAAAACAGGCTTTGGACACGGGTAAACAGGCTCCGGCGGGTTTGAATCAGGCATTATTCAGGGGTTCCTGAGGTGTGTTACCCAACAGGCACTTTGACATCTGATTCTAACACGCGCCGCCAGTTGCCCGGCCGCCCGGGCATTATGCTTCTCTTCACGCTGCATCAGTCCTGTCATTCCGCAACCTGATACGGCAGTCCACAGGTCATGAACTTGGTAGAAACCCTCGACAATTCACCCGCGATCGAAGCCCCGTCAAAAGCCATGACGAGGATTTTGTCCGTCAGTTGTCGCTGATCTACAAGAAGCTTAAGTTCCCCAAGAATCTCAAGAAGGCGATGAAGGATGTCGAGGGCGACAAGGTGCCGTTCACAGCCACTTCGCTGGCCGGTGATGTGGCGCTGGCGCAGCGCGCCATCCTGGTCGAAAACGTCTATAACGCCGAAGAACTGACCAACATCCATCCTCGTTTGCAGTGGGACAAGAAGTTCAGCGAATCCAAAGGCCTCTTCTTCAAGTCGATGATGGTGGTGCCAATCAAGGACGAGATTCTGCTTGGTGTCATCCAGGTCATCAATCTGCGCGATGACGCGGTCTTCACCAAGGAAGATCTCAAGCACGCCAACATGGTGGCGCAGATGCTGGCGCGCCAGTTCCGTTCCGAATTCCAGAGCACGCAGGGGCCCTACGACTACCTCGTGCAGCAGGGGCGCATCTCCAGCGCTGATCTCGACAAGGTGACGCAGAGTTCCAGCCTTTATGTCAGCACCGTCACCAAGGCGCTGATGGAGGATTTCAAGATCGAGGCTGACGAAATCGGCAAGTCGCTCGAGTTCTAATACCGCGTGCCCTACATGAAGTTCGACCCCAAGCTCACGCTGCCGGTCGACATGATGGAAAACCTCGGCGCCAGCTACCTGCGCAACAACCTGTGGGTGCCGATCTCGGGCAGCAAGGAAGAAGTGGTGATCCTGATCAGTGATCCCAGCAACTACCAGCGCATCATGGAAATCCAGGGCGTACTCAACGCGCGCAACTATGTGTTCCGTGTTGGCCTGCCCGAGCATATCCTGCAGTACCTCGGCGACACTCCAGAGCCGAAGAGGAAGAGATCGGCGGCTTCGACGAAGTATTCAAGAACCTTGAAGACGAAGCGGTTGAAGTTGAAGACACCAGGGAGAACGATGATGAAGGCGCTGCTGCCGGCTCCGCCATCATCCAGTTGGTGAACCGCATCATCATCGAGGCTGAAGAGCTCGGCGGTTCCGACATCCACATCGAACCCGGCAAGGATCGTGGTCCCGGTATCGTGCGCGTTCGAGTCGACGGTCTCTGTCGCGAAATCCTCAAGGTGCCGCCTGAACCCACGGCGTCACTTATCGCCCGTATCAAGGTTATGTCGCGTCTCGACATCGCCGAACGCCGTTTGCCGCAGGACGGCAAGTGCAAGCTGAAGATTCGCGGCCGTGCGGTGGAATTGCGTGTTGCCACTGTGCCCACCGTGCAGGGCGAAGGCGCTGTAATGCGTAATCTGCGGTGGCTCCGGCTACAAGGGCCGTACCGGCGTGCACGAGCTGCTGGTGGGCACGCGTGAAGTCCAGCAATTGATCTACGACAAGCGTGAGTTGTCGGATATACGCGAGCAAGCCATCAAGGACGGCATGACCACGCTGAAGCAGGACGGCATCATGAAAATCCTCAAGGGCTTCTCAGACTACGCCCAGCTGTTGCGCATCATTTCGGAGTAGCAAATCGTTGTGGAAAAACCAGCGGTTTTCCCGTGCTTTTTCGGGAATTTTTCCTGAGAAGCCGTAGCTTCCGGCAAATACGCATCCAATTGGAAAAAGTGTCGGAAAAATCAGCGCGAAACCTGCATGGTTTTGCCAAACCCCTTTTTTTTATGCACAAAAATGGGCACTTTCACAAAACTTCGGCAATTTGTCGGATTTTCATCAATCCAATGTAAAGCGACATGTAACTCGTTGAATTTTATGAGCTATATTTTGCTCAAAAATTGATCAATCTCAGGGTTTTCGTGTAGCTACAGGTCTCTGCAGGGCTTTTACAAAAGTTATCCACAGTGTTATCCAGTAACGTTGTGGACAACCCGCGAAGATCGCTCCGTCGTACCGGCTGCCAGAACCTTGATGCTATACTGCGGCCGTTTTTGTAACGCACTGCCGTGCCGGTTTTTCATGTTGGAATTCAGCGAAGATATCCCTTTCCTTTGGCGGTTGAGTGCAGAAAGCGGTGATGGTTTCAGTCTGGTGTCGATGGTCATTCCGTTCCAGGCGGGTAGCGAGAACCACGAGCACACAATCCCCACCAATGTTGTCAGCTTCAATGGCGACCACGAGAAGCTCAGTGAGGAAGAAACCCTCGAGTGGAACGAGGACGACATCAATCTGTTCCTGAAACTGCTGGCCGAGCGTCAGCATGGCCAGATACAGCGACTGCCTGACGCTCCCAGTCATACCTTCAAGGTGGATCTCGGCGACCCCCTCACTATCGAAATCGTCAACATTGTGGCCGCAGCCGGCTTCGGTATGGCGCTGACGGTGGACGATCTGCTGGTGGCCGACCCCGGCGATTCGCGCCCGGTACTCGAACCCGAAGTCGGCATGGCAATCACACTGCACACGGTCGATGGCTACAAACGCGGCATCGTCGTGGGCTGCGAGGAAGCGGAAGCAGAGGAAGTGGTGTGTGTGTTGCTGGATTGCATACACCTTGGACCGTGCCAGCTGCATCAGGAGCATGGGCACGAAGACGGCAATGGCGATAGCGACGGTAATGACATTGGCAGTGCCATTGGTGGCGTCAATGAGGGTGGTGACATCCACGCCCACGATCTCGTGATAGTAAAGCCACACCAACTGCTGCCGGCCCATTACAGCAGCCTCATCCCCGCCGCCTCCGACACGCTGCATTAACTGACATGACCCCATTCGAAACCGAAGTCGCCAAGCGGCGCACCTTCGCCATTATTTCGCACCCGGATGCCGGCAAGACCACGATGACTGAAAAGTTGTTGTTGTATGGGCGCGTGATCCAGAAAGCCGGTACGGTGAAGGGCAAGAAATCCGATCGCATGGTGACCTCTGACTGGATGACGATGGAGCAGGAGCGCGGCATCTCGATCACCTCATCAGTGATGCAGTTCCCGTACAACGAGCGTGTCGTCAACTTGCTGGATACTCCCGGCCACGAAGACTTCTCGGAAGACACCTACCGCGTGCTGACAGCCGTGGACTCGGTTCTGATGGTGATCGACGGTGCCAAGGGTGTGGAAGAACGCACCATCAAATTGATGGATGTGTGCCGTCTGCGCGACACCCCGATCATTACCTTCGTCAACAAGCTCGACCGCGACATCCGTGACGGTATCGAGCTGCTCGACGAGATTGAGCGCATCCTCAAGATCCAGTGCGCGCCGATCTATTGGCCACTCGGCATGGGCAAGGAGTTGAAGGGAATCTACAACCTCTATACCGACACCATTCACAAATACCAGCACGGCTTGTCCGACGCAGTGCATGAAGTGGACAAAATCAAGGGCCTCGACAGCGATGAGGCGACCGCATACCTCGGTGCCTACGCCGATGACTTCCGTACCCAGATCGAACTGGTAAAGGGTGCCTCCCACACCTTCAACATGGAGGCCTATCTGGCCGGCAAGCAGAGCCCGGTGTTCTTTGGCACTGCGCTTGGCAATTTCGGCGTGGAAGAGTTGCTCGACAATTTTGTGGAATGGGCCCCGGCGCCACTGCCACGTCCTACCCGCGCGCGCACGGTAGAACCGACTGAACCTGCCTTTGCCGGTTTCGTGTTCAAGATCCAGGCGAACATGGACCCGAAACACCGCGACCGTATCGCGTTCATGCGCATCTGTGCCGGTGCCTATGAAAAGGGTATGCGCATGCAGCACGTACGTCTCGGCAAGGAAGTGCGCGTCAGTGACGCCGTCACCTTTCTTGCTGGCGATCGTGAACAAGCGGAATACGCCGTGTCAGGCGACATCGTCGGCCTGCACAACCACGGCACCATCCAGATCGGCGACACTTTCACCACTGGTGAGGAGCTGCATTTCACCGGCATTCCGCATTTCGCGCCCGAACTTTTCAGACGTATCCGCCTGAAAGATCCGCTCAAACTGAAATCACTGCAGAAGGGACTGACGCAGTTGTCGGAGGAAGGGTCCACCCAGGTGTTCATGCCGGCCCGCAACAACGATCTGATCGTGGGCGCCGTTGGTGTGTTGCAGTTTGAAGTGGTGGCGTACCGCTTGAAGGACGAGTACAGCGTTGATTGTCAGTATGAACCGGTCAACGTCTATACGGCGCGCTGGGTTGAAGGCGAACCTGCCAAGATCGAAGAGTTCAAGAAGAAGGCCTACGAAAACATCGCGATAGATGGTGGTGGGCATCTGACCTATCTGGCGCCAACGCGGGTCAATCTTGCTCTCACGATAGAGCGCTGGCCGGAGCTACGGTTTTTCTCAACAAGGGAACACTAGGCTGATCTGGCGGCGAGGCGCGACCGCCACCACTCCCATACCAGCGGCATGAACGACAGCACCGTGATCACCAGTATCAGCAGTGTAAAGTGTTCACGCACTTGCGGCAGATTGCCGAAGTAATAGCCGGTGTACAGAAACAAACCCACCCATGCCAATGCACCGATGACGTTATAGGCCATGAAGCGGCCGTAATGCATCGCGCCCATGCCCGCAGCGAAGGGTACGAAAGTACGGATGATCGGTGCGAAGCGGGTCAATATCACTGCACGGGCGCCGTAGCGGGCAAAGAAATCCTCGGCGCGGAGCAGGTAGTCGCGGCGGAAGATTTTTGAATCCGGATTGCGGAACAATTTAATGCCAAAGAAACGCCCTATCGTGTAGTTGACGACATTGCCGAGAATCGCAGCGCTGATCGTTGTCAGCGCCATGGCATGGATATTGAGTGTCGTGGCGGCAAGCATTGCGCCGGTGGCAAACAGCAACGAATCACCGGGCAGGAACGGCGTTACCACCAGTCCGGTTTCGCAGAAGATGATCAGGAACAGGATGCCGAAAATCCACATTCCGTAACTGTTGAAAAGTTCCAGCAGGTGTTGATCGACATGCAGGATGAAGTCGATGACAAGGCGCAGAAAATCCAAGTAATTCTCCGGTTGAAAGACAGCAAAACGCTCAGTGTTGTTTTTTTTCTTTGGAGACGAGCGACAAGCCGCCGGTGAGATCGGCACCACCTTTGTTGCCCACATTGGCTTCATCGAGCGAAATTTTCAGACGCAGGTTGTTCTTCGAATCGGCGTTCTCCAGCGCCTCTTCCAGCGTGATTTTGCCGTCCTTGTAAAGGTGGTACAGCGCCGAGTCAAAGGTACGCATGCCGGCGCCTTCGGATTTCTCCATCGACAGTTGGAATCAGGCGCTGTGACACGAAGCCACGCAGGTTCAGCGACAGATCATGGAACAGCTGTTTGTGCCGCTCTTCCGGGAAGAAGTTGATGATACGGTCCAGTGCCTGGTTGGCGTTGTTCGCATGCAAGGTGGAAAGACACAAATGGCCGGTCTCGGCGAAGGCGAGGGCGTGCTCCATGGTCTCCTGCGTGCGGATCTCGCCGATCAGGATCACATCGGGCGCCTGGCGCAGTGTGTTCTTCAGAGCCTCTTCATAGGACTTGGTGTCAACACCCACTTCGCGCTGGTTGACGATGGACTTCTTGTGCGGATGCACGAACTCCACCGGATCTTCGATGGTGATGATGTGGCCAGCGTGATTCTCGTTGCGGTAGTCAATAAGTGACGCCAGCGATGTCGACTTGCCGGAGCCGGCACCGCCGACGAATAGGATCAGCCCGTTCTTGTTCATCATCAGTTGCGTGAGCACATCCGGCAAACCGAGTTTCTTGAAGTCGGGGATGTCGGTCTTGATCGTACGGCAGACCATGCCGACTTCGCCGCGCTGCTCGTCGTTCATGATGCTGTAGGCAATGCGCTTCACGTCGCCGGGGGCGAAGCGTTCTTCGCGCATCGGCACCATCTTGCCGAACGCCTTCATGCTGGGTGCGGCGTCGCAGGTGAGGAACAAATCGGAACCGTCCGCGTCCAACATCTCTTTCAATAATACCTTGACGTCGATATCCAGGGGGGACTCCTGTGGTCAGAGAATTGAAGGCGGATTCTGGAAGCGCTTGGCGGTATACCAGTTGACTGGCTCGACATGCTTGTGCACTTCATCGGCTACGCCAAGCGTGAGCGCGAACAGCGCCATGCGGATCAACACGCCATTGTCGGTCTGTCGGAAGATGGCTAGGCTCGGGTGCTGGTTGAGATCGTTGTCGAGTTCGTTGGCTTCAGCGCGGGAATCGCGCGGCAGCGGATGCATGATCACCGTGTTGGGTTTGCAGTGTTGGGTGTAGATGGCTTCGTTGAGGCGGAAGCGGCCGCGGTAGAGATCGGCCTCGGCCTGGTCGCCAAAGCGCTCCTCTTGAATGCGGGTCAGGTAAACCGTGTCATTGTCGCGCAGACCTTCCTGCATGTTGTCGGTCTCGACAACAGAGTGGCCCTTGCTTCGCAAACTTTCGACAATTTCAGCCGGCATGCGCAGTTCTTTCGGCGACACCAGCGTGAAATGCAGATTGCGGTAGAGGCTCAGCAGTTTGCCGAGCGAATGTACGGTACGGCCGTGCTTGAGATCGCCGACCATCGCAATGCGCAGATTTTCCACCGGGCCCTTTATGCCGAGTTCCTTGCGTATCGTGTAGAGGTCAAGCAGTGCCTGCGACGGATGTTCGGCCGGGCCGTCACCGGCATTCAGTACCGGCACGCGGCTGGCACGTGAAAATTCCTCCACCGAACCGGCGACTGGATGTCGCATGGCAATGACATCGCTGTAGCCGCTGATGACGCGGGCCGTGTCGTACAACGATTCACCCTTGCTGATTGACGAGGTCTTGATATCGCTGGTTTCACGCACATGGCCTCCCAGCAGGTTGAAGGCACAGCCGAAGCTGACACGGGTGCGGGTGGAAGGTTCGAAGAACAGGTTGCTGAGGATGGCGCCGTCGAGAACGCGCGTGCGCTTTTCGCGGCGGGCATAGGGTTCCATGGCGTCGGCGACCTTGAATAATTCCTCTACATCCTGCTGGGCGAACTGACTGATGCTGAGGATGTGGGCGCCGGTGAACTGCATGTGTCGTATATCCGGAATTGAAGCTGGCGGGATGTTACACGCAGGCCATAGAATCCCGCCAGCTCACCCGCAAGGATACCTGTCAGTTGCTCTGCCTCGCCTCCGTTGTTTCCGCTCGCCGCCTCCTTCGCTGTGGTGCACTTTGTGTGCTGCTGCTGGCAATGTCGAGTGCCTATGCCTGGCAGCCGGCTGCCATCGACCCTGGCGGCATTCATGCTGCTGATCCGGCGCTCGGAATCAACGACACCTTTGGCCGCTGGAACAGCAAAGTCAGACTGGTGTACGACCCTGACAATGCACCGTCGCAGTATTCCCAGAGCAAATTCCTGGAATTGCTGGAACAAGCCATAGCCCAGTGGCAGCGGGTCAGCGGCATCCGTTTTGAAATAACCGGAGTCGATCGAGCTGCGCCGGACGATGCCAATCGCTCCGTGGCCCAGCGTGACGGACTTGTGCGCATATTCTGGGGCCAGACCCAGGGTTTTGCCGGACTGGCCGGACCGCAGTTCAGCAACTTCGACCAAAGCCTTGGTTATTACCCCTACTATGATGGCGATGTGACGCTGAATCAGGATGCAGCAAGCTGGGACAGTGATGCAGAGCTGGTCAGTACCCTGGTACACGAGTTCGGCCATCTGATCGGACTTGGTCATTCTGATGAACCGGTATCCATCATGTATGCCAATCCATACACCAATCTGAACTTCCCACGGGCTGACGATATTGCTGCGGTACAGGCACTATACGGGACCGGCAACAGTGGCGTGACACCGCAGGGCGGGGTCAGTGAATGGCGTTACTCCACCCCACCGGTTGCCGCAGCAGGTGTCACCCAGTTCTTGTTCAAACCGAATGAGTTCACCAACAAAAGCGCATTCATTTCGCTGGAGTCTGCGCAGGACCTGGCCGTTTCCACCATCACCGATGCGACCCCGAAGAGCCAGTTCGTCATGTTCAACACCGGTGGAATCGGTGGATTCACCAACACTACTGCCATCAACGTCGCGGCGACCCTGGTAATAGTCGACCCTGACGGCTATGTATTGGACAAATCGAAGTTGGCGTTGCAGTGCAACGCAAGATATGCCTGCGGCGGTGGCGCTCTGGGCTTGGTTGTTTCTGATGCCATGAAAACCTATCCAGGAATCTGGAAATTCCTGGTAGTCGATGAGGCCGCGAACACATTGTTGCTGACAAAGACGCTGGAGGTAACGGCCAGGACAAGCATCAACAAGGCACCGCTGGCCAGGGTCAGCGCAGTGCAAGGTGCCACTCCGGCACAGGTCACCCTCACACTGAATGTGACCGATGCCGAGAACAACGACGTTACCGTGACATGGCATCCACCGAGCAAGCCGCTGGACAACGACAGGGACGGATTCAACGACGGTGGCCTGGTTGAATTCATCGGCAACAAAGGCGTGGCGGTGCAGACTTTCGATTACTCGCAGTCAGGCACCTATACGTTGTTTGTAGAACTCAAAGATAACAGTGTGCGGTACAACGGATCAGTCGCGGGGTCGAGCGCGGCCGGAGATGGCTTCAGCAACCTGCTGCAAGTCACGCTCAGGCTGCCCTTGGCTACTGGCGGCGTAGACGTGATTGCACAGTATCCGTTCCCAGCAAGCAGCGGTACCGATAGCGGTAGCAACACCAGTGGCAACAGTACAGTCGGTACTGCAACTGGACTCTCAACCATTGCTGCTGCGCAAGCATTCACAGCGTCCACCAGTACCGGCGGCGCTACCACTGCGGCCTTTACAATGGGAGCGTCGAAGGACAGCGGTACAAGCACTGCCACCAGGTTCAAACCCGGCGACAGCATCCAGGTTGCCGGTGCTATCAAACCGCAAGTAGCAGATATCGGTAAATCGGCCGATCTTTTTGTGGTGATCCGTGCCTTGCTCGGTGGCAGCGAAAGCTGCCTCTACCGCGACGGCACTGGTGGCTTCCGGCCCTGGAGTCGTGACATTCAGGATCTCAAGCCGGCGATGGAAACCAGCAGCCTGCAGAGCGGTGCCACTGTCGAGGTGTACAAGGGGCAGGTGGGGACTGGTACCTTCCAGGTGTTCCTTGGTTACAAGCTCGACAGCAGCAATACCTTGCACTTCACGCCAGTTCCATTGCAGTTGAACGTGACAAACTGACAGGCCCCGATGGAAACGCTGTTTTGGCACGACTACGAAACCTTCGGTGTTGATCCGCGCCGCGACCGGCCGTGCCAGTTTGGCGGCGTGCGCACGGATCATGACCTCAACGAGATTGGTACGCCGGTACAGTGGTACTGCAAGCCGGCTCCCGATTTCCTGCCGGATCCGGTGTCGTGCGCGATCACCGGCATCACCCCTCAGTATGCGTTGCAGCAGGGTGTCGATGAAGTCACTTTCTGCGCCAACATACTCGGAGAGATGGCCGAACCCGGCACCTGCAATGTCGGCTACAACAGTCTGCGCTTCGACGACGAAGTGACACGCAACCTGCTGTACCGCAATTTCCATGACGCCTATGAACGCGAATGGAAACAGGGCAATTCCCGCTGGGACCTGATCGACGTGTTGCGGATGACGCAGGCATTGCGGCCGGAAGGCATTGTGTGGCCGCTGCAGGAAGATGGCAGCCCGAGCTTCCGTCTTGAAGCACTTACGGCTGCCAATGGCATCGAACATACCGATGCGCACGATGCGGTGGCTGATGTACGGGTAACGCTGGCAATGGCGCGACTGCTCAAGCAGAAGCAGCCAAAGCTGTACGATTGGCTGTTCCAGTTGCGCAGCAAGCATCGCGTGCTGCCGCTGCTGGATCTGGTGAAGCAGGAACCGGTGCTGCATGTGTCGCGCATGTTTGCCGCCAACCGAGGTTGTCTGGCGGTGGTATTGCCGCTGTGTCGGCATCCGGTGAATGCCAACGGCATCGTTGTGGCCGATCTGCAGTCCGATCCACGCGCATGGATGCAGCTTGATGTCGACACGATGCGCGAGCGCTTGTTCAAGCGCCGGGAAGACAGGGTCGAGGGCGAAGTTCGCGTTCCATTGAAGACAGTACATATCAACCGCTGCCCGGCGCTGGCGCCGATGAAAGTGCTGAATGACGAAGCGTGTGAGCGCAATGGCATTGATGTCGCCATGGTGCAGCAACATCGGGAACAGTTGCTGGCAGTGAAGGATCTGGCCACGCGGGTACAACAGGTGTTCCGCGAGAGTGAATATGTGGCCGCCACTGATCCAGACCTGATGCTGTACGGCGGCAGTTTCTTCGGCGACAGCGACAAACGGCTGATGCAGCGTATCCGCCAGTCACGCCCGGACGCGTTGGCGGCCTTCACTCACGAGTTGCATGATCCGCGCTTGCCGGAACTGCTGTTCCGCTATCGTGCCCGCAATTTTCCGCATACGCTGGCAGCGGGTGAACAACAACGCTGGCACGAGCACTGCCGCAAGCGCTTGCTGGGTGAAGTGGCAGGCGCCGGGGTTTCTCTGATGGAGTTCGAGCGGCTGTTGCTGGCTGAAGCAGAGCGCCTCGGCCCCGACCTGCAACACCAGTTGCGCAGCTATGCGCAGGCTATCGCTGCGCAATGCGGACTGGCGTTGCCGGCGACTAGTTCGCCAGCCCCAGCCTGACAGCGATAAGCGTCAGCTCGGCGCGGTTGTTGATGCCGAGCTTGCTATACAGCGATTTCACATAGCCCCGCACTGTCTCCACTGCAATGTGCAGCGCGTCGGCCGTTTGCTCGATCGTGTAGCCCTTGCTCAACATCACCAGTACTTCGTGCTCGCGTGTGGTCAACTTGTAGTGTGTGAGTTCATTGCCTTGCTGGTTGAAGTGGCTGATCAGCCGGCGTGAAGTGGCAGCCGAAATTGCCGGGCGGTCCTGCTGCAGGCCAAGCAGCTGGCTGATGATCTTGTCCTGGTCTTTCAGGATGTAACCCTGGGCACCGGCTTTGAGCGCAGCAAACAGGTTCTTGTCGTCGTCGTAGATAGCCGGCTGTTCCGCGAACTGGTCAGCAATATCATCCGCCATGCGGGGGCCAACGAAGTCGAGTTCAGCGTACAGCGGGCAGGCAACCGCTGGTTGTTCGTGCTGGCTGACAACGGCTGTGGTTTTGATCCGCTGCAAGCCAGCGGCACCGGCATGGGCAACCTGCGCGTCCGCGCCGCGGAGTTGGGAGCCGAACTGGCCTGGAGCTCCCGCGCCAGTGGTGGCGTGCAGGTGACCCTGTCGCTGCCGGCCTCGCCGACTCCCTAAGCCTCCAGTAATTGCATAGAAT
>Ga0255089_1000622_pt1 | contig 12397 bp, 14 predicted proteins | sample Colum_Miss_RepC__2_FD_188468 | JGI IMG/M metagenome (GOLD analysis project Ga0255089, IMG submission 188468) | Freshwater microbial communities from Columbia River, Oregon, United States - Colum_Miss_RepC_8d | ecosystem: Environmental > Aquatic > Freshwater > River | place: USA: Oregon... | reverse complement strand
ATTTTCAATAGCGGGTGTATCCAAGAAAAACTCATTGGGTAAGGCTCACGGTTTCGAATGTAAGACCCAAGGCACGCTGTTCTTTGATGTCGCAAAGATTATTGAAGTTAAGAGGCCTGCAGCTTTTTTATTAGAAAACGTGAAGAATCTGAAAAGCCACGACAAGGGGAAAACATTTAAAGTAATTATGGAAACTTTAGACGAGCTTGGTTATTGGGTCGCCGATGTTGACTCTGATTCAAAAGCTGATCCAAAGGTCATTGATGCGCAAAATTTTGTGCCGCAACATAGAGAACGTATCGCACTAGTTGGATTTAGAAAAGATCTCAATGTACATGACGGATTTTCCCTGAAGGAAATAAGTAAGTTTTATCCGAAGGTTAAGCCGAAGTTAGGTGATATCTTAGATGCTGATTTTGATGAGAAATACATACTTACACCCAGACTGTGGGAATACCTGTTTAATTATTCAATTAAGCACAAGGCCAAAGGCAATGGATTCGGGTATGGATTGGTGGGTGAGCAAGACGTGACTCGAACCCTCTCAGCCCGCTACTACAAGGATGGATCGGAAATCCTTATTGATCGTGGCTTTAACCCCGATAAAGATTTTTACAGCGTAAAAAATCAGAAGAACAGACCGCGCAGGCTAACCCCGCGCGAGTGCGCGAGACTGATGGGGTACGACGAGGCAGGTAAAACAAACTTCAATATCCCTGTATCAGATATGCAGGCCTATAAACAGTTTGGAAACTCAGTGGTAGTTCCGGTTTTCTCTGCTGTAGCTAAGCTGATGAAGCCTCGGATCAAGCAAGCGATTGCAGTACGTAAAAAACAGTCCAAATGACCGATGTCCATTCACCTGCGGTTCGATCGAAGAACATGCAGGCGATTCGTTCAAAGAACACCCGTCCAGAAATCACTGTCCGGTCTCTGTTGCATGCCGCAGGTTTTCGATATCGGCTTCATGTTTCTGACCTCCCGGGAAAGCCGGATATGGTTTTTCCCAAATATCGGGCCGTCATCATGGTGAACGGATGTTTCTGGCATGGGCATGACTGCCAGTTTTTTAAATTACCTTCAACGCGAACTGATTTTTGGAAACAGAAAATTGAAAAAAATCGTGCTAATGATGCGAGTTCATCACTAGCATTGAGGGCCGCCGCGTGGAGGGTTGCAATTGTGTGGGAGTGCGCATTGCGTAAAAATAAAGCGGATGGTTTTGCAAACGTGACGCAACAACTGAGTGACTGGCTTAGATCTTCAGATGTCTCCATTGATCTGCCAAAAACAGAACCGGTTCGTTAAAACGGCTGCAAATAGTCTTTGTATTTTTTATGGAAATTGAAGGCCAAAATTTCAATCCAAATCGATTTTTTTGGGATTCACTAATAGAGCTTTAAGCTCTTCAACTGAGAGTGGCGGATTTTTTCTATGCATCATTGCGTGGCAATTACCGCACACGGGTACAAGATCGGTAACCGGGTCAACTCGATACGCTCCCCCCATGGAGGAAACGGGAACTCTGTGGTGAACCTCAATGTAATCTTGACCTATTTGCCCATAAAAGGATCCAAAATCAAAACTGCAAACTTGGCAGATTGGACCGTAATGTGAAATGCAGGCCGCCCGGTTTGCCGGACTTCGTTCGTATTTGTTGACAACGATTTGAATTTTCGCGCCCTCTGGCAGACCTGCTTCGAACCCCTGCATTACTTCGGTAACGTCTTCCACCCGGAGAAGTGAAAGCACTAGCCCAAAGCAAGTTGATGCAGTTTCTAAAGCGAGGCTCTGATATTGTTCTTGCGAGGGCTTACTGCTGCCTAACCGCTTGTCACAGTCAAGCTCAAGTTTGGTCCAGTCTCCTCGAGGCAAGTCCCCGGGAGAGTCAATATGATTCCCGTTCACACTGATCGAAACTCGAAATCCATCGGCTACAGCTTTCTGCGCCAAAGTTGCAAATGTTGTCTTTGCTTCCTCATCCGCTTCTGCCATATGGCGCAGCAGACTTCTTGTGAAGGCATCAGCTTTGAAACTGGCTTCTATCAGACGAGGCGTTCTTGCAAGAACGATGCCGAAACCATTCGGGTATTCAAGGTCGATGGGGCGAAGTACAACAAATGTTCCACCATCTATTTCCTCGCTGCCACCTGAAACACCAAGGCCAAAACGCGTCTGAATTTTTTCAGCCAGTTCGCCCGCGTCTAGCATAGTCATTACAGTGCTCCAGCCTCCGGTGGATCGGGAAGATCTGCAACGAGCTTTTTAAGGTTTCTGGAGACCTCAATTCTGAATTCTTCAAATGCATCTTTGTTTTCGTCGTTGACGTTATTTAATTCCGCCTGAGCAAGTGCCCACAACATAAAGTCCAGAGCTTGAACGGCAACGCTGTCTCCCTTGCTCGGAAGATATGCCTTTGGATAAAAAGGGTGCCCAGTGTTTAAGGTTACTCCTGCGCCACCGTTGATGAGTGCTGGTTCCCAAAGTACGCCGTTATCAAGCGTTCCGCTTGTTGAAATATGCATCAGGCTCGGTTCGTTGGTCGTAACGATCTTGAGCTTGGTGGTGGAGTGGCCGGAATTGTTTGTGATGCCTACTTCGCCACTCGCCGAATTCACGTCGGTTACTGTGGCAACCTTCAACGCCCCAACCTTTTGATGAATCGCATTTCCTGAGGCTGTATGCAACAGCACAGCGGAGCCAGTGATCGCACCAGCGGCCCCTTTTCTGTACCTCGTCTCCGCCTCACGGCGGGGGGCTGCGAGAAAAGTGTCCCGCAACCATTCGTATAGTTGTTCATTTAGCAGGATGCGCGACTTCTTGATATCTACCTGAAACGCATCATCAAGCTTGTGGTCGAACGACAACTCGACGCGAAGCAGCGAGAAGTGCGGTTCCTGTTTGTACATCCCCAACCAGTCCGGGCCATGAATAAGGCGGTTTTCACGGTAAACGTAGACACCTTGGCGCTCATTGGAAATTTTTGCTGCATTCCGGTTTTCAGTGGAAGAGAACTCTTCTTTTCTTGGAAGAATAAATGCACGAATAGAAAACGTGGCACTTTGTCCGTTGGGTAGCTGAACCGGAATGGTTTTGTCCACCGCCGGAGCACTCACCTCCGCGATACAGAAAGGATCCCACGCACTAACAGGTGCGCCATTTAGCTTGATAGTCAGTGTCCTTGACCGAGCATCAGTGGGGTCTAGAAATCGTTGGTACACCGTAGCAATATGTTCCCTCAGGGAATCTTCCTGGCGTTTGAGCGCGTTTTTCAAGGGCTTGCCATCAGGTCTTGTGTAATCAGAAAGCAACCGGTCTACTTTTTCCCAAATAACAACCGTTCCTGATTTCTCCTGTGCACTTTCATTCAGCAATTGAACTTCGTGAGGTGCTGCAGATGCCAGTTCGAGTCCCCAACTATTTGACTGGCCCAAAAAATCAAGGTCCCATGCAGCGCGCAGAGCGGCAGACTGCCCATCAGGACGTGAAACCAATGCTAGACGCTTGCAAAAAGCGGTGGATGCGGTTTTAAGGCCCAAACCGAATTTACCTAAACTGGCTGCATCCGCACGTCTCTTGGACCCGTATTTCATCGCGTTGATGAGACCATCTCTGTCCATGCCGCAACCATCATCTGCGACTGAAACTGAAATATTTCCAATAAAGTCCGCGCCAAAACGGACGTCCACATTGGAAGCGCCAGCTGCAATAGAGTTGTCGATAATGTCGGCAATCGCGGTATTGAATTCATATCCGGTATCGCGCAGGCCTTCACTGATACGCGCTACGTCTGGTTGGACTTCAATAGTTTCAGTTGTCATTTTTTTGCCCCTTGGTTCAAGAATTAATAATTTTCCAGCCGCCGCTGAGTACCAATACACCGTCGTCGTTGAGCTTTGCTGAAGTGCTATTTGCACGAACGTGATCGACGAAAATTGATCCGTTTTCATCTTTTGAAAATGTGAGATCGTCACCGACTTTTGCATCGATAGCCCGTAAATACTTGGTCATGCAAGTGAGGCGGTATTCGTTTCGGGTCCCGCCGAAAAGCGCATTGTTGTAATAGATGAAGTTAAATTCCCATTTCGAGCCGTCGGCAAGTTCGCGGACCAACAAAGTCATTCTGGGGTTTTTGATTGCAGCATTCAAATCAGGAAAAAATGACAGAATGTCTTTCGCTTTTGGTACAAGAATTCCCGCTTGATGTGCACCGTTGATGCCAATGTCATTGGCACTCAGTTTTTTTGAAATTGTTGTCGTCATTTTTCGTTTTCCTGAAATTTTGACAGTGGTGAAATTTGTAGGGCTCGGACTATTATTGATGCATCAATTTCACCATCGTGACCAACAACAGCCTCTGTCGCCAGGCCCCGTTTGAATTGGGCGCGATCCAGCATGACCTCTTCAACGCTGTCCGCGTAATACAGGTGGTGAATTGTCACGGGTAGTTTTTGCTTACGACGGTATGCTCTTGCTGACGCCTGATCCGTGAGAGCCGGATTCCATTCCGGGTTGTAATGAATGACGTGGTTGGCCGCTGTAATGTTTAAGCCTGCGCCTGCCGCCTTTGGATTCAAGAACAACGCTCCAGATCCGTTGAACTCATAAAACTGATCAACAGTTGGCTGCCTCTCGGTAACAGGCACTCGTCCATCAATAAACCTGAAAAATCCGGCAGGCCAACGCTGAGGGATGTCTCGCATGAACAGATCGGCCATTCCCTGGTAGGTTGTAAACACAAGAGCTTTTTGGTTGGACTCAAAAATCTCTGTGAGGAGTTCTAAAAGTCGAATGTACTTGTCTACATCAAGGGATGGATTGCCTAGCGCCTTACTGACCAGACTTGGATGTGTGCAAAACATTCGCAGTCGCCCGGTCGCAACCATGCCTGCAGCAGGTCCGTATTCAGCCAACGTACGCAGTCGTAGCGATTCATAGGCATCAGCAAGTGAAGGACTCATCGTAATTGCCTGAGGCACTTCGATCTTCTCAGGCAGATCCTTTGCAACGTCCCTGACTTTTCGCCTTAAAAGAATTGGTGAAACAATCGGACTTAGCCGACTTGCGTCATTGAGATCATCTGTGAAACTTGCCCGGAACTCGCTCACCGATCCGAGCAATCCTGGAAGCGCAAAATCGGCAAGGGACCAAAGATCGTCAAGTCGGTTTTCAACAGGGGTCCCCGTCACAGCTAAAGAGACTCGGCGGGGAAGTCTCTTGACAGCTTTTGTTCTTTGCGCATCCGGATTTTTTATCGCCTGTGCCTCATCAAGCACCAATAAGTTCCATTCGACTGATCCCAGCAGAGGCTCATCCCGAATTGCTGTATCAAACGAAGTCACTACAACGTCAAACGGCGTCAGTCGCTCTGCAATACCGGCTCTTCCCGGTCCTGCATGAACGTGTACGCTGAGTGAAGGTGCGAACTGAGCAATTTCACGCCTCCAGTTTTCAACGATAGTAGCTGGCGCAACTACCAGTGAAGGCGTACAGCCCCGGTTTCTTTCAGATAGAAGCAATGCGATGACTTGCAGTGTTTTTCCAAGTCCCATTTCATCAGCAAGAATGCAGCCAATCTCCTGCTGAGCAATCACTTGCAAGAAACCAACCCCGTCAACTTGGTACGGGTAAAGCTGAGCATTAAGGCCTTGAATTTCACCGATGCCGCTACCTGCAGCAGATGCGACGTCGGAAGCAATAACTACAGATTCATCAATTAGTTTTGCAGGTGCATCTTTTCTACTTCGTAACTCGATTAATTTGCCGAATGAAAGCGAGCTTCCATCAATCACACCACGGGCAGTCAACCAGTCTTTTGCAGATTGGATTGCATCTGTACTAACGGGGTACCATTTGCTGCCAATAATTATTTGATCGTAGCCAGAGGGCAAATCGCAGTACCCACTGTCTGTCCAGACACCAACTTTGACAATGATCGAACTGGGAGTGACGTTACTTATTCTGATTGCTGGTTCTGCTGGAAACCGAGAAAAAATCAAATCTGGAACCACTGATGTCAAAGGCCGATCAAGTTGCTGCCCATGAAATTCTTTTACATCCGAAAAAATAGCTGAGTAAACGTCTAACGCACTTGGGAAAACGGTCGCACCTGTGTGATCTTTTATTGAAATCCGATCGCCTCCCAAAAACCAATGCGTCTTATTCATTTTCAGCCTTGCACGGTTTGTGAAGTTGCTGCCATTGAGTTATATCCCGGCGCAAGCGCCGCGCTCTCAACGCCATAAAGTGTTTGCGGGTTGTTCAGCCATAAATGGTGCTCTTTTGGATCAAGGCTGTGTTCGGGTGAGCAATCCACTGACCATCGCCTCAGTACATACCCAACTAGGGGAGCCCGCATATCGAGAGCCAGCACGCCATTGCTCATCATGAAGTCCGCTTCAATCGCTTTGGGGTGGGCAATGCCCGGGTGAGGGACCAGTTCAATGTGAACGAGCCGTGCCCACTGCACGTCTGATTCAATTTGTTCTTCAACTGGGATGGGCAGGTCAAGAGCCTTTGCTTTGACGATGCGGGTCAAAGCAAAGTCGGCAAAGCGCCCACGTTCGCGGTCATAGGCGCGCAAATGCCAGCGCAGTCCGGTATCGGCAAGAGCAAGGGGGCACAGTGTCTTTGTTGAGGCTCCGGAGGTCAACGACAGGTAGTTGACCTTGACTTGGCGTCTGCCAGCGATGGCGCGGGTCAGTGTGGCCAAGGTATCGATGTCAGGCTTGACCAGGTCGCTGGCGCTTTCGCAGGGGACGGTGCGCTTCAGCTTTTGGTCCATGTTGTCGCCAAATCCCGAGCGGAGCCAGGTTAGCACGCGCTCGGCTGAGTGTTCAAACAAAGGGGCGAAACGATCCGTGGTGGCGTACTTGCGCTGACCGGCGTCGTAGAAGAGGTTCTGTGGGGCCAGACGGCGATAGGTGCTCAGGTCGCGCGCAGAGGCGGCAGGTTTGACCCCAAAGCGGCGCTCGATGTCCGCGCGCGTCAGGTCACCACAGAAGAACGCTTTGACTTCAATGTAGAAAAGTCGCTCTCTTTGCGTCTGCGTCAGGTCGTCTAGTGCAGCGGCTACTGTTCTGTTGACCACGTATCTGTCCCCATTGTGTTGGCTGAGGTTCCACTCTAGCATATTCAGCGACTGCGCTTAATCATTTTGATGCAGTGAGCGGCTGTTGGTGCTAGAATTTTTGAAAACGATCAGGTTGGCACCGGTCGCTTGGCCCGAAATCATCACTTTAAGGAGATGACCATGTCTTTTTGGCAAATCTTGGGGCGATTCGCTGTGTCCGACACAGGCGAGACTCTGCAGAAGCTCTCGGACACCACCAGCGTTTCATCTGACGGCACGACCTACACAAAGATGGGTTCGACTACCGTTGGGTCTGACGGGTCTATGTTCACTCAAATGGGTTGTTTCAGCACCGACGGCAGCACCCGTATGGGAACTACCGCGACTGGCCTTGGGGCTGTTTTCAATGATCGGGATGACTGGCCGAGTTCTGGCGCGGGGGCTTCGCATGCGCGAAGGCGGTTCGGCATCGATGACGATTCGTGGTGAACAATGGATTTCGGAGTGTAGTGTCTTGGTCAGTGAATCATTAATACCGCAGGGAACGATACAGGCTTACCGGGAAACAGAATTTCGGGTTTTTACTGACGCTCCTTTGACCCTGCGAATTGCTGAGCGAAATGAGGCCCTGCTTGGCTTGTACAAGGACCACCGCAGCGATAGTTGTGCGTTTATCACTGCGTGCAATCCCTTGGGGCAACTTTACGACGCAGCCGAGAACGCCAGGTTGCAGGACCAACTGGCAAACGAACTGAAGTTCAGGAGCCTGAATTTCATAGAAGGGGAAGGGAAGCATCCGGTCGGAGACTGGCTTGGCGAGCCGAGCTTTTTGGTCTTCGGGCTATCCGTGGAGGCCGCTAGGGCCCTAGGAAAGATGCTTGATCAAAACGCTATCGTTTGGTGCGGCGGAGATGCTGTCCCCGAGCTCATTTTGTTGAGGTAATTGGGTCGTGGCGTTGGATTGTTGACGGTTGAGGAAAAATTAGCGTAGAATTTCTCTTAACACGGCCCGCTCCTCTGCGTCGAAAGACGTACGGGCGGGTTTTCTATTTCTGGGGACACATGTCAACCTACAACAAGCCCTTTCTAAGCTTCTCGCAGCAATTGCAGGTGCTTAAGGATCGAGGCTTGGATGTCACTGACGATGCTGCTGCACTGTCATGTCTTGAGAGGATTGGGTACTACCGACTTAGTGCCTACTGGTATTCTCTTCGAGGAACATCTCTAACTCAAGACCCAGTCACCAAAAAGATATTTGTTCATCGACTGGACGATTTCCATCATGGAAGTAGTTTTCAGCACGCGCTTGAGCTTTACGTTTTTGACAAGCGTTTGCGACTGCTGGTTCTGGATGCAATTGAGCGGATCGAAGTAGCTGTTAGGGTGGATGTGGCATACCAATTGGGTGCGCAAGATCCCTTTGCACACACCAACCCAAGTTTGCTGCATGGTAATTTCACCAAGAAAATTCAGGCCCGAACCGGTAAAACTCGCCATCAAGAATGGCTGGAGAAGTACAACCAAGTACTGGCGAGGTCAAAAGAGGACTTCGTTCGCCATTACAAACAAAAATACGGATTGCCTTTGCCGATTTGGGTCTCCGTAGAGCTTTGGGAGTTCGGCATGCTCTCAACCTTCTATCAGGGCATGTCGGTTGTCGACAAGTCAGTCATAGCTACGAAATACGGAGTTCCAGATTGGCAGGTTATGGAAAGCTGGTTGCGTTCTATGAACTTTGTTCGCAATGTAGCCGCACACCACAGTCGATTGTGGAACAAAAACTTGGTTGATCAACCCAAGATGCCAAGTGCTGGCGACATCCCAGCATTTGACCCAATCATCGGCAAGCCGGATGTTAGCGCGAGGCTTTACGCCGTACTTTGTATCTTGGTGCACTTTATGCATAGGGTGTCACCAAACTCATCCTGGCCGAAGCGCGTGAAAGACATGATTGACAGTTTTCCAGCTGTTGCGAACTTGTCAGTGGCTGACATGGGTTTCCCATCTGACTGGCAAACCCACGATTTTTGGCAGCCGAAAATCTAAGCGACTACCCAATTGCGCTTGATTTGGTAACAAAACAGAGAAATTGCTTGTTAAGCGAAATAATTTCGGTATAGAATCCGCTTATGCGAAATTCGATACCGGAGTTACCAATGCTTAAGCTCATCAATGACTCGATCCCTGACCTGCTTGTGAGGAACATTTCACGAGAGGTTCTTATGGGGGTTGAGGAGGCCCTGATTGTCGGTTCGCAGAGAGCCTATGCTGATGCGCGCGGCATGAATGACGGGCATTTGCCCAGTGTCGTTGGGCAGCTGCGTCACTTTCACATGAATGAGTCTTTCCATCGTGCCCTAGAGGCTGGGGGTGCGTCACCCACACCGATTCGGGGTAACACGATTGTTACGGGCCGAACCGGTGTATTTACCTTGGCCCGTTTCAATATTAAGGAGGGGCTTTGGAATGGTGGAAGGCGCAGTCAGACACGAAAACAAATGTCAAAGGCTAACGTGGCCATTGAACCCTTGGTGCAACCAGAGCTGTTTGCTGACTATGTTCCACCCTCGGATGTAGTAGTTTTTTTTGTGGCGTGTTTTGCCAATACCCTGGCGATTCAACCTGAGGTGCCGCTTTCAATTCAGATCGCCGTTCCTGACCGGTACATGGACGGATGGCTTTTCCGTGAACCGATCGACGAGTTCATCAAGCGTTATGACCAAAAGCCAATGGTTACGCAAGACGATCTGGCAACGCCGAAGTTGAAAAAGAACATCGGATCACAAGACAAAGACGGAACAACACAATGAGCCGAGGCGGTATTCAAGGTTTTCAACAAGATCGGTTGAGTCAGGTTCTGGCTGCACGCCGTTTAACCCAGGTTCAGCTCGCGGCTTTGGTCGGTGTTTCACCAGCTACTGTTAGTAAGTGGAGGGCAGGAAGTCAGGCTCCTGAACGGGAAGCGCTTGAAAGGCTTGCTGGGGTGGTTAACGTCACGCCGGAGTGGTTCACTCGGACCCCAGCAGAAAAAATCTCCTTGCCACTGTTTCGCAGTAACGCATCTGCTCACGTAGCTGCGCGTGCAATGCTTGAGGCCCGTTTGGAGTGGGCGCAAGACGTTGCTGTTGCTTTGATGGAGTTCGTGGACTATCCAGAACTAAATTTACCCAAACGCGATTTTATTGATCCAGAGGAAATCACTGCTGAAGATATTGAGCAGGCAGCCAGCGAGTGTCGCGACATGTGGCGGCTTGGGCGCGTCGCCGTTCAGGATTTGGCCCTCGCAGTTGAAGGCGCTGGCATTATCTTGGTCCGTGAGGAAACCGGCATAGCGCAAATTGAAGGACTTTCATCTTGGAGTGAAATGTTGGGCAGACCGCTCATTTTGTTGTCCGCTGACAAAGATAACGGGTACCGAAGCCGATTCGATCTTGCTCATGAGCTGGGCCACTTGATACTGCATAGAAATATTCTTCGTACTACGGACAACGATCGTCATAAGTTGATGGAGAAACAAGCGCATCATTTTGCTGGCTCGTTTTTACTGCCTGCGGAGTCTTTCGCCGCAGACATCCGTATGCCCGTTACCTTGGATGATCTGTTGCTGCTTAAGCGACGATGGGGCGTTTCCGTGGCTGCGATCACAATGCGATTACATGCGTTGGACCTGATTGATGATGATGGTAAGTTGTCTCTGTTTAAGCGACGCTCAGCTCGATGGGGTGGTAAATCTGAACCAGGCGACGGAGATAGAAAACCGGAGCAACCTAGGCTGCTGCGTCGAACCATTGACTTATTGGTTGATGAAAATGTGATGCCGCTCGATGCAATACCAAGGCATATCGGACTGTCGGACATGGATGTAGAGATGTTGGCAGGACTCCCAGAGGGTTATTTCCAAGGGAAAAATAATGTCGTTCAACTTGCTCGACTTCGTGTTGCTCCCACGGATACCGTCTTAGACAGAGTTCTTAGCAGTCCTGTCGTGCTCCCATTCAGAAATCCGTTGAAAAACTAACTGTACAAGGAATCCACATCATGTCCAAAAACACCAAGCAAACGTCCAGCAAGGTTGCAACATTAGCCTCAGAAACTTTGCTTGATAAACAAGCATCGCAAATCGCTAAAAGCCTTGCCGCTTCAGCCTTAGCACAGCGTAGCGGAGGGAAGCAGACTGGCGCGGAGATGGAGGACAAGGCTGCGCGTGTTTTGGCCAGCAATCATTACTCGGATGACACTAAGCAATTGGCTGCATCTGTTCTGGCTCAGGCAAATAAAGAACGTTGAGCCCTAAGTTAAGCGTTCGCTCTGAAGAGAAAGTCTCGAAATGACAACTGTCACTCGCACAAGGTTGGTCTGTCCATGTGGACATGAGGGAATTATCGTAATGAGGGAAAACGATGCACCATTTTCTAGGCAGCGTGAAGATTACTCCCTTGACGGCTTAAATGGTTCGGGGTTCTCTGTTCTAGACACTTTTGCAAAGTGGGATGAAGTTTTTTTGAAAATGAATCCAACATGTCCCAAATGTGGAGCCAAGCTCAACGAGGCCAATATTGCAAATCCCTAGCCTTTTCGATTACTACGATGCATGGCCCTATTGGGTATCAAAAACTATCGTTAACCCATGATCATGAGATTTAAGGAATTTTCCGGCTACGAGTGGTTTAGTTTCAAGGTGGATAGTTTTGATGTTCACATACTGTTCTCTCGGTCAGAGGCTGGTCCGCTCCTTGAAGGAAAGAGCAAGTCTTTCGATTTGGGTGGAGCGTATTCGGCCCAACTACACCAGGCTCACACTCCGGTTGGACAAAAGCACGTTCATGTGTACGCGAGGAATAACCAGCTTTTCGCGTTGAACCAAGATGGATCAGCACACGATCAAAGTCACGGCTCTCAAATTCCAAATAAAGTCGCGCAAGCTATTACTCAGAAGTTTCCTGGCTTCACCCTTCCCCCAAACAACTTTATTGAAAGTGCTCCAGCTGACATCCTCTCGGCTTTCGATCGTCAAATACTTCGTGGGTAGCAGTTGCCATTGAGGTCGCTGATGGACGGGGTTCAATTGCGAATTGCGGATTTGAACCGCCGTCCGCAAATCTGTAAAATCGGACGCATGCGATGGAGGCGTTCCCATTGGGGACGGCGCTGAATTGGGGATTGTTCGCAGGAACTAGATGAGGCCCGCAGGGGCTACTCTGAGGCTGTTTGCGCAGTGGTTACGCCCCACCACCATATGCAAAACCCCAACTCGTCTGAGTTGGGGTTTTTTCTTGGGCGATCACGCGTGTTGCCCCGTGTTCTTGCGGGTTCATGCGGAAACTT
>Ga0255089_1000620_pt1 | contig 12402 bp, 6 predicted proteins | sample Colum_Miss_RepC__2_FD_188468 | JGI IMG/M metagenome (GOLD analysis project Ga0255089, IMG submission 188468) | Freshwater microbial communities from Columbia River, Oregon, United States - Colum_Miss_RepC_8d | ecosystem: Environmental > Aquatic > Freshwater > River | place: USA: Oregon... | reverse complement strand
GCTGCATATCGATGAACAACGCATCGTCGGCGACTACGTGACCGCCAGCCTGCTGCATGCGCAGCCGCGTTACGCGCAACGCGGCTGGGTCGCGGCGCGCTGGGGCTTCGGTCGCCAGAACGCTGACGGCAGCTTCGGCGGCGCTGATGCAGTCCACGGCAGTACGATGTTCATCGAAGCCGTGTTGCGCGCGCTGCTGATCGAGCTGGAGTCGAATCAAACCAGCGCCGGCGCCGACTTGCTGCCGTCGGCGATGCGCGGCGTCCGCTCTCTAGCTCGGCGCAACCCCGACACCGACCCCGAGCTGCAGCGCAGCGTGCCGCTGACGCATCGCTTCTGGATCAAGGCGGCGCTGATGGAGCAAGCCAGCCAGTTGTCCGGTGAGGTGAGCTTGTCGGCGATCGCCACCGACTACGCCAACCGCGCCATCGCGCAGCAGACCGCCGATGGCATCTATCCGGAGCGCGGCGGCTACGATGTCGGCTATCAAGCGACCGGCATCGTCTACGCAACTCGTTACTGGATCTACTGCGACGACGCCGCACAACGCGCCCGCGTTGCGGCATCCGTAGCGCGCGGCCTGCGTTGGCTTGGCCAACGCGTTGATGCTGATGGCCGGGTCGACAGCAGCGGCAGCCGTCGTATCGGCGTCGAACGGACGTGGACCGGGCGTATCAAGGGCATCCCATACGGCTTGGTCGCGGAGGCGTTTGCCGCGGGTGCCGCCATCACCGGCGATCGCGTCAACGCCGATATTGCCGCGCGGATCGAAGCATCTCCGGCATTCATTGCCTACTACCAGCCGCGACCGGCAGCGCAAGCGCCGGCACCGCAGCCCACACTGGAAATGATTCCGCGCTGATCGGCAGCCGGCTCTGCGTCGCGCATCCTTGCGCCGCGCTGCCCGATCAGCAGAGCACCGAGCCGCTCACCGCTTGCGCCGCGAGGGGCCGGCACCTCACAGTCGCCAGCACGACGGACAGTGCGGATGACGATGGATCGGTGGGCAACATGAGTCCCGAAGCAATTGCGGCTTGGTGGTCGTTTTACCGGCGGCTGGATTCCAGCAGCGTCGAGCCTTTCGTCGACGCCTATGCCGAGGACCTGGACCAGCTCAATCAGCGCGTGTCGGCCAGCGGCGAACCGCTGGAAGGCAATCTGTTTTACTTCCACCACGGCGACTACCTCGGGCTGCCGCCACCCCCTGAGCGAAGGGCCAAGCGCAGAATGCTCGCGGCCTACGCCCAGTCGGGGCGGCGCCTGCTCGAGATCGGTTTCAACGCCGGGCACAGCGCGCTGCTGTGCCTGGCCGCGAACCCCGATCTGCAATACGTCGGCATCGACATCGGCGAGCACGCCTACATGCGGCCCTGTTACGACTACCTGCGGCAACGCTTCGGCGAGCGGATCGAGATCATCGAAGGCGACTCGGCCCAGGTACTGGAGACGCTCAGACGGCGCGGCGCGAGGTTCGACTTGTTTCACGTCGACGGCGGGCACAGTGTCGAGCGCGCCTATGCCGATCTGGCCGGCATCGTCGCGCTGTCGCGCGACGGACAGACGCTGCTGCTGGACGATGTCAACGCCAAGAGTGTGCGAGCCGCCGCCAATCTGCTGACGATGCAGGGCTGCCTCAGCCCGGTGAGCTTGCTCGGCGAACTGACCTCAGACCAGCAGCAGCTGTTTCGCATCCACCGGCAGGCCAGCTCGACACTGACGAGGCTGCGCCATTGGCGATCGTCTCATCGCTAGCGGCTCGTCCGCGCGGTACTCAGCCCGCTGACTTCCCCGGATCGACCGCCGCTTCTTCGCATTCGACATCGGCGATCCATCGCGACAGCCGGCTTTCGGCAGACGATGCTGGCGGCGCGACACTGCCACGGTCGGCGCGGCGGCGACTGCCGTCGCAGGCCGCCAGAAACGCATCCATCACGGCGGCAACCCCGACGGCGCTGACGTTGCGGCGGTCCGGCTGGAAGTAATCGGCGGGCGCTTGCGGGCCGGTGATGATCTCGAGCGCCGGGAAGTATTCGACGGCCTCGTAGCGCTGCACGATGTCGTCGGCGGCGACGCGCAGAACGGCCTTGCTGTAGGTCGATGCGGTCAACACGTGGCGTCCGGTCGCCGTCGCCACCAGCGGCACCGGTGACACCGTCAGCACCCATCGCAGCGTCGGATTGATCGTGCGCGCCAGTTCGATGACGGCGCCGAGATCGGCGATGACCTCGTCGACGCGAAAGTTGATCAAGCGATGGCGCTGCGGATCGAATTCGCCGGCCACGGTGCCGGGGCAAGCCGGATACACCGCGCCATCAGCGGTCGAGCACCAGGCTTCGGTCAGACCGAGCGTGAAGATGAACACCGTGGCCTGCTCGAATACCGCACGTACCGCACGCAGATGCGCGGCGGTCAGCAGATCGAATTCGCGCTCGCTGCGCGCGTGGTAGCGCAGACCCGGACGAAACGGATCGACGACGCCGGTCGCCGTCGGCCAGCGATCTTCGACCGGCTTGAACTGGCCCAGGCAGCGCTGCAATAACTGCAGCAACTGACGCGCCGTGTACAGGTTGCCGTAGGCCGCGCTGAAATTCGGATAGCCGAGGTTCTCGGCCGGAATATCGCCGAGCGCCTTGGGCATAGCCTCGGTGCGCAGATAGTGGATGCCGGCACCCTGCAGCACCGGAATCATGTTGGCGGCAAAACAACTGCCCGCCGACGCCACGCGGTCGTCAACCCCGACCAGCGGCGCCGTGTGGTCGCGAACGGCGCTGGCGTCGTAGTCACTGGCGACGGCGCGCGTCCAGAACGAACGCGATGGCGCATTGCGATACGGGTGCATTGGCATCTCCCGGTCAGTGGCCCTGCGATCCGTCGGTGTCAGCGGCAAGCAAGCGGCGCTCCATGTCGCGCAGCATCAGCTTGCCGAACACGGCATTGGCATGCGTTGCGTCCTGCGACCAGTACTCGCGGCGCAGAAAACCTTCGGCGTCTTCGGCGGCCGACGGCGTCGGCCAGAACGCCAAGCCGTGTTCGGCAGCGATCTCGGCCATCATCTGCTGCAGCAGACGCCACAGCTTGACGCGCAGCAGCGGCGCCGACATCGCCACGTGGTCGAGACTGGCGCCCATCTGCTCGGCGACGCGAACGAAGTGCCGTTCACGCGCCAGCAGCGCACGCACGGCGTCGTTGTCACCCTTGGGCGGCGGCGTGCCAATCAGCACCGGCTTGATGCCGCCGCGCTGCGCGATCTGGCCCAGCATCCATCGCAGACCCAGGAACGTCGCCGCAAACGATTCGCGAACCGCCTGCTCGGGCACCAGCGGCACGCTGAGGTCGATCGGCAGATCGGGCTGCTGCGTCAGCATGAAGTCGAAGCCCGGCGGTTCCAGCAACATGTACTTGGAATTGTGCTGGTTGCCCATCCACGAGATCGCCACGCGGTGCGCGGCGGTCAGCGCGATCACCTGTTCCCAGTAGCGCTTCTCGCGCGGCCATGCACCGACCAATCCATGGAAGCAGGGCTCGGCGGCAATGGCCACCAGCTGGTTGTCACCGTCGGCATTCTTCAGCGGAATGCCCAGGCAGGTGATATGAGAGTGGCCCGTAACGAGCAGGTGAGAATCGGTCAAAGCAGGGTCCACGGATCGAGTGGGGCTGCAATTAAGCTACGGCCTTGCTGCAGGATTGTATCGCTGTCGCGGATCTTCACCGTCGCCCGCAACCTAGGCTTGCGCATCGGGCCAAGCACGACGCCTCCGGGTGACCTCGCCGTACAGCGCCTCATAGTCGGCCGCCATCGCCGAGACGCTGCGCTCACGGCCCTCGCCGGCCTGCCAGGCGATCACCTCGGCAATGCGTCGACGACGGTCGGCGATACCGGCCTTCAGCGCCAACAGACGCGCGGCCAGCGCCTCGGCATCCAGGCCCAACGGCAGCAACCAGCCGCCGCCATGCGCCGCGATCCGCTCACCGACGGCGCCGATGTCGAACGCCGCCACCGGCAAGCCGCAGGCCCACATCTCGGTCAGCGTGTGGCAGTAGGTTTCGGGCCAGATCGACAGCACGGCACCGATATGCGGGCCGATCGCCGCGACCTTGTCGTGGAAGTCGCCGCGCTGGTATTTGCCGTGCAGCACAACGTTGGGCCCGGCCGGCACGATGCCGGGATCGCCGAGCAGGTGAAACTCCAGCTGCCCTGCCGGGAGCCGCTGCGCCACGTCGGCGATCAGCTGTGCACCCTTGGCCAGCGAGATATTGCCCGGTACCAGCACGCGCAGCGGCTCGCCGCGGCGCTGCGCCGCCGCCAGCGCGTCGAAGCGATCGAAACTGCGGCCGTGCGCGATCACCTTGAACGGTCGCTGCGCCAACGGCGGATAGATCGACAGCAGTTGCTCGCGTGCCGCCGGCGATGTCGTGACGCAGGCGTCCACGTCGGCCAGCATGGCTTGCATCATCTCGCGCCAGCGATGAATGAAGCGGCCTTTCAACGGCGGTACGCTCGACGCCGGCCACAGCTCGGCGCTGCAGTCGGCCACCGCGTCGGTGCAGCGGCCGGCGCAGTGTCGGCCCTGGGCATCGAGCAGCTTGATCGTCGGGCACACCGTGTAGAAATCGTGGAACGAAAACACGACCGGAATCTGCAGCAAGCGGCAGACCTGGGTCAGGCCCAAGCCGTGCCAGGCGATGTGACGCACATGGACCAGCTCGATCGCGTGGCGCACCAGCCAGTCGGCCAGTTGGTCGTCGTAGTCGTCGGCGCGATGCAGGCTGATCGACAAGCGCTGGCGCAAGCCATGCGATTCGACGCGACGCAGCTCGCCGCCGACCAGTCGCGACAGCTCCATCACTTGGCTGTCGCAGCGCAGTAACCAGGGGTCGTAGCGATCCGCCAGCGCCTCCATCAAGTCGCGATTGGTTTGCGGCGTGCCGCCGGTCTGCGTCGAGATCACGAACAGCAGTCGCGGACGCGGGCGCGTCTGCGCCGCACGGTGCCGGCTCAGCTCGCGGCGCATTCGCCAGCGCAGGCTCAGAAACGATGGATCGTTGTGGAAGACGCCGACGCGCTTCTGGTACTCCGGATATCGCGCCTCGACGACCTGACGCCCCGATTCGTACAGGCTTTGCTTCTGGTCACCGAAGCTGGCGGAACGTCGGTGATAGACGTAGCTGCGGTCGTCGACCAGATTCAGATAACCCGCGCGCTCGGCACGCATGCAGAAGTCGTTCTCCTCGCCGTAGCCGCGCGGAAACGCCTGCTCGTCGAATCCGCCCACGCAACGCAGCGCGTCGCGGCGGATGTACAAACAAAAGCCATTGCCGGTCGGCACCGACGGATACAAGCCCAGCGAGGCCTGGCGCGCTGCGCGCGCCACGTCGTCGACACTCCAGCCATCCGGCAAGCGGTTGTCGACGCCGATCTCGGGCACCGAAAAAGCGCCGGCATTGTTCGACAAGGCGGTGACCGTGGCCACGCGCCGATGGTGATAGGCGGCGATCCGCAAGCTTTCGAGCCAACCGGTCGACACTTCGGTATCGGAATTGAGCAGCACCACGTCGGCATCACCGGCCAGCAGGCAGCCCCGGTTGACGGTCGCGGTGTAGCCGCGATTGACGCCATTGCGATGGACCTCGACGCCGGGTCGTCCGTCGTAGCGGTCGAGCAGGACGCCGATGGCTGGGTCGGTGCTGGCATCGTCGATCAGCAGCAGTCGGCACGCGGGGACGGCGGTGACCCGCAGCACGGCTTCGATGCATTTCTCGACATCGTCGCGCGCGTTGAAGATCGGCACGACGATCGCGATGCCTGCTGCGGTATCGGCACCGCGTTGCGGCAACTGCGCCAGCAGCAGCCGACTGTCGCGAGCTGCGCGCGGCAACGCGGTCGTGGGCAAGTCGGCCTGACCGAGTACGGCGACCACACCGAGACGGCGGATCGCGATCGGCACGCTGGCCGCCATGTCGGACGCGCCCAGCGGCAGTCCCACAACAAAGCCACCACCGTTATCGCTGATGCCGCGAGCGGCCAGATCACCGCGCGGCTCCTGCGCCAGGACTTCGTGGTAGCGCGCGCCGTCGACCCAGAACTCCAGCCGCACCGGCCGATCCGGCGTCGTCGCGTCCACCGCCCAGCCGCGCGCTCGGCCGGCGTCGATCCGCTCCAGCCGCCCTCGCGTGTCCGGCGCGTACTGGATCAAGCTGCGATGCAGTTCGCGACCGGACGAGGTCAGCACCACGTCCAGCGGCCATTGCGCATCGAGTGCGAATTCGTGATCGCAGCCGCGCAAGGCGCGCAGCAGGTCCGGCCAGCCGATCTGGAAGCCGTATACGGGCGCCTGATCGGGCCACAGGAATGAAAGCTCCGGCCGCGGCTGGGTCAGCGTGACATCGACTCGCGCTTGGCCGGCCAGCTGCAATTGCAGCTTGGCGGTCCCGAAGACGGCGGCAGGATCGAACACCCAGCCGCTGAGTCGTTCGTCGTCGAACTGCTCGATCAGCCCCTGTGCAGCGAAAGCGGTATGCGCCGCGCCGTCGAGCGAGGCGGCCAACTGCCAGCCCTGCCCCCGCAATTGCAGCGCGTCGATGTCACCGATCGCCCAGTGGCCGCGCAGCACGGCGCGCATCGACTTGGCGACGGTCGTCGCTGACGCAGCAGCGTCGGCCCGTTCGAAGCCAAAGGCCACGCGTTGCGGCGACGCATCGGCCGTCGCCAACGACACATCGCTCGCTGCCGAACTGAAGAACGCAATCGGCGCCAACACCCAGCCGTCGACGATCGCAAAGGCGTCGCCGTAGTCGATGCGCTCGACCTGAACCTGTAGCGGCATCGCCGCCGTGCGACGTCGGGACATGGACGGGGTCGGTTTCGTCGCGGGCACGCGGACTCAGGCGCTGCGGGGCGGCAGCGCGCGTTGCAGATCGGCCAGCGCGCGCTGTGCTTGCGCATGGCCACGGCGTGCCGCGCGGCGCAGGTAGTCGCGGCCACGGTCGATATCGACCGGCGTGCCCAAGCCGCGCATCAGACAAACGCCCCAGTTGAACTCGCCATCGGCATAGCCGGCGTCGGCGGCTTGGCGCAGCAGCGCCGCGCCGTGCTCGACGCTGGCGGGGTCCGAAAGCATCTGGACCCGCAATCCGCCCAGCGCGACCTGCGCCGGCCGGTCGCCTTGGGCGCTGGCCTGCTCGAACCAATACAGCGCCTGCGGCTGCGAGGCTTCCAACGCGATGCCCTTCAGATACAGGTAACCCAGCACCCGCTGCGCCACTGCATCCCCGCGCTCGGCAGCGCGTTGCCAGGTCGGCAGCACGTCGGCCAGACGGTCGGCCGGCGCCGACTCACCCACCGGCTGCAGACGAGCCAGCGCCACGATCGCCGGCAGGCTGCGCGGCCGCTTTCTGATACCAGTCGGCCGCTGCAGCGGTCGCCTCTGTCGAGTCGGTTTGACGCTCCCAGTACTCGCCCAGTCGCAGTTGCGCGTTGACGTCGCCGGCTTGGGCCGCGCGCTCCAGCCAATGCAGGCCGGCCTCGATGTCCGCCGTATCGTGAGACGGGTCCAGCAGCAGAGCGCCGAGCAGGTATTGGGCGACGGTCTGATGGGCGTCGTGGGCTCGAGCCTGAAGCTCGGCAACCAGCTCGGCGCGGCTCAGTCCCGGGTCGCGGTCGGCGTCCCACCACTGCACGACGCGTAGCCACGCCGGCGGACTGCCCAGATGCGCCGCGCGCGCCAACCAGTGCGCCGCATCGGACTCCGCCGTCGATGCGGTCACCGATGCGTCATCGTAGTGCTGGTGCAGCATCCAGGCCGCCAGCGCGCTGCCGTCGCGGGCCAGCTCGGTCAGCTGGGCGATGCCGCGTTCGCGGTCCTGCTGCACACCGACGCCCCGCAAGTACAGCGACGCCAGATGGCAGGCGGCATCGCCACTGCCCAATTCGACGGCGCGCTCCAGGCAGCCCGGCGCCGTATCGGCGCTGAGGCTCGGATCGTCCGCGGATGCGTCGGCGTGCAATTGTCCGATCGCCAGCCAGGCCTCGGCCGATCCCAATTCGGCCGCCGCCCTCAGATGAAGCAGCGCGGTTGCGATCGATCGCGGCATGCCCAGGCCTTGCTGAGCGAGCGAGCCAAGCCGGTAATGTGCGGCGCGCGAGCCCAGCTCCGCCGCCTGCTGCAGCAACTCGACGGCGACGGCGGGATCGCGGTCCAGACCGTGGCCGTTGAGCCGCATCACGGCCAGAAATTCCAGTGCGCCAGCATGGCGCTGCTGTGCTGCCCTCTGCGCCCACACCACGGCTTGGGTGGCGCTGCGCGGCAGCCCTTTGCCATCGAAGTACAAATGCGCAAGCAAGTGCTGCGCTTCGGCAATGCCCTGATCGGCTGCTTGGCGGCACAGTGCGGCGCCCGCGGTGTGCGAGTCGGCGCGATCCGGTGCGGTCAGCAGCTTGATCAGCGACAGCGTCGCCAGCTGATGGCCGCGCGCGCTGGCGCGTCGCAGCCAGGTTTCGGACTCCGCCGCGTCGCTTACGACGCCCTGACCGATCCGGTGGGCCTCGCCGAGGTAGTACATGCCGAGCGGGTTGTTCGCCTCGGCCGAATTGCGGATCAGCCGGATGCCCATCGCCGCATCGCGCTCGACGCCGTCACCATGCAGATACAGCAAGCCCAGCCCGGCCTGTGCGTGGGTGTCGCCGCTGATCGCCGCCGCTTCCAGCCACTGCGCCGCGCCGACTTTGTCGGATCGGGCACCGAAGCTGCCCGACAGCAGCATGCCGAGGCCGAGCTGACCGAGTACGCACTGTCGGGTCGCGGATTCGCGAAACCAATGTTCGGCGGCATCGATGTCGCGCGGCAGGCCGATGCCGGTCGCGAGTTGATAGCCGAGCCGGGCTTGCGCCGCCGGATGGCCGTCGGCCGCTGCCGACTGATTCCAATGCGCGGCCGTTTCCGGGTTTTTGCGGATGCGGTTGGATGCCAGCAGCCGATCGAGCGCTGGCGCCGCGGGCTCGTCTGCTGCCTCGGGCTGCGAGTTGAGCGGAACGCCGGTCAGATACAACTCGCCGAGTCGCGACCGGGCGTCGATCTCGCCGGCGTTGGCGGCCTGCAACAGCAGACGTTCGGCTTCGACGAAGTTCTGCACCATGCCGCGCCCGTGCAGCGACAGCTCGGCCAGGTGCCACTGCGCAGCAGCGTGACCGGCGTCGGCCAAGGGGCGCAGCAACGCGGCCGCCTCGACACAGCGATCGGCGTCGATCAGCGTCAACGCCGTCTGCAGTTGACGCGCCGGGTCTCGGCCCAGCCAGCGCTGGATCAGGCCCTTCATCGGGCCGGCACCATCGCAACCACCGCGCTACTCGGCTTCACGCATCGCCTCCGAGCCGGTGCGCATCGCACCTTCGGTCAGGTAGCTGAGGATCGTGCGGCTACCGACCAGCACATCGCCCGAAACCGTCATGCCGGGAATCAGACGGAAGTCGTCTGGCACGCCGCGCAACTTGACCTCGGTGATCGCGACGACGACCTTGAAGTAGGTCGGCACGGGCTGATTGTTCTCATCGGTCGTGAACGAGGCTTCACTGATGCTCTTGACCGTGCCGTGGGCCAGACCGTGGCGAACGAAGGAGTACGCGTCGACCTTCAGGTTGACGCGGTCACCGACGCGGATAAAGCCGACGTCCTGTGCCGGAACCCGAACCTGCGCTTCGAGTGCGGCGTCGACCGGCGCCAGTGTGAACAGCGCGCCGGCCGAGCTGGGATCGCTGAAATTGGTGGTTTGCGCCACCGATCCGGTCGATATCTTGCCGACCTTGACGACGATCGCCTCGGCTGGCGACGTCAGCACCGACATATCGAGCAGCTTCTGAGCCTTCTGCAGGTTTTCGCGCGTGGCGTTGTAGTCGTCGCGTGTGGTCACCAGCTGCGCGCCGGCATCGGATCGCCATTTCTGGACGAAGCCGGCCTTCTGCGCACGCACCGATTCCACGATCTCGGCCTGAGCGGTGATCTGGTTCTGCGCCTCGGAATAAAGCCGGCTCATCTCCTCATGCGAATCGCGTGCGCCCAGATACTGCTGGCGCGACACGTAGCCGCGTTTGACCAGCGGCTCGTACATGTGAAGCACGTCGGCCGCCAGATCGAGCCGCTTCTTGTACTGCTCGGCGTCGCGGCGATGCTGGGTCAGCAGCGCGACGGCGCTGGCGATCTGCGCATCAAAGTTGGCCAGAGAAGACCGCAGTTCAGACTGGCGCTGCAGCCAGATTTCGCGCTGCACGGCAGCGAACGGATTCGGCGACGCGGGTTCGTACGGTCGATCGCTGTGCTCGGCATCGAGACGCTCGACCTGGGCCGCATCGCTGTCGAGACGCTGCTGCAACTGGGCGACATCGGCGCGCGTCAACGTGGGATCAAGCTCGGCCAGCGGCTGGCCCTTGACGACGCGGTCACCGACTTTGACCAATACCGACCGCACGACACCCGCATTCAGCGGTGAGACGTAGATCTGCCCGTCCACCGGCTGCACCGTGCCGCGCCCGACCACGACGCGATCAAGCTTGACGAAAGCACACAGCACGACCGCGAGAACCAGCATCGTCATTACGATGTACAAAACCGGTCGCTGCGCGCGTGGCGTACTGCGCGCGATCAGGTCCATCGACTCCGATTCGAACGCGCTGACCAGCTCCACCAACTCTCGCTCGCGATAACGAGGCAGCGGCGTTTTGCGCAACGGTCGATCGATCGGTGCAGGCAGCTTATTCACGATGACGGCCCCTGGCTGATGGCAGCCCGTACGGCGCTGGTGGCGCCGCGTTCAATATGTCGGTTCTGCTGATACCACAGCTGTTGATAGATATCGCAGCGCGCCAACAGTTCGTCATGAGTGCCAATGTCGTACAGCTTGCCGCGCTCCAGCACCAGGATCGCATCGGCCTCGATCAACATCGACAGGCGATGCGAAATACTGATCACGGTGCGGCCTTGGGCGATACGGCGCAGGTTGGCGTTGACGATCGCCTCGCTTTCGGCATCGAGCGCGCTGGTGGCTTCATCGAATAGCAGCACGGGCGGATCGGCCAGCAGCGCCCGCGCGATCACCAGACGCTGGCGCTGCCCGCCCGACAGGTTGCTCGCACCTTCCTGCAGCCAAGTGTCATAGCCGCGCGGCATCCGCTCGATGAACTCCTCGGCGCCTGCGAGCTGGGCTGCGCGAATCACATCGGCCAACGAAGCGTCCGAACGCGATGCGGCGATGTTGTCGCGCACCGTGCCGGAGAACAGGAAGTTCTCTTGCAGCACAACACCGACGCTGCGCCGCAAGTGAGCCAGATCGATCTCGCGCAGATCGATGCCATCGATCTTGATCAGCCCGTCGTACGAGGTATTGAACCGCTGCAGCAGGCGCGTGATCGTCGTCTTGCCCGAGCCGCTGCGGCCCATCACGCCCAGCATCATGCCGGGCTTGAGTTCGAAGCTGATGCCGTCGAGCGCATACGGGGCGTCATTGCTGTAGCGGAATCGCACGTCCTTGAACGAGATCGCACCCACCACCGGCTGACGCGTACCCGTGCCGCTCTGCCCTTCTTCGGTCGGCGCATTCATGACCAAGGCCAGCTCTTCGAGTGCGCCCTTGAACTCCGAGTATTCCATCTGCAGCTTGGCGATCTGGATCAGCGGCTGGCCGACCCGCATCGCCAGCATCGCAAACGCACCCAGCGAGCCGGCGGTCATCGCATCGCTCATCGTCAGCGCCATGTACGCACCCACACAGAACGACCCGGTGTAGATCAGCCGCTCGAAAGGCATCGCCAGGGTGTTGGGCAGATTCGCGAAGCGGCCCAGCGTAAGCCGCGCCTCCATCGATTCGGCAACACGCTGATCCCATTCGCGGCGACGGCGACCTTCTATCGCCAGGGCCTTGATCGTGCGGATGCCGTACAAGGATTCGACCAGGTGCGCGCTGCGCTTCTGTTCAGCGCGAACCACCGCGCTCGATCGCACCGACAACGGTTTGACGAACAGCATCACGATGACGAAGACGATCAGCGCGAGCGCGATCACCAAGCTGGCCAAGCGCCAGTCGAGAATGATCAAGGCCGGAATCAAGCCAATCAACGGCACCGCGTCGAACAGCGTGCCGAACAACTGCTGGACCACGAAATTGCGCACTTGCCAGATCTTGCTGACCTGCGCGGTGATACGGCCAGTTGGATTGCGCTCGAAAAAGCTCATCGGCAGCTTGAAGATGCGCTCCATGATGAACAAGTTCAGTCGCGTATCGATCCGAGTGGCAGCGACTTCGAGTAGCGCACGGCGCAGATAGGTCAGTACGACTTCGAACACCAGAACGAAGCCGATTGCGCCGGCAAGCACCTTGAGCGTCGACATCGACTGGTTCGCCAGCACGCGGTCGAGC
>Ga0255089_1000618_pt1 | contig 12425 bp, 11 predicted proteins | sample Colum_Miss_RepC__2_FD_188468 | JGI IMG/M metagenome (GOLD analysis project Ga0255089, IMG submission 188468) | Freshwater microbial communities from Columbia River, Oregon, United States - Colum_Miss_RepC_8d | ecosystem: Environmental > Aquatic > Freshwater > River | place: USA: Oregon... | reverse complement strand
GTCCTCAGCACGCCGGCGAACAGCACGACGAAACCGCCGATTTCGGCGGCGGCGAGCGCCACCATGAACAGCAGCAGGCCGTGACGCGGCAGCGCGACCGGGCCGACCGTGTGCGGGCGGCGGAACTGGTTGTCGGTGTCGCGCAGCAGGCCGTGGACGACGTAGCCGACGATCGCGCCAGCGAAGAACAGCAGCGGCAGTGCCACCGCCCAGAAGTCGACGACGGCCGACCACGCCGACAACGCGGCAAACGCCGACAGCAGCAGCGAGGCGAAGCTGTACATCAGCGACGCACGGTGCGCGATGTCGACATAGGCCGGCGCGGTCGCGTCGGCGCTGCGCGCGAAGTGCAGGTACTTCCAGACGCCGGTCAGCAATCCCGACAGAAAGAAGACGCCGGTCGCCACCAGCGAAAGGGTCACGGCGGGTTCGGACAGCAGATCAATCGTCATGTGATGGTCCCTTGTATTCGGTGTTTTTATGAATGTTTTAAAAACAATAACTAACCGCTAATCGCATCGCTTTGATCACTAACAGCCGGCGTGTGCAAGCCGCATCACCATCCAAGCCAACTGCGATTTTTAATTGCTAAATCGTTTTAAGTTAACTGTTTTATCTCACATTTGAGATTATTTATTGCTATTCAGTATTTTGTTGATTGATTCATAACCAAGATGCACGTCTCCACCGTTTGCCGGACAATACCCGCACACCCTTTTTCGGATTGATATAAAAAGCGCTTTTAGACGCTTTTTTATCACAACCGCATGCTGCCCCTGTTGCTCTCCGCTGCCTCGGTCTTCATGGCCGCCGCGCTGTTCGTCGCCGGGCAAATGCTGCTCGGCACTCAGTTGTCGCTCGGCCTTTCGGCTGCCGGGCTCGGGCCGATGCAGATCGGCCTGATCATGATGTGCTATTCGTTTGGCTTCATGTTCGGCTCGATCGCCGGGCCGAGGCTGATCCGCCGGGTCGGCCACATCCGCGTGTTCTCCGCGTTCGCCGCGCTGACCTGCTGCGCCGCGCTGGCACATAGCATCGTGTTTGACGAGCGGTTGTGGGCGCTGTTGCGCGCCGTGTCCGGCTTCTGCGGCGCACTGCTGCTGATCGTGCTCGAAAGCTGGATCAACGCCCATGCCACGCCGCAGGCGCGTGGTCGGTTGATGAGCTTGTACATGGTCAACTACTACCTGGCCGGCGCAGGCGGACAGCTGCTGGTCGGCCTGTATCCGCCCGGCGATACGCGACTGTTCTCGATGGCCGCCGCCCTGCTGGTGCTGGCCTCGGTGCCGCTGTCGCTGACGTCGCGACCGGCGCCGGCGCTGCCCGCCTCGTCGCGCCTGAAGTTTGGCGAGCTGTTCCGCGCCTCGCCGGTCAGCGTCGTCGGCGCACTGACGGCCGGCTTTGCGATGGCCGCGTTCTATCAACTGTCGCCCGTGTCGGTGAAGGACTTGGGCCACGACGTTCAGACGGTGGCGCGCTACATGGCCTGCGCCGTGGTGGCGTCGATGGCGCTGCAGTATCCGCTCGGACGCTGGTCCGACCGCTACGACCGTCGCCGCGTGATCCTCGGTATCGCGCTGGCCGTGGCGGCCGCCTCGCTGCTGGCGGCGACGATCGGGCAGCTGTCGCTGGCCGCCCTGTTCGGCGCCAGCATGCTGTTCACAGCGACCGCGTCGTGCCTGTATCCGGCTTGCCTTGCGCGGCTCAATGACCGCACGCAGGGTCGCAATCCGGTGGCCGCCAATGCCAGCCTGCTGCTGTGCTACGGCGTCGGTCAGTGCCTCGGGCCGGTCGCCAGTGCAGCCGTGATGCATCTGATCGGGCCCGCCGGCCTCTACGTGGCGGTGTTCGTCGTGTTGCTGGCATTTGCCGGCTACAGCTTGCGACGGCTGCAACGCGCCGATACCGCTGTCGACGAGCAGCAACGCTTCGTGCCGATGCCGTCGACTCCGTCACCGGCCATCGTCAACGACCGCCCCGCAGGTGACAATGAGCGATGACCACGCCCGCCCCCTCCCGCCGATCCCTCGACAACGACCTGTTCCTGCGCGCACTGCGCCGTGAGCACACGCCGCGCACGCCGGTCTGGATGATGCGGCAAGCCGGGCGTTATCTGCCCGAGTACCGCGCCACCCGCGCAAAAGCGGGCGGCTTTATGGACCTGTGCCGCAACGCCGAGCTGTGCTGCGAAGTAACGCTGCAGCCGCTGGACCGCTTCGGGTTGGACGCGGCGATTTTGTTCTCGGACATCCTGACGATTCCCGACGCGATGGGCTTGGGCCTGAGCTTTGCCGAAGGCGAAGGCCCGCAGTTCGCCCGCCCGCTGCGCAGCGTGGCCGAGATCGACGCGCTGCCCGAACCTGGCCCTGAGGACGAGCTGCGCTACGTAATGAATGCGGTGCGCACGATCCGCTCGGCGCTCGGCAACACGCTGCCGCTGATCGGCTTTGCCGGCAGCCCGTGGACGCTGGCGACCTACATGGTCGAAGGACGCGGCGGCCACGACTTTGCCAAGGTCAAAGCGCTGGCGCTGAACGAACCCGATGCTTTCGACCGGCTGACGGCGCGCCTGGCGCGCACGGTCACGCAGTACCTGCTGGCGCAGATCGCAGCCGGTGCCGACGCGGTCATGGTGTTCGACACCTGGGGCGGCGTGCTGGCGCCGCATGCGTATCAGCGCCTGTCACTGCAGCCGATGCAGGCGATCGTCGCCGGCATCAAGGCGGTGGCGCCCGACGTACCCGTGATTTTGTTCACCAAGAACGGCGGCCATCATCTGGCCGACATGGCCGACACCGGCTGCGATGCGCTCGGCGTGGACTGGACCACCGATCTTGCGACCGCCCGCGAGCGCGTCGGCGGTCGCGTCGCGCTGCAGGGCAATCTCGACCCGGTGACGCTGTTCGCCTCGCCGGAGCGCATCCGCGCGGAAGTCGCGCGGGTACTGCATAGCTATGGGCCGGGATCGGGCCACGTGTTCAATCTGGGGCACGGCATTCTGCAGCAGACGCCGCCCGAGCACGCGGCTGCGATGATCGACGCCGTGCGCGAACTGAGTCCGGCGTACCACGTGGGCACGCCATCGGCCTGAGAGCCGAGAAAAAGGAGAGCCGATGCTGTCGATGCTGCTGCCGGCGCCGTTGATCGGCGTTGCCACGTTCTGCGTGATGTTGGCTTGGCTGTTGATGATCACCGCGCTGCTGGTGCCCGGCATCGCACTCAAGACGGTGTTCGCATTCGTGCTGAGGCTGCCGTCGGCCAGCCGGCTCGCAACGCGCTACCTGACCGGCGTCGCCGATCTGTGGGTGGTCGGCAATGCACTGATCTACCGGCTGATCCAGGACCTGCGCTGGCAGGTGCGCTTCGACGGCGTGGTCGAGCCGGGCAAAAGCTATCTGTTGATCTGCAATCACCAGAGCTGGGCCGACATTCTGGTGCTGTGCGACGCGCTGCGCGGGCGCAATCACTTCCCGCGGTTCTTCCTGAAGCGCGAACTGATCTGGGTGCCGATCATCGGCGTCACCTGCTGGGCGCTGGATATGCCGTTCATGAAGCGCCACTCACGCGAGGCGATCGCGCGCAATCCGGCACTGCGCGGCGACGATCTGAGGACGACGCGCGAGTTTTGCGAAAAGTACCGGCGGCAGCCGATCACCGCGATCATGTTCCCGGAAGGCACGCGCTTCACGCCGGCCAAGCGGGCGCAGCAAGACGTGCCCTACGCCCATCTGCTGCGGCCGAAGTCGGCCGGCCTGGCATTCACGCTCAATGCAATGAGCGACCAGTTCGCCGGCATCATCGATGTGACGATTGCCTACAAGCCCACCGGCGGAACCAGCCTGGTGTGGAGCTGGCTGTGCGGCCAGCAGCAGACGCTGGTCGTCGAAGCCGAGATCAAGGCGATACCCGAGGCGGTGATCAACGGCGACCACGACGGCGACCCTGCTTACCGGGCCGCGTTTCAGGCCTGGCTCAACGACTTGTGGGCGCGCAAGGACGCAAGGTTGCCGCAGCTCAAAGCACAGGCCGTCGACGGTTTGGCGGGCTCGTCACCAGCGGCCTCGTCACACTAAGCAGGCGGCGTATTGGAAACGGCGCTTCTCCAAGCGCCTGCGCTTTGGCTAGACTGCGGCCCAGTCACCCTCACCAGCAAGGCCTGTCCGTCATGAAAATGCTCATCGCCATCATCAAGCCCTTCAAGCTCGACGCGGTGCGCGAGGCGCTGTCGGACATCGGCGTGCAGGGCATGACCGTTACCGAAGTCCGCGGCTTTGGTCGCCAGAAAGGCCACACCGAGCTGTACCGTGGTGCCGAATACACGGTCGACCTGCTGCCGAAGATCAAACTGGAAGTTGCCCTGACGCCGGACAACGTCGACAAGGCGATCGACGCGATCAGCAAGGCTGCGCGCACCGGCCAGATCGGCGACGGCAAGATCTTCGTCTACGACCTGGGCCAGACGGTGCGCATCCGCACCGGCGAAAACGGCATCGACGCGGTTTAGTCGCCGCTCCAACGCGGCGCTCGAACGCCTCGCCCGAGGCGCGGGCGCCGCATGCGACGCCCTCAGCGCGGCGCCGCGTCCGGCAGCCGCTCGAAGCGAAAACCCAGCAACGGTGGCCAGTCGCCGACCGAGTACAAGTTGAGGTTGCGCAACAGCACCGTGTCCGGCGGGTCGAGCGTGATGCGGCAAGCACCCGGCGCGCGGACGAAACTGCGCAGCGCTGCAGCCGATCCGGCATCCCAGCGCCAGCGTTCGCGACGCGCGCGCTGATCGAGCAGGCGGACGATGGCCTCACCCACTTGCTCGCGATCCACCTGCAACTCGGCCGCTCGCCGATCCTGATAGCGCTGCATCACGCCCCGATCCTCGAAGTCCAGCCGCAGCTTGCGCAGCCCGATCTGGTCGGGCGCCCGCGCCAGCTGCGACGGCGTGGCGTCGAGCTGCAAGTCGAATTGCAGGTGCGCGCTGTCGTCGCCGTCGATATCGCCGCCGACCAGCAGCAGCCCGGCATCAGCCAGCGCGCGCACGTCGAGAGCCGCCTGCAAGCGCAGGCTGGAATAGCCCAGCGTGGCCAGCGACGGCGGCGCGTTGCGGCCGCGAAGGCGATAGCCGTCACCCATCGGCAAGTCCAGGTCGATCAGACGCAGGCGCACGCGCTGCAGGCTGCGGTCGTCGCCCAAGTCCAAGTCGTCGATGCGGACTTCGCCGACGCTGATCCGGTAGTCCAGCGGGGTGCCGAGCATGCCCTGCATCAAGCCATTGGGCTGGAACGACACGTCGTACAGCACGCCGGTACCCCACAGGTTGAACCACAGCCGCTCATAACGAAGCGTGCCGTAGCCCTGCCATTGGTAGGCGATGCGCTGCAGGCTGCGCTCCGCTTCGCGCAGTAGCCACCACTGCGCTCCGGCCGCCAGCAGGCCCAACAGCAGCATGGATCGCAGCAGCAAAGTGCCAAGTTTCAAGGAGCGGTCCGGCGGTAGTGATGGTCGGATTCTAGGCGCAAGCCTCGGCGGCTGATGCGCTTAGACTGATCGCCGTCCGTATTTGACTGGTTGCATGGCATCGATGAGCTTGCGAGGCGTCTACCGGGTCCCGATCGCGCTGTGGCTGGGCGTGCTGGCCAGTGCCGGCGCCAGCACCGTGCACGCGACCACGGTCTATCGCTGGACCGATGATCGCGGCCGTGTCCACTACGGTGACGCGCGCACGCCTGGCGCCCGTGCCGTCGAGGTCAAGCCCGGCAGCGGCGCGGCACCGGTGCCGACCGACCCGGTACAGACCGCCCGCAGCGAAGAATGCGAGCGCCGCAAAAGCCAACTCGAAACCTACCGCCGCGCGACCTCGGTGGTCGAAACCGATGCGCTCGGCCAGCGCCGCGAATACGACCCGCAGCAAAAAGCCAAGCTGCTGGAGATCGGCGCGCAACAAGTCCGGATCGCCTGTGGCGAGGGCGCGACCGAGGGCGGTTCGTGAGCCGGCAACGCGCCGCCGCGCTGCTGGCGGCCGCGCTGCTGACCGCACCGTTTGGCGATGCCAAGGCCGCGGTCTACAAAGGAACCGACGGCAATGGCCAAGCGCGGTATGGTGATGTCAACCGCGACGGCGGACCGGCGCTGACCCAGGACGATTTACGACAGCGGCGGATCGCGCCGGCGCCCGCCGGCGAGCCACAGCGCTCGGCAGCCGATGCAGCGCAGCGTCGCCTGGAGTGTCAGCAGCTACGCGACCGCCTCGACGGCTATCGCAGCGCCGTGCAGATCTATGGTCGCGATCCGGACGGCAACGTTTACGCGCTGTCACCGGCGCAGACCGGACTGCTGCTGCTGGAAACCGAGCGCGATCGGCGTCAGCTATGCGGCAACGCGGCCGGCGCCGCGCTGCATTAGCGCGGCGCCGGCCTTCCGATCCGGCTCAGGCCAGCGCCTTGGCCACGTAGTTGGGCAGCGCGAAAGCGCCGCGATGAATCGCTGCGTTGTAGTACTGCGCATCCAGCGCCTGCACAGCGCCGGCATCGAGGCGTTCGGCCAGCTCGCCGGCCGACTTGCAGGCGATCGAACCCGACCACCAGCCCGACGGATACAGCGGCTGCGGGAACGTGAACAGATGCGTCTGGGCGAAGCCGGCGACCCGCATCGTCTGATGCATTTCGCTGATCAGCGGCAGATGCAGCAGCGGCGATTCGGACTGCTGCACCAGCATGCCGTTGGGCTTGAGCGCCTTGAGGCAGTCCAGATAGAACTTCTTGCCGAACAGACCTTCGGCCGGACCCACCGGATCGGTCGAATCGATGATGATCAGGTCGATGCTGCCGGGCGCTGCATCCTTCATCCACTGGATGCCGTCGCCGAAGAACAGCGTGGCGCGCGGATCGTTGTTGGCGGTGCACAGCTCAGGAAAATACTGTTCGGCTAAGCGCGTGACGCGTTCGTCGATCTCGACCTGCGTCGCTTTGCGGACTTCCGGGTGTTTCAAAACCTCCCGCAAAGTCCCACAATCGCCGCCACCGACGACGACGACGTTCTGCGGGTCGGGATGCGAGTTCAGCGCCACGTGCGACATCATCTCGTGGTACAGGAAGTTGTCGCGGGTCGACACCATCGTGCAGCCGTCGATCGACATCAGGTAGCCGAAGGTTTCGGTCCGGAAGATCTCGATCTTCTGGTACGGCGTCTGCTCTTCGTGCAGCTTTTCGCCCAGCTTGAGCGAAAATGCCGTGCCGGTGGCCTCGACGGGTTCGGTGAACCAGCTGCTATCCAGTGCCATGTCGCGCTCTCGTAACGTAAGTAGGTCTGCAATCAGGGCGCGAGTATAAAGGCCCATCATCTTGTTTGAGTGACGATCCGATGCCCAAGCCTGTCTGGTCCGCCGCCCGCGCCCGCGAGCGTTACAACTTGCCGCAGTGGGGTGAGGGCTACTTCGATGTCGCCGAGTCCGGCCCGTCGGCCGGCCATGTGCTGGTACGGCCGTTCCGCGACGCCGAGGGCCCGGCGATCGACTTGTACGAGATCGCGCGGCGACTGCCGCTGGAAGGCTTGGACCTGCCGGTGCTGGTGCGCTTCAACAACATTCTCGAAGACCGCATCGACGCCCTGACCGGCGCGTTCGCCCACGAAATCGAAGCGCTGCATTACCAGGGCCGCTACACGGCTGTGTATCCGATCAAGGTGAACCAGCAGGCCGACGTGGTGAAGACCATCGTCCGCCACGGCGGTACGCGCGTCGGGCTGGAAGCCGGCAGCAAGCCGGAGCTGGCCGCGGTGCTTGGCCTTGCGCCGAGCGGCAGCCTGATCGTCTGCAACGGCTACAAGGACCGCGGCTATATCCGCCGCGCGCTGATCGGCCAAAAGCTCGGCCACTCGGTCTACATCGTCGTCGAGAAACTGTCGGAGCTGCCGATCGTGCTCGAAGAAGCGCGTGCGCTCGACGTGGCGCCAATGATCGGCCTGCGCGTGCGCCTGGCGGCGGATTCGTCGAGCACGCAGCAGAACACCGGCGGTGAGAAGGCCAAGTTCGGTCTGACGACGCCGCAAGTGCTGCAAGCGGTCGAGATGCTGCGCGATGCCGGGCGGATCGACTCGATCCGCATGGTGCACTTCCATCTTGGCTCGCAGGTCGCCGCTGTGCAGGACATCGCGCGCGGTCTGCGTGAGGCGGCGCGCTTCTATGTGGAGCTGCGCCGGCTCGGCGCGCCGATCGACGTCGTCGACGTCGGTGGCGGCCTGGGCGTCGACTACGAAGGCACGCGCTCGCGCAGCCATTGCTCGATGAATTACGGCTTGCGCGAATACGCGCGCAACATCCTGCGCACACTGCGCGACGTCTGCATCGAAGCCGGCGAGCCGCAGCCGAACGTGATCTCCGAATCCGGCCGTGCGCTGACGGCGCACCACGCGGTGCTGATCACCAGCGTGATCGACCAGGAAGTGGTACCGACGTCGGCGATCGAAGCGCCCGGCGCTGATGCACCCAGCGTGCTGCTGGAGCTGCACGGTTTGATCACCGACATCGATACGCGCGGTCCGATCGAGTCGCTGCACGAAGCCGCGCAGTTTCTCGGTGAAGCCCAAGCGCTGTACACCGAAGGCCTGCTGAGCCTGGCGCAGCGCGCCTGGGCCGAGCGCGCGTACTTTGCCGTCGCACGACTGGTGCAGCCGCGCCTCGACAGCGGCATCCGTGCCGAGCGCGACGCGGATGAAGGGCTGAGCGAAAAGCTGTCGGCGAAGTACTTTTGCAACTTCTCGGTGTTCCAGTCGGTGCCCGATGCCTGGGCGATCGAGCAAGTGTTCCCGATCCTGCCGATCCATCGGCTCGACGAGGAGCCGGCGCTGCGGGCGCGGCTCTGCGATCTGACCTGCGACTCCGACGGCCGACTCGACCGCTACGTCGACCGCGAAGGCGTGATGCCGACGCTGGCGGTACACCCGCTCGAAGAAGGTCAGCCGTACTTGATCGCGCTGTTCATGGTCGGCGCCTACCAGGAAATCCTCGGCGACATCCATAACCTGTTCGGCGACACCAATGCGGTCAACGTCGTGCTCGACGAGCGCGCGCCCCAAGGCTGGCATCTGGAAGGCGCCGAGCACGGCGACCGCACCGATGAGCTACTGCGTTACGTGCATCTGGTGCCCGAAGAACTGGCGCAGAGCTATCGCAAGAAGATGGCGAGCCTGAACCTGCCGCAAGCGGAACGCACGGCGCTGCTGGCTGAGCTGGAAGCCGGCTTGTCGGGCTACACCTATCTGACTTGAGAGGCGTCGCCGGGATTCTGCTGCAGCGCTTCGATCAACAAGGCTCGCGCGACGCGCTGCTGCAAGCCGCGCGGCGCCTGCAGTTGCACGCGCCGCAGATCGGCCATCACACCGTCGTCGACCGCCGCTGGCGATCGAGCCGCCTTGATCAGCAAACGCCAACGCGGCAGCGCTGCCACACGCGCCTGCACGGCCTTGAGCGCCTGCGCCAGGCGTAGCTCCTGTGCCGTGAACTCATGACCGAACGGAAACACCGGGAATACGTCGCGGCGTGATCCGAGCAGCGCCGCCAGCCGCTGCGGTGTGTTGTAGCGATGGGATGCCGGCAGTTGCCACTGGCGTTCGATCTTGCCGGCTTGCTGAGCTTGCGCGAGCAGCTCGCCTTGGAAGCGCGAATCGGCGATGCCGATCATCGCCTTGGCAACATCGCAGTCGGTCTTGCCGCGCAGATCGGCGATGCCGTATTCGCTGATGACGATGTCGCGAAGATGACGCGGGATCGTGCAGTGGCCGTAGTTGAACACGATGTTGCTGGTGGCCTGGCCACCAGATTCGCGGACCGCGCGCACCAGCAGAATCGACCGCGCATCCGGTAGCTGATGCGCTTGCGCGACGAAGTTGTACTGGCCACCGACGCCCGATACCACGCGACCATCGGCAAGACCGTCGGACACCACGGCGCCGGACAGCGTCGCCATCATGCCGGTATTGATGAAGCGCGCATGCCGCCGCTGCGCGCGATACAGCGGCGGATCGAGGTCGAGCTGGTTGACGTGCTCGACGCCGGTCATCGCGATCCGGTCGCGCTGTGCCTGTGTCATATCGCGCAGCGCCGCGTAGAACCGGCGCGGCCCCAAAAAGAATCCGCCGTGCATGACCACGCCGCGTTGCAGGCCCGGACCCAGGCCCCGTGACGCGATCGTGGCGCGCGACGGCGGGTCGACGAGGCAGGCCGACACCCGCTCGCCATCGTCACCCTGCAGTTCGCCCTGCTGATAGCGCCAATCGGCGCGCAGCACGCCGTGATGCTGCAACACGCTCAGATCTCGCTCGCCGATGTAGTGCAGACCCTCGTCAACCAGCGCATCGAGCAGCGCAGCGTCCACGGTGCGACGACCGCGTTCGACGACGCGCTGCAAGGCCGCATGGCCATAGACCTCGCGCTTGAGCACGCCGGCCTGCATCAACTCCCAAAAACCGTCGACGAACATTTCACTGGCGCCGTACAGCCCCAGCTCGAACGGCGCGGTGCCGCCGATGCGCGCGGCCAGCTCGGTCTGCTGCGGTTGTGTCAGCAGCGCCTGGACCGCGCTGCAGTACGCCGCGTTGTCGACATGACGCAGCCGCAGACAATGCGCAATCGCGTCTCCGAGACTGCCGATGCCGATCTGCAAGGTGCCGCCGTCGCGAACCAGCGTCGATGCCTGCAAGCCGATCGCATAATCAGCGATGCCCACCGGCGTCTTCGGCGTCGAGAACAGCGCGCGGTCGTACGCGGGATCGTCGAGCACGATATCGAAGCTGCTTTCGGCGACTTCGGCATCGCCGCTCATGTACGGCAGCTGCGGGTTGACCAGCGCAACGGCCAGGCTGCGTCGCGTGCCGCTTGCCTGCGCGGCACGCAGCAGGCGCATCAATTCCGGCCCGGTATCCGGATTGCTGCTCAGGCTGAAGCAAACACCCTGCTCGGTGTGGCGCGGCGCGACCATCTGCGCAACCAGGTTGCAGCCCTGGCCAAACACGTCGCGCGCAGCAAACGTGTAGTTGGTGCTGATGTAGTCACGCTGCGCTTGCAGATCGTTGAGCCGGCTGCCCGGCGCGATGAAGAACTCGACGATGCGCACGTTCGGCGGCAAGCGTCCCGCGGTCTGGTCGACGGCATACTGCAGCACCGGCACGCCGTCGAACACACGATCCAGAAACGGCGTCAGCAACGCGGCTTCCAGCCCCTTGGGCTGCGGCCGTTCCAACGACAGCGCGGTCAGCACCGTCAGCTGCAGCGTCGCGTCGCGCTGAGCACGCTGGTACAGCGCATTGATCAGCTCCACCGGCTTGCCCAAGCCCAGCGGTACGCCGATGCGGATGTCCTTGCCGAGCTCGGCGATGATCCGATCGACCGCCTCGTCCAAGCCGCAGCGCAGCGGCGCCGGCATCAGGGCTTCTTGCTGACCGACAGGCCGGCGAACGACTGCGACACCGGCATCAGTGAGATCGTATTGACGTTCATATGCGGCGGGCAGGACGCGATCCAGTAGACCGTATCGGCGATGTCTTCCGGGCGCAGCGCATTGGCGTTTTCGTAGAGCTTGGCGGCGCGCTCATCGTCGCCGTGAAAGCGCACGTTGGAAAACTCCGTGCCGCCGCAGAGGCCGGGTTCGACGTTCGATACCCGCACCAAGGTGCCGGCAAGATCGGCGCGAAGGTTCAGCGAAAACTGCTGGACGAACGCCTTGGTCGCGCCGTACACATTGCCGCCAGCGTAGGGCCATTCGCCGGCCGTCGAGCCGATGTTGACGATGTGCCCGCGATTGCGCTCGACCATGCCCGGCAATACAACGCGCGTCACCGTCATCAAGCCCTTGCAGTTGGTGTCGACCATCGTCTCCCAATCGTCGAGCGAAGCGCGGTGCGCCGGCTCCAAGCCCAGCGCAAGGCCGGCGTTGTTGACCAGCAGATCGATCGACGACCACGGCGGTGGCAGCGAACCGATCGCGCGCTCGACCGATGCACGGTCGCGCACATCGAGTTCCAACGGATAGGCGGCATCGCCCAACTCGGCGGCCAGCGCGTCGAGCCGCTCACGGCGGCGCGCCGCGATGATCACGCGAGCGCCGCTGGCCGCGAAACGACGGGCGATCGCCGTGCCGAAGCCGGCGCTGGCACCGGTGACGAGCACGATCATCGCGGGCTCCGCTGCGCGAGGGCGCTACGCGCGCGCGCAATCGCAGCACGCACTTGGTCGGGCGCGGTGCCGCCATAGGTTTTGCGCGCCGAGACCGAGGCTTCCAACGTGATGTGCTGATGTACGTCGGCTTCGATCGCCGATGAGAAGCGACGCAGTTCGTCGAGGCTCAGCTCGGCCAGATCACGCTGATGCTGCGCCGCATAACCGACCACGGCGCCGACGACGTGGTGCGCGTCGCGGAATGGCAGGCCCTTGCCGACCAGGT
>Ga0255089_1000616_pt1 | contig 12482 bp, 14 predicted proteins | sample Colum_Miss_RepC__2_FD_188468 | JGI IMG/M metagenome (GOLD analysis project Ga0255089, IMG submission 188468) | Freshwater microbial communities from Columbia River, Oregon, United States - Colum_Miss_RepC_8d | ecosystem: Environmental > Aquatic > Freshwater > River | place: USA: Oregon... | reverse complement strand
GCACGCCTCATCTGCGAGGAACGGCTGACCGACTACCGGTTGGCCAAGCAAAAGGCTGCCGAGAGGCTCGGGCTGTCGGCGCGCTCGCAGATGCCCGAGAACGCGCTGATCCACGAAGCAGTGATCGAATACCAGCGGCTGTTCGGCGGCGCCGAATACGCCGAGCACCTGCAGGCGCTGCGCCGGACCGCGGTGCGTGCGATGAAGCTGTTGGCCGAGTTCACGCCGCGACTGGTCGGGGCCACGGTCACCGGCGCCACGACCGACGCGCATCTGGTGCGGCTGCACGGCTTTGCCGACAAGCCCGAAATGCTCGACATGTTCCTGCAGAACCGCAACATTCCCTACGAGACCAGCGACCGGCGCTACCGCTATCCGGACGGTCGCATCGACGACGTGCCGACCTGCGAATTCCTGGCCGGCGAGATCGGCGTCGAAATCGCGATGTTTCCGGTCGAAGACCTGCGCCGCGCGCCGCTGTCACCGCACGACGGCCTGCCGATGAAGCGGCTGACGCTGGAACAAGCCGAGCGCCTGGCCGAAGAACCGATCGACATCGCGTCCTGATCGCTGCCGTCCTCGCCAACAAAAAAAGCCGGCTTTCGCCGGCTTTTTTGTGTCGCTTGCGAACCGATCAGCGCTGGTCGCAGGGGACGTAGTTACGCACCGGCGCGCCGGTGTAGACCTGACGCGGACGCGCGATGCGCGTGCTGCTGTCGGCGGTCATTTCCATCCAGTGCGCGCACCAACCCACGGTGCGGGCCACGGCGAACATCGGCGTGAACATGTTGACCGGGATGCCGAGCGCTTCGTAGATGATGCCGGAGTAGAAGTCGACGTTCGGGTAGAGCTTGCGCTGCTTGAAGTAGTCGTCCGACAGCGCGATTTCTTCGAGCTTGAGGGCCAGCTCCATCTTCGGATCGTTTTCCTTGCCCAGGTGCTTGAGCACCTTGTGGCACTGCTCGCGGATGATCTTGGCGCGCGGGTCGAAGTTCTTGTACACGCGGTGACCAAAGCCCATCAGGCGCACGCCTTCGACCTTGTTCTTGACCTTGTTCATGAACTCGGGGACGTGCTTGGCGTCGCCGATTTCGTCGAGCATGTTCAGCACCGCTTCGTTGGCGCCGCCGTGCAGCGGGCCCCACAGCGCCGCGATGCCCGAGCTGATCGCCGCATACGGGTTGCAGCCGGTGGAGCCGGCCATGCGCACCGTCGAGGTCGATGCGTTCTGCTCGTGGTCGGCATGCAGGATGAACAGCACGTCCAGCGCGCGAGCGGCGACCGGGTCGACGTGGTAGGGCTCGGCCGGCACCGCGAACATCATCTGCAGCAGGTTGCTGCAATAGTCGAGATTGTTCTGCGGGTGCATGAACGGCTGGCCGTAGAACTTCTTGTAGGCCGCTGCGGCGATCGTCGGGATCTTGGCGATCATCCGGTGAGCAAAGATCTCGCGGTGCTTCGGATCTTTGTTGTTGGTCGTGTCGTGATAGAACGCCGACAGCGCGCCGACGACGCCGGTCAGCATCGCCATCGGATGCGCGTCGTAGTAGAAGCCGTCGAAGAAGCGCTTGACGCCTTCGTTGATCATCGTGTGACGGCGGATCGAGCCTTCGAAGGCTTCGAGCTGGTCTTTCTTCGGCAGTTCGCCGTGCAGCACCAGATAGCAGACTTCGATGAAGCTGCTGTGCTCGGCGAGTTGGTCGACCGGATAGCCGCGATACAGCAGCACGCCTTCGTCGCCGTCGATGTAGGTGATCGCACTCTTGGTCGAGCAGGTCGACGTGAAGCCAGGGTCGTAGGTGAAGATGCCGAGCTTGTCGTAAACCTTGCCGACATCGGCTCCCGGCGTGCCGATCGTGCCGGTGACCAGCGGAAGTTCGGTCTTCTCGCCGGTCTGGTTGTTGAGAAGGCTGTATGTCGCTTGGGTCATCCGTTCACTCCAAACCTGCGTGGGCTGGACCACTCCGCTGGCGGGTCAGTGACAGGCGCGCCGCTCCTCACGGGAGAAACGCCGCTGAATCAGACCGTCGGGGAGTCGGACCAAAATCGGGGGTGCATTGCTGCGCTGCGATTATCGCTCGCAGTCCACTCGGCTTACAACGCAGTCAGACGACCGCCGCCTACCGCTGCGCCTGTCATGGCGACCGAACAGGCGCCACAACGCAAACGGCCGCCTCGAGGGCGGCCGTCGCGTGCAGCGGGACGACAGAGCGTTAAGCGGCGTAGCGCTTGCGGAACTTGTCGACGCGGCCGCCGACGTCGAGCACTTTCTGCTTGCCCGTGTAGAACGGGTGGCTGACGCTGGAGATATCGAGGTTCACGAGCGGGTACTCGACGCCGTCGATCGTGGTCTTTTCACGGGTCTGGACCGTCGAACGGATGATGAACACCTGGTCGGCGCCGATATCTTTGAAGGCGACCGCACGATACGTAGGGTGGATACCGTCTTTCATCTCGAAACCAGTGGAAACACAAAAGGGCGCGCAGTCTACTCAAGCGGCCGCCGCAGCGCAACGCCTCACTCGTCTTCGGTACGGCCGTCGACCTCGAAGCCACCTTCGTCGTCGACCCGCAAGCTGACGACGATCGGCCGGCAGCAGACCGAGCAGTCCTCGATATAGGTCTGCGAGCCGGCCGACAGGTCCAGCTCGAGCGGTATCGATTCCCAGCAGTAGGGGCAGGTGATCTCGGCGTCTTCGAGCATGGCGTGGTCCGGTGAAGGGGGTCAGAGCAGCGTCGTCAGCAGCGTGTTCAGGTGTTGCAGGCCCAGCGGCGTCGGTCGCAGGCCGGTGTCGTCGGCCACGACCAAGGCTTGTGTGGCCGGGCTGGCCAGCGCGGCGCGCAGCACCGACGACGGCAGGCCGGTGCGCTGCTCGAACTCATCCCAACCGAAGCCGGCGTCGAGCCGCAGCGCGTTCATGCAGAACTCGAATACGAGCTCGCCGGCCGAAACGATGCGGTCTTCCTGAATCATTTCGGCGCTGCCGGCCGTGTCGAGGTAGGCCTTGGGGTGCTTGTGGCGCGCACGGCGGCGCACGCCGGCGCTGCCACTGAGCTTGGCGTGGGCACCGGCGCCGAGCCCCAGGTAATCGCCAAAGCGCCAGTAGTTCAGGTTGTGACGGGCTTGCCGCCCGCTGCGGGCGTAGGCGCTGACTTCGTAGCGGGCGAAGCCGGCGGCGGCCAGGCGCTGCAAGCCCTGCTGCTGCATCGTCCACGCCTCGTCGTCGGCCGGCAGCGGCGGCGGCCGCGCGGCAAACTCGGTGTTGGGCTCCAGCGTCAGCTGGTAATACGACAGATGCTCGGGCTCCAGCGCCAGCGCGGCGGCCAGGTCGGCATCGGCCTGCTCCGGCGTCTGCTCGGGCAACGCGAACATCAGGTCGAGATTGAGGTTGTCGAAGCCGGCGCGGCGCGCGACAGCGACCGCCGATCGCACCGCGTCGGGGTCGTGGATGCGGCCGAGCCGCTTGAGCTGGGCCGCGTCCATCGACTGCACGCCGATCGACAGCCGGTTGATGCCGGCCGTGCGGTAATCAGCGAAATGCGCCTCGTCGATCGTGCCGGGGTTGGCTTCGAGCGTGATCTCGATGTCGTCGGCAAACGACAGCCGCTGCGACAGCGCCGCCAGCAATCCGCCGAGCGCGCGGCCCGAGAACAAGCTCGGCGTACCACCGCCCATGAAGATGCTGCGGATCGGGCGCTGCGGCAGATCCGGATGCTGGTCGAGGTCGAACGCCAGGTCGCGCAGCAGCGCGTCGATGTAGGCGGACTCGGGCACGTCGCCGCGCAGCGCATGGCTATTGAAGTCGCAGTACGGGCATTTGCGCACGCACCACGGAAAGTGCAGATACAACGACAGCGGTATGCGCGCCGCCTCCAGCGGCGGCGGTGCTGGGTTCACCCGCCCGCCTGCTGCAGCGCGGCCAGCAGCACCGTGATCGCCTGCGCCCGGTGGCTGACCTGATTCTTCAGTGCAGGGCTCATTTCAGCAGCGCCGAGCTGATGCTGCACGTCGAAGAACAGCGGGTCGTAGCCGAAGCCGCCGGTGCCGCGCGGGGCCTCAAGAATGCGGCCGGACCAGCCGCCTTGCGCGATCACCGGCACCGGGTCGCCGGCATGGCGCAGGAAGGCCAGCAGGCTGACAAAGCGGGCGCTGCGCTGTTCCGGCGGCAGCCCGGCCAGTGCGTCGAGCAGCTTGGCGTTGTTGTCGGCATCACCGGCGCGCGGGCCGGCATAACGGGCCGACCAGACGCCCGGCGCACCGTTGAGTGCGGCGACTTCCAGCCCGGAATCGTCGGCCAGCGCCGGCAAGCCGGACGCGCGCGCCGCATGACGCGCCTTGATCAGCGCGTTTTCGACGAAGGTGCCGGCCGTTTCTTCGGGGACCTCGTCGGTGAATTCGCTAACCAGATGCAGCGTCCAGTGCAGCGGCGCAAGCAGCGCCTGCATTTCGGCGAGCTTGCCGGCATTGCGGCTGGCGAGGACGACGTCCATCGCCCGGCCTAGCCGGCCAGCGCCTCGCGCTGCGCGGCCAGCAACTCGCCGATGCCCTTGGCGGCATAGTCGAGCAGCTGATTGAGCTCGTCGCGGCGGAACGCGTGACCCTCGGCCGTGCCCTGCACTTCAATGAAGTGGCCGGCCTCGTTCATCACCACGTTCATGTCGCATTCGCAGCCGGAGTCCTCGGCGTAGTCGAGGTCGAGCACCGGCGAGCCGGCGTGAATGCCGACCGAAACGGCCGCGACCTGGCCGTGGATCGGATTGGTCTTGATCTGGTTTTTGCGGCGCATCGCGGCCACTGCGTCGACCAGCGCGACATAGGCGCCGGTGATCGAGGCGGTGCGCGTGCCGCCGTCGGCCTGCAGCACGTCGCAGTCGACCGTGATCGTGTAGCCGGCCAGTGCCGACAGGTCGACGACCGCGCGCAGCGACCGGCCGATCAAGCGCTGAATTTCCTGCGTGCGGCCGGACTGCTTGCCCTGCGCGGCTTCGCGGCGGCCGCGCGTATGCGTAGCGCGCGGTAGCATGCCGTACTCGGCCGTGACCCAGCCGCCGTCCTTCTTCCAGGCCGGGCCGCGCTCTTCGACGCTGGCGGTGCACAGCACCTGGGTATCGCCGTAGGCGATTAGCACCGAGCCTTCGGCGTGGCGCGTGAACGAGCGGGTAATGCGGATCGGACGAAGCTGGTCGGCAGCGCGACCGGAATGACGGGGCACGGTAGGCGCCTCCGGTAATGATGGGCGCGGATTATAGCGCCGGCCTCGCCGGCCGCTGGATGCGCGCCAGCATCAGGCCCAGCCAGATCGCCAGGTACAGCAGCGGCTCGCGGATGTCGCTCTTAACCAGCCAGAAGAAGTGAATGCCGCCGAGCAGCACGGCTGGATAGACCAGCTTGTGCAGCTGTACCCAGCGCCGTTTCAGGCGCCTCTGCCAACCGCGGGTCGACGTCAGCGCCAGCGGCAGCAGCAGCAGCCAGCCGGCAAAGCCCAGCGTGATGTAGGTGCGCTTGACCAAGTCGGCCATCAGCTCCGACGGCGACCACTGCAGGTCGAACGTCAGATAGATGACCAGATGGACGCTGACCCAGAACCAGCCCCACAAGCCGATCAGGCGTCGCACCTGGATCGGCTCGGCACGTCGCGTCAGCCGGCGCAGCGGCGTCATCGCCAAACCCAGCAGCAGCAAGCGCAGCGCCCACAGTCCGGTGTCGTGCTCCAGCGTCTCGACCGGATTCGGACCCAGATCGCCGCTGACGATGCCGCGCGCCAGCAGCACCGCGGGCAGCAGGCCGAGCAGCCATGCGACCGCGCGCCACGCGGTCAGCGGGCGGACGATCGCCGCGCGCATCGTGTTCAGGAGAATTGGCGCAGGTCCATGCCCGCGTACAGCGGCGCCACTTCCGGATAGCCGTTGAACATCAGCGTCGGCCGCTTGAACAGCTCACCCAGACGGCGCTCGCTGCGCTGGCTCCAGCGCGGGTGCTGTACGTCGGGATTGACGTTGGAATAGAAGCCGTACTCGCTGGGCTGCAGCTTGTTCCAAGTCGTCGGCGGCATCTGCTCGACGAAGCGAATGCGAACGATCGACTTGATGCTCTTGTAGCCGTACTTCCACGGAATCGTCAGCCGCAGCGGCGCACCGTTCTGGTTGGGCAAAGTCTTGCCGTACATGCCGACCGACAGGAACGCCAGCGGATGCATCGCCTCGTCGATGCGCAGGCCCTCGACATAGGGCAGCTCGATGCCGGCCCAGCGCGCTTCGGGCATCTGCGCCTTGTCGTACAGCGTCTCGAAGGCGACGAACTTGGCCTTCGACGTCGGCTTGAAGCGCTTGAGCACATCGGCCAGCGGCACGCCGTCCCAGGGCACGACAATGCTCCAGGCTTCGACGCAGCGATGGCGGTAAATGCGCTCTTCGATCGCGTGCGGCTTGAGCAGCGCGTCGAGGTCGATCGTGCCAGGGGCCTCGCATTCACCGCTGATCGCCACGGTCCACGGCCGCGTCTTCAGCGTGCCGGCATTGCGCGCCGGATCATCCTTTCCGGTGCCGAACTCGTAATAGTTGTTGTAGGTGCTGACCGTTTCGATCGGCGTCACCGTTTCGCCGCCGGCGCGCTCGCTGCGCTTGCCCACGGTGATCGCCGCGCCCGCGATGGCCGGTGCCGGTGCGTCCTTGGCTTCGCTGCAGCCGGCGGCCAGCAAGCCGACCGCGCCCAGGCCCATATCCGCCAGGAAGCGACGGCGGTTGCGGTACGTGCTCTCGGGCGTGATCTCGCTGGAGCGGACGGCAGACGGCGCGGGAATTCGGATCAGCATGGTGACTCCAGGGGACTGCGACTATCGACTGCAGCATGCGGCAGAGGTTCTGCCGTTACCATAAGACTTGAACGCTCAGATACGAAACGCGGACGGATAGCGATGCAAGGCGACACGGCAGCACACGATGACCGGATCGAGGCTTTGGCCGAGACCTTCGAAATGCTCGGCGACTGGGAGGAACGCTATCGCTACCTGATCGAACTGGGGCGCAAACTGCCGCCGCTGCCCGACGAAGAACATAACGACGCCAACAAGGTCAACGGCTGCATGAGCCAGGTCTGGTTGCAGAGCGAGGCGCTGCCGGGCCCGCCGCAGACGCTGCGATTCCTCGGCGATTCAGACGCCCACATCGTCAAGGGTCTGATCGCGCTGCTGTTCGAGATCGTGTCGGGCCGCACGCCGCAGCAGATTCTCGACACCGACGTCAGCGCGGTGTTCACCCGGCTCGGGCTGGAGAATCACATCACGATGAACCGTCGCAACGGCTTTTATTCGATGGTGGAGCGCATCCGCCGGCTGGCGGCCAGCGCCGCTCAGGCGGACGCCCGCTAGCGAGCCACTGCACTACACTGGTCCCTCATGCCTGCCGGGACCCGTGCCATGGACATCTTCGCCGTCGTCGTACTCGCGTTTTTCCTGGTGACGTTGTGGAAGGGCGTCGTGATCGTGCCGCAGGCCAAGGAATTCACGATCGAGCGCTTCGGCAAGTACCGCGCGACGTTCGAGCCCGGCCTGCACTGGATGATTCCGTACGTCGACAGCATCGGCCGCAAGCTGTCGATGATGGAGCAGGTGCTCGACGTGCCCAGCCAGGAGGTCATCACCAAGGACAACGCGATGGTCGGCGTCGACGGCGTGGTGTTCTTCCAGGTGCTCGACGCGGCCAAGGCCGCGTATGAAGTCCAGCAGCTCGAATTCGCGGTGATGCAGCTGACGATGACCAATCTGCGCACCGTGATGGGCGCGATGGATCTGGACGAGCTGCTGAGCCAGCGTGACCACATCAACGCCAAGCTGCTCAGCGTGATCGACGGCGCGACCACGCCTTGGGGCTTGAAGGTCACGCGCGTCGAAATCAAGGACATCCGGCCGCCAGCCGATCTGGTGGCCTCGATGGCGCGGCAGATGAAGGCCGAGCGCGAGAAGCGCGCCAACATTCTCGACGCTGAGGGCTTCCGTCAGGCGGCGATCCTGAAAGCCGAAGGCGAGCGTAACGCCGAAATCCTCGGCGCCGAAGCGAACAAGGCCGCTGCGGTGCTGGAAGCCGAAGGCCGCAAGGAAGCCGCGTTTCGCGACGCCGAAGCGCGCGAGCGCACTGCACAAGCTGAAGCCGAGGCGACGCGCATGGTCAGCCAGGCGATCGCAGCCGGCGACGTGCAGGCGCTGAACTACTTCATCGCGCAGAAGTACGTCGAGGCGCTCGGCAAGATCGCCACCAGCCCGAACGAGAAGCTGGTGCTGATGCCGCTGGAAGCGGCCAGCGTGATCGGCGCGATCGGCGGCATCGCCGAGTTGGCCAAGAAGGTGTCGTCCGGCAACGCCTCGGCACCGCGCTGATGGACCTGCCGATGAACCTGCCCCCGATCGAGTTCTGGCATTGGTGGATCGCCGCGTTGCTGCTGCTGGTGATCGAAGCGCTGCTGCCCGGCGCGGTGTTTCTGTGGATGGGCATATCGGCCGCGATCGTCGGTGCCTTGCTCGGGCTGTTCGGCATCGGCTGGCAAGCGCAGCTGATGCTGTTCGGCCTGCTGTCGCTGGTCAGCTTCATGGCCTACCGTCGCTGGGCACGCGCGCAGCCGGCCGCGCCGAAGTCGACGCTGAACCGTCGCGGTGATTCCTACGTCGGTCGTGACTTCACGCTGACCGACCCGATCGTCGACGGCATCGGCAAGCTCAGCGTCGACGACTCTCAGTGGCGCATCACGGGCCACGACGCACCGGCCGGCAGCCGGGTTCGCGTCACCCGCGCCGATGGCGTCACACTGCATGTGGAGCGCCTCAATTAACCGACACGAACCCACCGAGCTGGACGAAGCACTGCACGCCGCGCGCGACAGTCTTCATAACGCGCTGGTGACCACGCGCGAGACGCTGTACACGATCGGCGAGGAGATCGCCCACGCGATCACGCACGGCTTGGGCGCGGTGCTGGCCATCGTCGGGCTGTGCGTGCTGGTCGCGCGCTCGGCGGTCTATGGCGACATCTGGCACCTCGTCAGCAGCAGCGTGTTCGGCGCCACGCTGGTGATGATGTATGCCGCATCGACGCTGTATCACAGCATTCCGCTGCCCCGCGCCAAGCATGTACTGCGGATCATCGACCATTCGACGATCTACCTGCTGATCGCAGGCACTTATACGCCGTTCACGCTGGTGACGCTGCACGGCGTCTGGGGCTGGAGCCTGTTCGCGTTCACGTGGGGTCTGGCGATCGTCGGCGTGCTGTTCAAGCTGGTCGCCACCGGACGTTACGAAAAGCTGTCGGTCAGCGTGTATCTGCTGATGGGCTGGTGCGTACTGGCCGCGATCAAGCCGCTGTATCACGCGCTGCCCACGGGCGGACTGTTGCTGTTGCTCGCTGGCGGCTTGAGCTACAGCGGTGGCGTGGCGTTCTACACCTGGCAGTCGCTGCGCTATCACCATGCGATCTGGCACGTGTTCGTGCTGGCCGGCAGCATGCTGCATTTCTTTTCTGTGCTGTTTTACGTGATTCCGAGCGCGCGGTCCTAGCGCGACAGCAGGCTCCTACGATGGCGATCCCGGAATATGCAGCGGCGGCCGACAGTCCTTATCGTGCCTCGTTCGACGGCCGATGGTTGATCGCGCGCGCACCGACGCACGTCAACAATCCGGCCAGCAAGGTCGAACGCGAAGCCTTGCTCGCCAAGCGCGTCACCGAGCTGTCGGAACTGCAACAAGTGCTGCGCGCCGATCGTCGCCATGCCTTGCTGCTGGTGTTTCAAGCAATGGATGCCGCGGGCAAGGATTCGACGATCCGAGCGGTGCTCACCGGTATCGACCCCGCAGGCTGTTCGGTGCAGGCATTCAAGCGCCCGTCGGCCGAGGAACTGGACCATGACTTCTTATGGCGCAGCACCGGCCGGCTGCCGGCGCGCGGCCAAATCGGCGTGTTCAACCGCAGCTACTACGAGGAAGTGCTGGTGACCCGCGTCGATCCGTCGCTGCTGCAGGTGCAGAACCTGCCGTATCGCCCACCGGGCCGCACGCTTTGGAAACAGCGTTATCGCTCGATCCGCGATCATGAGCGGCACCTGGCCGCCAACGGCACGATGGTGCTGAAGTTCTTCCTGCACGTGTCGCGCGAAGAGCAGCGACAGCGCTTGCTGGCGCGGCTCGATCAGCCAGAGAAAAACTGGAAGTTCGAAGCCGGTGACCTCGGCGCCCGCGATCGCTGGGACGACTACCAGCAGGCGTATCAGGACGCGATCAACGCCACGTCGCGACCCTGGGCGCCGTGGTACGCGATACCGGCCGACAGTAAATCGACGATGCGCTTGATCGTCGCCGACATCGTCGTGCGCAGCTTGCGTGGGCTGGATCTGCGCTATCCGCAACTGGACGAGCCTGCTCTGAATCAACTGTCGGCTTTGCGACATCGGCTTGCCGACTGAGTAATTGCCCCCTTGCGGTGACGGGCGCTTTGCTGCGTAGCATTGATTACCGGCGAACCTCTCGCCGCACATCAGTCAGGGGTGGATGCGATGAGTAACAAGGGAATGCTTCAAATCGCCGGTGGGCTGCTGCTGGCAGCCGTGTCGTTGACGGCCACCACTGCAGTCGCGGGCGGGCGACCCGATCTGGTTCAGCTGGGCCTGCAGCAACAGCGGCCCTACGCCAGCGGTGAGCTACTCGTGCAGTTCATGCCGGGCACGCGTGCGCAGCAGAAGCTGGCCGCGCTCAAGGCGATCGGCGGCAGCCGCGCCGAACTCGTCGCCGCCAGCAGCCGGCGTGCGGATCGCAAGGGCGATCTGGAACTGGTGCGGATACCGAGCGGCGTGGCGATGGGCACCGCGCTGGCGGCGCTGACGCGCAGCAGCGTCGTCGAGTTCGCCGAGCCGAACTGGATCTACCAGCACACCGCCACGTCGAACGACGCGTTCTACGTCAGCAACCAACTGTTCGGCATGTACAGCGCCACGTCGACGCCGGCCAATGTCTACGGCAGCCACGCGGCCGATGCCTGGGCGGCCGGGCATACCTGCAACGCCAACACGTACATTGGCGTGATCGACGAAGGCATGATGCGCACGCACGAAGACCTCGGCGCCAACACGTGGGTCAATCCGTACGAGACCGCCGACGGCGTCGACAACGACGGCAACGGCTACGTCGACGACTTCTACGGCTGGGATTTCGCTGGAGGCGACAACAGCACGTTTGATGGCTTCGGCGATGACCACGGCACGCACGTGTCCGGCACGATCGCCGGCGTCGGCGGCAACGGCATCGGCGTCGTTGGCGTTTGCTGGACGGCCAAGCTGATCTCCGGCAAGTTCCTCGGCAACCGCGGCGGCACCACGGCCAACGCGATCAAGGCGGTCAACTACTTCACCGACCTGAAGACCCGCCATGGTCTGAATATCGTCGCCACGAACAATTCCTGGGGCGGCGGCGGGTTTTCGCAGGGGCTTGAAGATGCGATCGTCGCTGGTGGCAACGCCAACATCCTGTTCGTCGCATCGGCCGGCAACAGCACCGTCGACACCGACGTCAGCCCGCAGTACCCGGCCGGCTACGACAGCGATGTGATCGTGTCGGTCGCGTCGATCACGTCGACCGGCGCGCTGTCGAGCTTTTCGAACTACGGCCTGACGACGGTCGATATTGGCGCGCCGGGCTCGAGCATCAACTCGACGGTGCCCAAGCGCACGCGCGGCGGTGTCGGCTCCGGCTATGCCGCCTACAGCGGCACGTCGATGGCGGCGCCGCACGTCACCGGTGCCGCTGCGCTGTATGCGTCGACGCATCCGGGCGCCACTGCGCTGCAGATCAAGCAGGCCATTCTGGCGTCGGCCACGCCGACCACCTCGCTGGCCGGCAAGACGGTCACCGGCGGTCGACTGAACGTCGGCGGCTTCTAGCGCACAGCAAAAAGGCCGGTCCGCGCGAGCGGGCCGGCCTTTTTGTTGCTCGCAGCGCAGCGATCAGTTCTTCAGGGCTTCGACCTGGATGCGCAGCTTGACCTTGCCGGCATCGCCGTCGGCGTACTTGGTCATGCCGAAATCGGCACGGTTGAAATCACCTTCGGCATCGGCGCCGCAGACTTCCTTCTTCAGCATCGGGTGCGTGATGCACTTGAAGCTGTTGATCTTCAGCTTCAGCGGCTTGGTCACGCCCAGCAGCGTCATCTCGCCATCGACCGCCGACGGCGTGGCGCCGGTGTAGACCAGCTTGCCCTTGTAGGCGACCGTCGGGTACTTGGCTACGTTGAAGAAGTCGTCGCCCTTGGCATGCTCGTTCATCTTGTCGTGGCCGAAGTCGACACTGGTGGCGTCGATCGTGATGTCGACCGAGCCGGTCTTGGCGGCTTCATCGAGTTCGACGCTGCCCGACGTCTTGTTGAACTTGCCGCGCCAGAACGAGATGCCCATATGCGGCGCCTCGAAGCTGGGATACGTGTGGCTGGATTCGATCGTGTACGCCGTC
>Ga0255089_1000612_pt1 | contig 12533 bp, 9 predicted proteins | sample Colum_Miss_RepC__2_FD_188468 | JGI IMG/M metagenome (GOLD analysis project Ga0255089, IMG submission 188468) | Freshwater microbial communities from Columbia River, Oregon, United States - Colum_Miss_RepC_8d | ecosystem: Environmental > Aquatic > Freshwater > River | place: USA: Oregon... | reverse complement strand
GAATCAGATCCTTGCGACGATTCACATCTATCCAACGCGCGCCGAGGCCAACAAGTACGTAGCCGGCCGCTGGAAGCAGGCGCATCAACCCGAGCGCCTGTTGCGTTGGGTGGCGCGCTTTCATCAATGGCGGAGAGGCGATTGAACATCGACATCGTGCACCGGCTCGTCGGACCCACGCGGCGCTGCGTGCTGGCCATCGCGTTGCTGGCGGTCAGCGTTCCGGCGCTGGCCCTGGACGCCGCCTACGCCGGCTACGGGCGACTGCTGACGCAGAGCGTGCAGTGGAGCGCCGACGGCCATGCCAGCAGCGTCGATTACGCGCAGCTGCAGCAGCGCCGCGCAGCGCTCGATGCGGTGCTGGCGGAATGGTCGTCGGTCGGCCAGGCCGAGTTCGATGGCTGGACGCGCGCCCAGCAGATGGCGTTTCTGATCAACGCCTACAACGGCTTCACGCTGCAGTTGATCCTGAGCCGTTACCCGAAGCTGCAATCGATCCGCGACTTGGGCAGCGTGCTGCGCTCGCCGTGGAAGCAGCCGTTCTTCGTGCTGCTGGGCCAGCAGCGCACGCTGGACTGGATCGAGCATGAACAGCTGCGGCCCCGCTATCGCGACGAGCGCATCCATTTCGCGATCAACTGCGCATCGGTCGGCTGCCCGGCGTTGCGGCCCGAGCCCTATGTTGCAGCGCAGCTCGATGCCCAGCTCGACGACCAGCAGCGCCGCTATCTCGGCGATCGCCGACGTCATCGCTACGACGCGGCGACGCGGACGCTGCAGGTACAAGCGATCTACCAGTGGTTTGCCGACGACTTCTCCCGCAATGGGGGATCGGTCGCAGCGTGGTTCGCCCAGCGCGCCGATCTGCTGTCCGACACCGAGTCCGATCGTGTCGCGCTGCGTCGCGCCGACGTTCGCATCGAGTATCTCGACTACGACTGGGCGCTCAACGACAGCCGCGCACGATGAGGCCGCCTCGCGTCGCCATCGGCGTGATGGCCAAGGCGCCGATACCGGGTTACGCCAAGACGCGCTTGATTCCCTTGCTCGGCGCCGATGGCGCGGCCGCGCTGCAGCAGCAGCTGATTCTGCGCACGGTGGCGCTGGCGCGGTCCGTGTCTCCGACGTTGCTGCAGTTGTTCGTCGGGGGTGATGCAGCGCATCCGCTGTGGGCGCAGTGCGATCGCGATCATGGCGCGCAGCTGTCACCGCAGCGCGGTGACGACCTTGGCGTGCGGATGCGCGATGCGCTGCTGTCGATGCGGCAGCAGGCCGACGTCGCCATCGTGATCGGCACCGACTGCGTGGCGATGCAGGCCGCGCACATCGAGGCAGCCGCGGCGTCGCTGGCATCGGCGCGCATGGTGTTCATTCCGGCTGACGACGGCGGCTACGTGCTGGTCGGCGCTCGCGAGCCGCACCCGGCGGCTTTCACGACGTCGATCGACTGGGGTAGCGAGCGCGTGATGCAGCAGACACGCGATGCGCTGTCGTCGCAGGGCTGGCGGTCGCCCGATGACTGGCGCGAACTGCCGCCGTTGTGGGACATCGATCGTCCCGAGGACTACCAACGCGCGCTGCAGCTCGGCGCGCTTGTGCGCTAGCGACGCGCACAAAAAAACCGTTGCATCGCCCGGCGCAGCGAGCGATGCAACGGCCGCTACAACGTCGAGCCTGCTTTAGAACTGGTACTTGACGAAGAAGCCCAGGTTGTCGCGATCGCGGTACAGGTTGTCCTGGCCGCCGCCGAGGAAGGCGTTGTAGGCGATCGTGAACGCGAACGACTTGTCGTAGCGGGTTTCCAGCAGCAGGTTCAGCTGCTTGCGACCCTCGACGAAGTTGCCTGCCGGGCCCGGCGAATTGCCCTGGATGTCCTGCTGCCAGATGAACAGCGGCTGGATGCTGATGCCTGGCAACACCGACTCGTAGCCGATGCGGCCGACGATGCGATAACCCCATGAGAACGAGTCGGCGAACGAATCGCGGCGCGCCTGGAACGGGTTGAAGCGCAGACCGTCGGGGCCGACCGAGCAGCTCGGGTTGGTCGAGCAGGCGAGGCGGGAGCCGTCGGCACCACTGCCATCGGCACCGGCGCTGGCATGCGTCGTCGCCGTGAACGGCCCTTCGATCTGCAGCTCGTCGAAGTCCGGCATGTTGAGCACATGCGTGGCCGCCAGTTCATAGATCAGGATCACCTGATCAGCGCCGATCCAGTTCTCCGAGGCGCCGAGCACGCGCGTGGCACCGAGGTTGTACTGAGCGACCTTGCCCGGAATCCAGCCGCGGATGTAGCTGTTTGGCGCGTTCTCGCCGACCGCGATGCCGCGATACGGCGAGATGAAGTTCGGGAACGAACGCGCCGAGCCGGGCGCAGCGCCGACGACCAGATTCACCGTATCGGCAAACGGGTTGTTGCCGTTGGCATCGACGAAGTTGTTGTCGTCGTAGACGACGTAGTCACCGGCTTCGTTGAAGCCGATCGTCGACGAGGCGCCAGCGCAGCCGAGGTTGGCATCGTGGCAGCGCGTCAGCGTCGGGCCGAACGATGCGAACGCCAAGTCGACCAGCGCCACCTGCAGCGGCACGTTCGGGCGGTACGAGATTTCGCCCTGGAACGAGTACTCGCCGAACGTCGTCGTGAAGTCGACGCCGTACAGCTGCAGGTTCTCGGGATACTCGATCTGCAGCTTGGCGGTGTCGAACGGCACGGCATCACCGTCGGCCATGCCCGGGCGCGGCAGCAGCGCATTGGCCAGGCCCAGCGGGTTGTTACCGACCAAGCCCAGCTCCGACAGGATGCCCGGACGCTGGATCGCCAGCGACGTTAAATCGAGCAGCACCTGGCTCGACGCCGACGGCGTCGTCACCGGCAGATTGGCGCAAGCCGCGAAGAACTCCGAGGTGTTGCGCGCGTTGATGCCCATCGCATTGCCTTCGGCGCGCGCGCAGCTGGCGTCGGTGGCGTAGAAGCTGACGTACGGCAGCTTCGAGTGATAGTTCATCGCGTAGACACCAAACTCGGTGCCGTCGTTGATGTTCTCGGCGTAGTACTTGAAGCCGACGCCGAACTGACCCTGATGGCGCGCGTTGTTGTCCTGAATTCGCTCGACGCTCAGCGAAGTCGGCGTGATCAGCGTCAGCGGATTGTCGAGCGGATTGCCGACCATGTCGGGATCATCAGCTGATCCACCGAAATGCACGGCCACGTTGTCGCGCAGATTGCCGGTGCCGATGTCGACGAACGACATGTAGCTGCCCGGCGTCGGGATTTCGATCGGGCGCCATTCGAACTGGTAGTAGGCTTCGGCCGTGATGCCGCTGTAGACCTCGGTGCTCATGCGCACCATGCCGACCGGCACATACAGTTCTTCGAGCAGGCCGAAGCCCAGTCGATAAAGTGCATTGGCGTTGACCGGCTGAGCCTGGTTGACGCTGTTGATCACTGCGACCGTGCTCTGGCCCCAGTTGACGGTCTGACGACCAACGCGGAACACCAGCTCACGCTCGCCGTCCATGTACGGCACGCTGCCGAAGAAGTTGGCGTCGAGGATGTCGTAGCGCAGGCCGATCTGCTGGCGTTCTTCCTCGCTGCGGCGACCGCTGACCGACTCGCCCGGACCATAGACGCGGTTGAAGTAGCGGTTGGAGATGCGGTTATCGCCGGTAATGCCGACCCGGTCGGCGTTCTCGGCGGTGATCAGGTTCGGATTGTTCGTTTCGAAATCGTAGATGTTGGCCGGATCGTAGATGCCGATGCCGCGCAGGAAGATGCCGTAGTTGCCGAACAGAAAGCGGAAGTCCTGGCTGATCTTCAACGGTGCCTGCGTGATGTCACCGCGGTCGTAGTTCAGATTGCCATCGTCGAAGTTGGTCGACGCCATGCCGGGCGCGTTTCGCAGGCGCTCCGACGGATAAATTTGGTTGCGATGCAGGCCCTGGCACGACTGGAAGACGCCGGAGCACACGTTGGGATTGAGGTTGGATTTGCCGACCAGATCGTCGGCCCGGTTCTCGACGCGCCACGAGGCGCCGAAGGTCACCGTATTGTTGAACACCGCGTCGACGTTCTGCCCAAAAACGTCGAACTTGGTTTCGATCGCCTGCGCCTGCCCGGCGCCGACGCTGGCCGCGAGCATCGCAGCGCCACGGGCGATGCCCGTCAGTTTCCCTTTGTACATGCTGTCTCTCCTCAGCATTGGTCTTTTAATTGAAACCGGGCCTGCGGAATCGCGATCCCGCAGGCCCGTCACCCCATTGCCGCTTTAGTGCAATGGCTTACTTCGAAGCGCGGCTCTGCACGTTGTTGGCGTCGAAGAACGTGCCCGGGTACGACACCGTGGTGTCGTACGGCTGGTCTTCGTTGGTCATCGCCGTGATGAAGTAGCGGCCCGAGTTCAAGTGATAGATCACTTCCGGCTGCGTGGTGTGGCTGAGGATGTTGTAGTAGGTGACCAGATGGCCTTCCTGGAACTGCATCAGCTTGCCCTGCTGGTCGTAGTTGTCGATCGCCACGACGTTCCAGGTGTCCTCGTCGATGTACAAGCGGCGCTGCTTGAACGTGTGGCGCAGCTCGGGCTTGTTCTCGGCTTCGACGACCCAGACGCGGTGCAGCTCGTAGCGCGGCAGATCCACGTTCATGTGGTTCGGACGTGCCATGTCGGCGTACTTCACGCTCGGGCCAGCGATCTTGTTCGAGTTGTACGGAATGTACATCTCGCGCTTGCCGAGCAGCTTCCAGGTGAAGCGCTCCAGCACGCCGTTGTACATGTCGACCTGGTCGTAGAACTGGTGACCGTCGGTGCCTTCGTAGGGGTTGTCGCAGCACACGGCCGGCGCGCGGCGGATGCGCTTGAGCGCCGGCGCGTAGAGCCAGGCCGCGCGGCCTTCGGGGCCGAAGCCGGCCTTTTCGTGCACCAGAATCGTCGTGCCGGCGATACGCGGCGGGCTCAGCGTTTCAGACAGGTAGCGCAAGAAGTCGGCGCCGGGCTTGAGTTCCGGCGCATTGGGCGACTCGATGTTGGCGTAGCTGAAGGTCACGTCTTCGACGATCTTGGTCAGCGCGAAGCGGCCATCGGGCTGCACGATCATCTGGTTGTTGAAGCGGCGGATGTCCGAGCCGCGGAACTTGACGCGGTGATTCCACACCGGCTCGGCGCCGGTCTTGGGGATCGGGAACGGAAAGCCGATCAGCGCGCCGCTGGCGTTGTCGACGCCGTCGAGCTTGGCGCGCGTGGCGTTCTTGACGGTTTCGTCGAGCACCTTCTGCGGAAAGTTGGCGAAGCGGTGCGACGGATAGACGTTGAGCTTGTAGCTGGCGGGATAGCGCTTCAGCAGCTCTTTGTGGCCCTCGGTCAGCTTGTCGGCGTACTGGGCCATGTTGGCGGCCGTGATCGAGTACAGCGGCTTCTCACCGTCGATCTTGGCGTTGTTCGGGTACTCGCCCTTGGGCGCGCCGCGCTTGGCTTCCGGAGCCCAGGCCGGGATCGTCCCGTCCTTGTTGCCGGCGCGCTCGGCGCCAACCGGCGTCAGTTCCTTGCCCAGCTTGGCGGCTTCGGCCTCGGACACGGCAGCGATCGCCGCCATCGGTGCAAACGCCAGCGTGATGCCGGCCAGCAGGGCAGACGCGGCCCGGATCGACTTGGGTTTCATCATTCACTCCTCAATGTGATTCATCGTTTTTATCGGCCTGCATCGGCTTCACCGACGCGGGCTGGCGGGCCTGTGGGGACAGGCGCGCGACTTGACTCGGGCGTCAGCCGTACCGGCGGCATCCTGCGCTTGGGTCGGCTCCCGAGAGCCGATCCAATCAAAAGTAGGGGGAAAACCGGTACAAGTGCGCAGTTCGACTATGCACTTTGGACGCCGTTGTCGGCAACACCCGCCGGCGGGTGCCCTGCGCCACGTTCCGGCTCAGGACGAAGCGGCGGTCCGGCCCCGTGATTTGCGCGATGCGCGACCGCTGCCGGCGGGCGCCGCTTCTTCGGGGCGCCTGGCCGGCTCGGTGCTGGCTGCTGCAGCATCCATGGTCTGGCCGCTGGCGCGTGCATCGAGAAACGCGGCGACCCGGCGTTGATGCAGCACTTCGAAGATCCGGTTCAGCGCCGGAATCACCACGTCGATCACCTTGGCGGAGTCGCGTTCGTCGATTTCCCCCACACGGCGGCGGAACAAGCTCAGCTCGGTGCGGAACGCAATCTCGACCACGTCCTGGAAATACATCAGATCAGCGGGAGAAAACCCGCGTTCCAGGTTGAAGCCGGCGTCGCGGATCGCGATCCATTGCCGCGATATCTCCAGGTCGCTCAGCGTGGCCTCGCCGTTGGTGCCGATCCCGCAGCGCTTGAGTTCGCCGGTTTCCCAGGCCGATAAGCCCATCCGCGATGCCAGCGCGTCAAACGACCCTGCCAGCGGCAGGTCGCGATGTTCGGTGGCGATGTGCCGGCGCATTTCGTCGAATGCGCGCTGCTGCGGCACGCTGAAGTCGGCCTCGTCGGCGCCTTCGAATACCGCCTTGATCGCCTTGAGCGGCAAGAACCGCTCGGCCTGCAGCTTCTGGATCAGTCGCAGCAGTTCGACATGGCGGTCGGTGTGCCAGCCCATATTGCGCGCGCTCTTGACCGGCGGCGGCAGCAGACCTTCGTTGATGTAGTAGCGGATCGTTTCGCGCGATACGCCGGTCAAGGCGGCAACGGCCTTGATCCGGTACGGGGCGTCGGTGCGGTCGCTGGCTTTCTTTCTCGGCATCGTCAGGGTGCGTGGTGTGCCGGCGGGCTGACTTGAGCGCGCCACTGGCTGGGACTCACGCCGCTGATCTTGCGGAAAGCGCGAGTGAAATTGGCCGCATCGCTATAGCCCAGTTCGAGCGCGATCTGGGTGATCGACAGCTGGTTGTCGGCGAGCATCGCTTCGGCGCGACGCTGGCGCTGCTCGGCGGCCAGCTCGCGAAACTGGCGACCCTCTTTTTGCAGGTACCGGTCGAGCGTGCGGGCCGACAGATTCAGCGTTCGAGCCAACTCTTCGAGCGACGGCATGCCGCCGCTGGCTTCACGCATCATCATCGCGACCCAATCCGACAGCTTGCCGCGGCTGACGGCGTTGTGAAGCAGGGCAGTGCATTGCGCTTCGGCGATCTGCAACGCGTGCTCGTCGGCCAGCGCCAGCGGATAGCGCGACAGATCCTCGGTAAAGATCAGCCGGATGCCAGGCGTGGCTTCGGCCGAAAACCGACACTGGGCTTCGGCCAGCTCGCGGTAGCGCGCCACATGCGGCGGCGGCGCGAACGACAGCGACAGCACGTACGGCGGCAAATGCCCGGACATCAGTTCGCGCATTTCCCAGTGAACCGCGGCCGCGATCGTTTCCAGATGGAAGTGCAGGCAGGTCTGCGACATCGACAGCATCGGTTCGAACGCAATCTCGGTGCGGCCCGGTGCCGACTGCACCCGCATCCGGAACGTCGGCAGGATCAGCCGGAAATAACGCGCTGCCAGCTTCAGCGCGTAATCGATGTTGGGGCTGCTCAGCAGCGCAAACCCGACGATCGTATGGGTGCTCAGCTTCAGCGCCTTGCCGAGGTCGAAACTCAGGTCGACGCGGCCGACCATGGCTTCGGCGTGGGTGATCAAGGCCTCGACCTGGGCCAGCGTCAGCGTTGGATCGGGTCGCTGCAGTGCTCGCGGGTCGACCTGGGCCGCGGTCAGCAACGCGGCAACGTCGACGCCGCGCCGTGTCAGCACCTCGGCCATCTTCAGGTAGTAGCGAGCAGGGACTTCGGCTTCGACGGCCGCCATCGTGTGCGCCCTGACGAGAGAGAGGGGGCACTGTCACAAAATGACAAGGCGGCGTCAATAAATGACAAGTCCGGTGCCTTGCAGGCGTCGATGATGTCGTCATCCGGTAACCCGCCGGAACTAAAACTAAATCAGCGAGGACCCTTGATGAGCACATCGACGCTGCCGCTCGGCGGCAACAGCGAAACCTGGCAGGACGGCAAGCGCTGGCTGTGGCTGCTGAGCCCGGTCATTCCGCTACTGGTGGTTCTGTTCATGCTCGGCGGCCATTTCGCCGACGCCGGCTGGGCATTCTGGGCCCCGGCGCTGGTGATCTACCTGATCGTCCCGATGCTGGACTGGATCATCGGCACCGACACCACCAACCCGCCGGAATCGGCCGTCGCCGGGCTGGACCAGGATCGCTACTACCGCGCGATCGTCTATGCCTACCTGCCGAGCCAGTACTTTGCGACGATCTTCGGTGCCTGGCTTGCGGTGAACGGCGATCTCGCCACGTGGGAGCTGATCGGCCTGATCATCGGCGTCGGCATCGTCAACGGCATTGGCATCAACACGGCGCACGAACTGGGTCACAAGACCAACGGGCTGGAGCGCTGGCTGGCCAAGCTGACGCTGGCGCCAGTGGCTTACGGCCATTTCTTCGTCGAGCACAACAAGGGCCACCACAAAAACGTCGCCACGCCGGAAGATCCGGCGAGCTCCAAGATGGGTGAAAGCTTCTGGGTGTTTCTGCCGCGGACCGTGATCGGCAGCGTGCGCTCGGCCTGGCATATCGAAAAGGACCGCCTGGCCCGCACTGGCGACGGGGTCTGGACGACGAAGAACGAAAACCTGCAGGCCTGGGCGCTGACCGTGCTGCTGTTCGCCGGTCTGACCGCGTGGCTCGGGCCGTGGGCACTGGTCTTTCTGGTGGCGCAGGCGATCTACGGCGCCGGCCTGCTGGAAGTCATCAACTACATCGAGCACTACGGCTTGCTGCGGCTGAAGATCCAGGGCGACCGCTACGAGCGCTGCCAGCCGAAGCACTCGTGGAACAGCAACCACATCGTGACGAATCTGGTGCTGTACCAGCTGCAGCGTCACTCCGATCACCACGCCAATCCGACCCGCCGCTTCCAGGCGCTGCGCCACTTCGACGACAGCCCTCAGCTGCCCTCCGGCTACGCCTCGATGCTGCTGCTGGCCTACTTCCCGCCGTTGTGGTTTCGCTGGATGGACCCGCTGGTCGTCAAGCACCACCGGGGTGACCTGACCCGCGCCAACGTGTACGCGCCCAAGCGCGATCAGCTGCTGGCCCGCTGGCAGGGCACCAGCTTTGAGGGTGCGCCGTCGACGGTGGCCCGCCCGGCGGCTGCCGAGACTGCTGCGAGCACGGCCGTGACCTACACGCCGGCCAAGCCGCAGGCGCTGGTGTTGGGGTATCAGTGCAACAACTGCGGCTACCTCTACAAGGAGGCTGAAGGCTGCCCGCGTGAGGGCTATGCCGCCGGAACGCGCTGGTCTGAGCTGCCCGACAGCTGGCCCTGCCCGGACTGCGCGGTCCGCGACAAGCTCGACTTCGTGCCGCTCGTTGCATGAAGTTGCACGAAAACCCGGCGAAATGCCGGGTTTTCTGTGGCCAGGCGGCTCTTGCGGGACATTGGCGCTACGGGCTTTGACCTTCGACTGAGGGCTGTGTCAGCATTCGCCGAGGACCAGGGAAGGTACTCAGTGCAATTAGGTAATTTTCCTACAAGCGCATCCGGTTCCGCCTTGGTTTACGAATCTTGCTCGTCCGATCGCTGATCGGTCGGCACACAACTCCAGAAAAAAGGGATTTCGCATGAAGCATTTGGTACGCCCCCTGTCGGTGGCCGCTTTACTCGCAGCCGGTGTCGCAACGCCGGCTATCGCCCAGACCGAAAGTGAACCCGAGGTCGTTTCCGATGCGGCTGCGGACGTCACCGCTGAGGCCTCGTCGAGCGAGATGTCGGCGGCCCCTGCCGATGTCTCCTCCGTCGACGCATCGACCGACGCCTCGGCATCGGCCGCCCCGCGCGGTACGCAGCACTACCTCGGCGGCATGGGCACCTACACGTTCGCCGACAGCAAGCGCGATTACCGCCTGCGCGAACTGACCATCGACTCCGACCTCGAGATGGGCACCGGCGGCGCGGCCTATTACGGCTGGCAGTTCGCCAACCGTTGGGGCATCGAAGTCCAGGCCTTCACCGAAACCTTCGAAACCGACGTCGGCGGCCTGACCGATTTCTACCGCCACGGTGTGACCACCGATCTGGTCTACAACTTCGGCGACCGCACCGGCTTCACGCCGTTCGTGTTGATCGGCGCCGGCGGTGCCTACAACGACGTGTCGCCGAACGAAGACAAGTTCGACTTCATCGCCAATGCCGGCCTCGGCTTTGTCACCGGCCCGTTCACCCACTACGGTGACCTGCGCCTGCGTGCCGAAGCCCGTTACGTCTACGACAACTTCGAAGACGGCTACGAGGACATCCGCGTTGCGGTCGGTATCGAGATTCCGCTGTTCGGCGAAAGCGCTGCCGCCGTTGCCAGTGCCGTCGAGCAGCAAGCCAAGGTCGTCGAAGTGCCGACCGGCTTGATGGACACCGATGGTGACGGCGTCGTCGACGAACGCGATCAGTGCCCGGACACCCCCGCCAACACCCGCGTCGACGGCAACGGCTGCACGCTGGGCAAGGTCATCGCGCTGTACGGCGTGACCTTCGAGTTCGACAAGACGCGTCTGCGTCCTGACGCCGAGACGATTCTGGATCAGGCGGCCGATACGCTGAAGCGTTATCCGGAAATGCAGGTCGAAGTCGCCGGCCACACCGACAGCAAGGGTAGCGATACCTACAACCAGCAGCTGTCCGAAGGTCGTGCCACCGCGGTGCGTGACTACTTCGTTGAGAAGGGCGTCACCAACCCGCTGACGGTGCATGGCTATGGCGAAGCCGAGCCGGTGACGAGCAACGACACCGACGAAGGCCGCGAGCGTAACCGCCGCGTCGAACTGCGCATCCTGAACTAAGCGCGAAACCCACAGAACCATTCGACCCTTTGATCGGGTCACGACAAAACTGAGTACCAATATGCGTATCAATGCAAATCTGAAAAAGTGGCTGGCGCTCGGCGCGCTGGTGATGTCGGCGGTCGGTTGCACGGCCAATGGCGTCGATGCCGACGCGCTCGGCGATGGCTTTGGCAACGGCAACAACAACGGTGGCGGCAGCAACGGCAGCCCGACCGACATCACCAACTGCCAGGTGCCGGTCGGCGCCACGCTCTGCGTGCTCGGTGGCAGCGACCACCCGGGCGGTCTGGTCGACGTGCTGCTGGCTTCGGACGGCCCGCTGGGCCCGATCGCCGGCGCCATCGACGTCACGGCGCTGACCAATGCGCTGACTCAGACGCTGGAAAACGACAGCACGCTGGCGGGCATCGTCACCGGTTTGATCCAGGACGGTCAGTTGCTCGAAGGACTCCGTCTGTTGCTGCTCGGCCCGGATGGCGACGGCGTGGGCGCGGTTGCCGAAACGCTGCAGCTGTTGCTGCTGCCGAACGAGCAGGGCGTGGGTCTGGTCGCGCTGCTCGGTGAGCAGGGCGTTGCCGGCTTGGTGCAGGCGCTGCTGCTCGACGGCACGGACGCCAGCTGCCAGGCGCCGCTGGGCACGCTGTGCCTGATCGCCGGTGACGGCACTCAGACCGGCCTGGTCGATCTGCTGCTGACCTCGGACGGCGCGCTCGGCGCACTGAGCCCGTTCCTGACGACGCAGGTCACCGACGAAATTGTCGCAACGCTGGGCGACCTGCTGGCCTCCAACGGTTCGTTGCGTGATCTGGTCACCGGCCTGTTTCAGGACGGCCAGCTGGCGACCGCGCTGCAGGTGCTGCTGATCGGTGCGCCGGATCAGGGCGTGCAGAGCGGCCTGGTGATGGCGCTGCAGGGCCTGCTCGGCGGCCTGGGCATCATCGTCAACGTAAGCTTCTTGCCTTATCCGTTGTAATCAACGCCCCTCGAAAGAGGGGCGTTTTTTTTGGCCGATCGTCGGCGCCCGCAACGTGCGCGACTAGCGGCTTTCGGCCGTCGCGCGACCGAAGCGGTACGCGGCCAGATCGCCGAATCGTGTCAGCCAGCGATAGGTCAGCGTAAAGCCCGGCCAGTTGGTGCTGTTGTGGCCGTTAGCGTCGACATACCAGCTGGTGCAGCCGTTCCAGACCGAGGTGCTGAGCCGCTGCTGGATCTGCGCGTTGTAGCGCACGTAGCGCTGCGCATCGACGTCGACGCAAGCCGCGCCCTGGCGGCGCATCGTGCGCAGGCAGCGCATCACATGCCGGATCTGGCTCTCGATCATGTAGACGATCGAGTTATGGCCCAGATTGGTGTTGGGGCCGTACAGCATGAAGAAGTTCGGGAAGCCGGGCACCGCGACGCCCAGATAGGCCATCGCGCCGCCACGCCAGGCCTCGTTCAGATCGCGGCCGCCGCGGCCGACGATGCGCATCGGCGACAGGAACTCGGTCGCAGCGAAGCCGGTGCCGTAGATGATCGTGTCGACCTCGTGATGGCGACCGTCGCGGGTTTCGATGCCGGTCTCGGTGACACGGCGGATGCCGTCGGTCACCAGATCGACGTTGGGCCGCGCCATCGTCGCCAGATACTCGTTGGTCAGCAGCAGCCGCTTGCAGCCGATCGGGTAATCCGGCGTCAGCTTGGCGCGCAGCGCCGGATCGGAC
>Ga0255089_1000611_pt1 | contig 12534 bp, 12 predicted proteins | sample Colum_Miss_RepC__2_FD_188468 | JGI IMG/M metagenome (GOLD analysis project Ga0255089, IMG submission 188468) | Freshwater microbial communities from Columbia River, Oregon, United States - Colum_Miss_RepC_8d | ecosystem: Environmental > Aquatic > Freshwater > River | place: USA: Oregon... | reverse complement strand
CTGGCGCCTGCAGCGCATCGGCATCGGCCACGTCCGGCGGGCCGCAAGATAACGACTGCAGCGCCGCTGCGGCCGCGTACAGATGCAGATGATGATCGTGCAGCGATGGCAGCAACGCGGCGCCGGCCGCATCGATGACCGCGCCATCGCGCGCGGTTACACGCGCATCGCCATGCGACACGACGTCGCGGATCAGCCCGTCGGCGAGGATCACGTCGACGCGGCAGGGCGCGTCGATGCCGATGTCGGCGTCGAGGATCGCGTCGATCATGCGCGCGGCTCGCGCAGCACCTGCTGCCAGTACTGAAGTCGCTGCGCCGACGCGCGCGTCGCCGGGCCGCAACCGAAGTCCAGGCACTGGCGCACCACGTCGACCATCGCGATATCGATCAAGCCGCCGCCACCGCGCTGGTGGCCGGCCCACGCCGCGATCGCGGCGTGCAGGCCGGTCAGCGGATCGGCGATGCGATCGCCGACGAAAGCCCATTGCCCGGTTGCCTGATGCAAGCAGTGCGACAAGCCGGCTGCGACCGCCGCATCGTCGCCATAGGCGATCCACTGCGCTTGAGGTTCGCGTCGGCCGTGGCCGGTGATGCTGATCCAGGTCTTGCCCGGATCGGCTGCGATCAGCGCATCGGCATCGATACCGAGCTGGCGCAGCGCACGCGGCCGCGAGGCTTCGATCACGATGTCGGCGCGCTGTAGCAAGGCCAGCAGCGCCGCGCGACCTTCGGCGTTGCGAAAGTCGAGCTTCAGCGATGCCTTGCCAGCATGCAGATGCTCGAAGAACGCCGGACTTCCAGCGCGCGCGCCATCGGGCCGCTGCGTGCTCTCGACCTTGATCACGTCGGCGCCGCAGCGCTGCAACAGATGGCTGCACAAGGGGCCGGCCCACAGTGACGACAAGTCAACGACCCGCGGCGCCTGCCGCGCCGCGCGGCGCAGCGGCGGCGCCATCGGCGACGGCCATGGCAGCGCGGGCGGCCGGCGATCGGCTCGCGCAACGGCCAAGCCCAGCTCACGCCCCTGCTCGACCAAGTCATCAGCCGCACGCGTTGCCACGAGCTGAGGCAGCTCGTCGGCGATGACATGGTCGGCTTGCAGCCACGCCGGCAGCAGTGCGTGGTCGTCGTCGCGCGCGAGATTGATCGCAATCATGCCGTCGGCAGTGGCGAGCAGGCGGCAGCTGCCGTTGGCCGACACGGCGCCGCGCTGCTCGGCCTGCAGCGGCGCGGCGCGCTCGGTCAAGCGCTGCGCGCCGCTGGGCGCGTCGCGCCACTGGCCTTGCGGCGCCATCGCGATCAGCGCCGCCATCGCGCCATCGGCACAAGCCGCGATCGGCGCCGGGCATAGCAGCGGCGCGGCATCGGCGGCGCCGCTCAAGTCGATCAAGCCGCAATCGGCGGCGATGACGGCCGGATGCCGGTCAACGATGTCGAGGCGCGCATCGGCGATGCCGTGCAGCGCCAGCAACTGCTCGGCATAACGCCGCGCAGTGGTCCGCTCGTCGACGTCGCTCAGCGGCGGCGCTGCGCCCACAGCTGTTCTGCGCGCTGCTGGATGCCGGCAGTCATGCCGGCAAAGCCATGCTGCAAGCGGCGGCCGAGCAGGCCGCGCACCAGCGGCATCATCCAGCCGCGCAACTCGAAGTGCGACTGATAGCGCGTGCGGTCATGGCCGATGCTCTTGACCTCGTGTGAGCGGCCGCTGCTGAGCGCACCCGCCGGCACCGGCTTCATCGCATAAGCCAGCCGCTTGCCGGGAATGTGTTCCTTCATCCATTCGCGCTGCTTTTGCGGGCGGCCGGCGAGCTTGACGCGCATGTCGATCGGGTCGCCCGGCTTGAGTGTGGACTCGCACTCAACGCAGAACGGATTCCACTGCGGATACGCGGCCAGGTCGGTGATCACTTCCCAGACGATGCTGGCCGGCGCGTCGATGTCGACGGTCTTGTCGATCGTGAACTTCATGTCCGGCTCCATGGCTCACTGCGCATCGACGAACTCCTGGCGGATCAGGCGCCGCAGCACCTTGCCGAGCTCGTTGTACGGCAGTGCGTCCTTGAACACGATCCGCTGCGGCACGCGCGAGCTGCGCAGCCGCGATTTGACCAGCGCCTGCAGCTCGTCGGCGGCCGCTTGCGCACCCGGCTTGAGCACGACGGCCGCGGCGACACCCTCGCCCCACTGCACGTCGGGCATCGCGACAACCGCAACGTCGGCCACGGCCGGGTGTTCGAGCAGCACGTCTTCGATTTCGCCGGGGGAGATGTTCTCGCCACCGCGCACGATCACATCGTCAGCGCGACCGTCGAGGTACAGATAGCCCTCAGCGTCCAAGTAGCCGCGATCCTTGGTCGGGAACCAGCCGTCGGCATCGAGCTGGCTGCCCAGCGACAGGTACTCGCCGCTGACCTGCGGGCCGCGCACGAACACCAAGCCGGCCTGTTCGGGGCCGAGCACGCGGCCCTCGTCGTCACGAATCTCGATCTCGACCGCACCGGGCTTGCCGACCGACGCGAGGCGACGGCGCACCATCGGGTCGTCGCTGCTGGCCGCCGCGCGATGATCGTCCGGGCCGAGCACGGCGATCGTGGAGCTGGTTTCGGTCAGGCCATAAGCATTGGTGAAGTCGACCTGCGGCAGCAGCGCCATCGCACGCTGGATCGTCGCCAGCGGCATCTTGCCGCCGCCGTAGGCCAGCGCACGCAGCGCCGGCAACTGCGCATCGCCGCCGCTGGCGTCCAGATGATCAACGATGCGCTGCAGCATCGTCGGCACCAGAAACGCGTTGCTGACGCGATGCTCGCGGCACGCGGCCAGCCAAGCCGATGCTTCGAAGGCTTCGAGCTGGACCATGCGGCGGCAGGCGTAGGTGCTGCTCAGTACCGCCGAAATACCGGCGATGTGATACGGCGGCACAGTGACGACGATCGCGTCGTCTTCGTCGGCTGCCGCGAATTCGACCGTGCCGACGATGTAGCTCATCAGGTTTTCGTGCCGCAGGATCGCGGCCTTTGGCTTGCCGGTCGTGCCGCTGGTGAACAGCTGCACGGCAACCGCGCGCGGATCATCGGGCGGCTCGATCGGCTCGGCCGGCGCCGGCAGCGACAAGAATGCGGCACGGTCGATCAGCACCACGTCGCTGCGCGGTTCGACGATGCGCGCCGGCTCGGCGCTGGTGATCAGCAGTGCCGGTGCGATGCGCGCGATCAGCTCGTTGATCTCCGGCGGCGTCAGCCGGTAGTTCAGCGGCACATACGGCACGCCGGCATAGGCAGCACCGAAGATCGCCACCGGCGCGGCCACGCTGTTGACGTCGAGCAGCGCCACATAGCTCGCGCCCGAGGCCTGGATGCGCTGCGCAGCCGCTTGCGCGGCAGCCTTGAGTTCGGCGTAGGTCAGCCGCGTGTCGCCCGACACGACCGCGACGCGGTCACCGAAGGCTTCCGCCGACATGTCGAGCAAGGTGGCGATATTCATGGCTGGGACAAAGACGTGAGAAGGATCGAAACGCGCCGCCGCAGCGGCGCGAGGTGAAAGCGCAGGTCGGCGCGACGATCAGTCGGACGACGGCAGCTGCTTGGCTTGCTTGACGTCCAGAGCGGTGCCATTGAGCGTCAGCGTGCCCTGGCCGCCCTTGGTGCACAGCAGTTCGAGGGACTCGTCCTCGTTGACGTAGCGCTTGCCGATCAGCGTACCGCCGGACAGCGTCGCAGCGAGGCTGACGCCTTCGGGCGCGGTTGCCGTACCACCGAGCATATCGACGCCACCGCAGCCCAGCTGGTGCTCGCCCGGCGGCGCCTTGACCACCATCACTTGCGTGTCGCACACCGCGCTTTTGAATCGGGCGCCTGCCTTGAGTACCGTCGCCATGCTGCTGCTCTCCGTGAGTCGTAAGGGCTGTTATGCGCCCAGTTCACCACGACCGGCGACGGTCTGCCTCGTCCAAACGGCTAAGCGTTCGATCAGCTGCGCGCGCGACGCGAACAAAAAGTGAGCGTGCCCGGTGTCCGGCAGCACATGCAGATCGATCTGCGGGCTGGCTGTGAACGCCGCTGGAATCTGCTGCGGCGTACCGGCCATGTCGCGATCACCGACGGCCAGGAACACCGGCACGGTGATCGTCGCCGCATCGATGGCGACATTGCCCGGCAGCATCGAGTGATACGCGGCCAGCGGCAGAATCGGCTCGTCGGAGGCTGCCTTCAGCGCCGCCACGCCGCGCGGATCGGCACTGCGGCTGCCGAAGATGTCGCGCGACTGCGGATTGCGGCCGATGCGCGGATACGGCTCACGGAAGATGCGTCGCGCCAACGTCGGCAGCTGCTCGCGCAGCTGCGTCGGGTCCGCCGCCAGCGTGTGCTGATCGGGCGGCGTGTAGTCCGGCAAGCCGCGCGTCGAAAAGCCCAGCAGCGCGATGCCGGCGTGCGCCCGCGTGCGCGCCTGCTGGATCAGCGTCAGCATCGCGCCCATCGAATGACCAACGCCGATGCTGTGGCGCAGTTGCGGATGCTGCTGCCGTACCCGCGCCGTGGCTTGTGCGTTGGCGGCCGCGAGCAACTCGGAGTCCAGCGCGTAGCCGTCGAGCGGCCGACTGCTGTCGCCGATGCCGAGATGATCCAGCGTCAGCACATGAAAGCCGCGCGCCGCCATCTGCTGCGCGAAGCTGAAAGACCGGTCGCCGTCATCCGGCAGCAGATCGAAGTAGCGGCGGTTCATACCGCCACCCGGCAGGCAGACCAGCAAGCTGCCGTTGGCGTGACGCGGCTCGAACAGCGTGGCGGCGATCGCCAGCGCCGCCTCGCCGTCCAGCGCGATATCGATCGGTAGATGCAGCGACGTCGGCATTGGCGCGCCGCGACGCTTAGACGGCGCTGAGGATCGCGCCGGCCATGCCGGAGGACACCAGCACGTTGTCGACCTTGCGCCGCGTCACTTGATTGACCGACGTGCCGCGCACCTGGCGCACACCTTCGGCCATGCTGTTCATGCCGTGGATATAGGCTTCACCGAGCAAGCCGCCGTGCGTATTGATCGGCAGCGAGCCGTCGAGTGCGATATGGCCGCCGCGGATGAAGTCCTTGGCCTCGCCCTTGCCGCAGAAGCCGAAGGCTTCAAGCTGCATGAACACCTGCGGCGTAAACGCGTCGTAGATCATCGCGGCCTGCATGTCCGATGGCTTCATGCCGGTCTGCGCATACAAGCGCTTCGCCGTGCCCCAAGCCTCGGGCATGATCGTCAGGTCGTCGTGATAGAAGTTTGAGATCACTTCGACGTTGTACGGAATCGACTGGCAGGCACCGGTGATCTTGACCGGCTTCTGCTTCAAGTCGCGCGCACGCTCCAGGCTGGTGACCAGGAAGGCCACGCCGCCATCGCTCTCCTGGCAGCAATCGAGCAGACGCAAGGTCGGCTCCTGAATCCACTTGCTGGCCTGATGGTCTTCGATCGTGATCGGCTTGTTGTAGAACCAGGCCTTCGGATTGGTCGCAGCGTAGGCGCGCTGCTGCACCGACAGATAGCCCAGATCGCGATTGGTCACGCCATAGGTGTGCATGTAGCGCTGGCCTTGCAGCGCGCCCCAGCTGGCCGGCGTCATCGCGCCGAACGGGATGCACCACAGCAGCGATCCGGTGCCATGGCCGGCGGTGTAGCCACCGGTGTTGGTCGGGTTCTGGCCGAAGCGGTACTGGCTGCGCTCGTTCATGGCGCGCCAGATCAGCACGTTCTTGCAGACGCCGGCATTGACCAGCGCCATCGCCTGGTAGATCGTCGCGGCCGCTGCCGCACCGCCACCGGGAATGCGCGCGGTATGCGCCAGATCGCGCACGCCGAGGCAGCGGCCGAGCGCAATCTCGTCGCTGTTGTCGATCGTGAACGTGATCATGCCGTCGATGTCGCGCGGATCGACGCCGGCATCCTCACAGGCGGCCAGCGAACATTCGGCGGCCAGCTGCAGCTCGCTGCGGCCAGACTCCTTGCTGAACTCGGTGGCACCGATGCCGGCAATCGCGGCGTCCTTGAACGTACGGCTCATGCGGCGCTCCGCGGGCGGAAAACAGGGACTTTGTGCTTGTTCATCGTGTCTTCAAACATCACTTCGACCGGCATATCCATGCGCATGTCCTCGGGCGCAACGCCGACGACGTTGCTGACCATGCGCGTGCCTTCTTCGAGCTGGATCACCGCCACGACCGGCGCTTCCTTGAAGCCGAACGGATGCGGATGACGCGGCACCGTCCAGGCGTGCACGGTGCCGCGCCCGGACAGCGGCACTTCGAGCCGCTTCAAGCTGTGGCAATGCGGGCACATCGGGCGCGGCGGGAACGTGAAGATGCCGCAGTCGCCGCACTTCTGGCCGACGAACTGTTCGCGGTCGGCGGCCTCCCAGAATGACTTGGCGTCGGGCGTGACGATCGGCGCGATACGCGTCGGCTTGGGCGGTGCGGCGGGTTCGGTGCTCATCGGCAACTCGATAATGGAAGGGTGAGGATGCTCAAAACCTTATCGCGCGCACCCGGCAAGTGGATGGCGCAAATGGGTGAGCCAACGGGGGTGATGCGGGCAGACCGGCGCCGCGCACCCGCGCAGCGAGCGTTCGCGGAGCGGGTGTGCGATCGCACGGCGGCGCTTGGTGCCGCCGTGCCGATAGGCCATGCAGCGGGTGCTACTTGCCGCCTTCCTTGTCGACCATGCTGGCCATGCCCTTCTTCGGCGCATCGCCGGCAGCGGGACGCGGTGGCATGCGCGGCATGCCGGCAAAGCCCACCGCCATCTGCTCTTCCATGGTCTTGATCTCGTCGGCGCTGTAGCCCATGTCGGCGAGAATCTTCTGCGTGTGCTCGCCAACGATCAGCGGACGGCCCTGGATCACGCCGGGCGTGCGCGACAGCGAGAACAGCAGGCCGATCTGGTCGAGCTTGCCGACGACCGGATGCGGATACGACACGACCCATTGCTTGTCGCGGAACGCCGGCACGTCGTGCAGCTTGCGCGAGAAGGTCTCGTCGCAGACTTCGACCGGCACGCTGGCCGCATCGAGCTTGGCAAACCAGGTCGAGGCATCAGCGGACTTCAGCGCGCCGCCGATCGCCGCCGCCAGCGCGGCGTCGTCGTGCTGGCGCACGGCATCGGCCGGCAGGCCGAGCGTGCTTAGTAACGCGCTCCAATGCGCGTCGGTCGACACGGCCACGCAGATCCAGCCGGATGCGGTTTCGTAAATACGATGCCCGGCCGAATAGCCGACTTGATCGCCACCGATCCGCGGCCGCGCAAAGCCCTTGCCGTCCGGCGTCGCCACCGCGTAGCTGGTGTTCAGCAGCGCGGCATTGATGATGCTGGTGTCGACGAACTGGCCTTCGCCCGTGCGGTCGCGGTGATAGATCGCCTGCACGATCGCGGTCGCCGACAAGAAGCCGTTGCCGGTGTCGCCGAAGCTGGTAAAGCTCCACAGCGGACGGCCGACTTCGCCGTTGGCACCGACGCGGCCCATGCCGCCGTCTTCGAACTGAATGCCCGACAAGCAGGCACCGGTCTGGTCATTGCCCGGCAGGCCCGCGCGCTTGCCGCGCTCGAAACCGCGCGTGTGGCAGTAGATCAGCGTCGGGTTGATCTGCTTGAGCGACTCGTAGTCGATCTTCAAGCGCTCGGCTGCGTCATAGCGCATGTTGTGCTGGACGACGTCGGCCTTGGCGACCAGGTCGAGCAGCACTTTCTTGGCGCGCGGGTCCTTCAGGTTCAGCGTGATGCTCTGCTTGCCGCGGTTGGCCATGTAGGCGATGTGCACGCGGTGCCAGAACAGGTCGAACAGACCGTTGATCTTGATCACCGTGGCGCCCAGGTCGCTGAGCAACTGCGTGCCGAACGGACCGGCGATCGCCAGACCCAGATCGAGCACGACGATGCCGTCGAGCGGTGCCTTCAGCGTGCGGCCGGACGCGGCCGCCGCGGCGGCGCTGCCGGCCTTGGCGTCGGCGATGATGCGCGCGGCCTCAGCCTTGACTTCGTCGGTGTTGGCGCCCGGCTTGACGGCCGGTGCGCCGGGCTTGCCCTGGGTCTTGCTCATGTTGAACGCGTTGCCGACCGTGCGGATCGTGCCCAGTTCGGCATCGACCGTCTCGGTCACGCAACCGTCTTCGAGAAACGCCGGATCGGCCAGTGATTCTTCGACGCTGCGCACCGGCTGCATCGTCATCTCGGCCGTGGCCGCCGCTTCGATCCAGTCCTTGACCGGGAACTTGGCGACCGCTTCGGCCAGGATCGGCTGGTAATGCGACATCACCAGAATTTCTTCCGGACCGGTGCCGAAGCGATCGGGGTCGTTCTGCACGGTCAGGTCGGGCGAGGCATTGAGCGTGTCGCCCTGCGCGGCTTGCAGGATGAAGCGCGGATTCGGCACCCAGTTGTGCAACCAGTGCCCGTCCTTGGCCTGGAAGTGGCCCTTGGGCGAGCGGCAATTGAGAATCCAGGTGTCGAAGCCGGGCGCGTCGATCTTTTCGGCGCGCTGCCACACGCCAGCGGCACCGGCCATCGCGCCCTGCAGCAGCGAGGTCTCGACCCACTGACCCAGGCCGGTGATTTCGCGCGCCCGCAGCGCGGCGCTAATGCCAAGGCTGGCGTTGAAGAACGCGCCCAGGCTCGGCCATTGCGAGGCGACGAACAGCGGGCCAGGACGCGGCGCGCCCTGCACCCAATCCTGCGGGATTTCGAGATCCGGGAACGGATCGGGCTCGCCGTTCATGTGGTTCAGCGCGCCTTCGGCCCAGCCACGCTGTTCGAACATCAGGCCGGTACGCGCCTGCACCAGCGCGTCGACCGCCGGACGCTGCGCATGCTCGTTGTCGCGGCCGTAACCGGTGATCGAGCAGACGATGATGCGCGGGTTCAACTGCGACAGCGTGGCGTAGTCGATGCCGAGCTTGGCGGCTTCGCCCGGCGCGAACGATTCGACGACGATGTCCGCGGTCTGCGCCAGCGCCAGGAAGATCTTCTTGTCGTCGGCGTTGTGCAGATCGAGAAACGCGCTGCGCTTGCCGCGCTGCCAGACGTGATAGCCGAGCTGATGCGGGCCCGGCTGCTTGCGCGCCGGATCACCGCCGGGCGGTTCGATCTTGGTGACGCTGGCGCCGTTGTCGCCGAGCAGCATCGCGGTCATCGGCCCGGCGATGCCGGACGAAAGATCGAGGACTTTGAGTGAGGCGAGTACGCCAGTCATGGAAACTCCGTTTCGTAGGAAATGCGAACAGTGATGGGGCCGCGCGAACCGGCCGCGCGGCCGTGTTGCGAGCGATCGCGCTGGCTTACAGCGCGAACGCCTTCAGTGCGTTCTGGCTGACGATTTTCTTGCGATCGGCGTCGCTGATGCCGGCTTCGCGGCACTGGCTGACGACCTGGCTCTGCGAATGCGGCCAGCAGGTCGCCGGATGCGGGAAGTCGGTGCTCCAGTACAGGCAGTCGGCGCCGAAGTAGTCGTAGAACGCCTTCAAGCCGATCGGCTCGTACATGAAGGTCGCGCCCATCTGGCGCTTGAAGTATTCGCTGGGCTTGAGCTTCACGCCGGGGAACTGGTAGTGCAGGTTCATCCGCGGGTCGAGCACCGCATCGAAGAACCACGGCAGCCAGCCCAGGCCCGGCTCGACCATGATCACGCGCAAGCCGGGGAAGCGCTCCAGCGTGCCGGTCAGAATCCAGAACATGATCGACTCGGCCAGCGGCGCCCAGGCAAGGCCAGTGAAGATGCCCTTCTGCGGCGTCGGGTCGCGGCGGAACACATCCCACATGTCCGGCTTGACCTCGAGGTGATTCATGATCGTCACGCCGCATTCCTGGATCGTCGCCCACAGCTTGTCGTAGCGGCGGTCGTGAACGTCGGGCAGGCCCATGCTGGCCGGGAACGGCGTGATCTGCACGCAGCGCGCCTTGTTGTGCTTGGCCAGGCGCAGCACTTCGCTGACGGCAAAGTCCACATCCTGCAGCGGCAGCTGATAGGCGCACAGCAAGCGGTCCGGATCGTGGCTGGCGAAGTCGGCCATCGACTGGTTGTAGCCGCTGAACACTTCCTTCCACGAAGCGCCCATCAGCGCTTCGTTGCAAATGCGCGCACCACCCAGCTCAGGGAAGATCACTTCGGCGAGCACGCCGTCGCGGTCCATTGCCTTGATCTTGCCTTCCGGCGTCTTGTAGCCGGCGTCCTGAGACGCTTCCGGATCGACGAAGTCTTCGAGGTGCAACTGCGGCTGCCCGCCGCGCAGCACTTGCGCGGCGTACTGTTCGGATTTGACCGTGGCCTCGTCCCAGACCGCATGCAGCTCGCGGCGTAGCCGCTGCTTGACCCAGTCACTGGTAAAAAAGACGTGGGAATCGGCGGAAACCAGCTTCTCTCGGTGATCGGCGGCGACAACGCTCATCGGGTTCTCCTGTCCTGACGGATGCACCGCGTGGGTGCTTCGTTGCTGCCGCGCCGATCTGATGTCGGTGTACTACGGCAGTCGTGAGTCGAACTTACAAAGCGCCCGCGAACGATGCCTGCTGCAAACGGGTGAGCGGGTCGCTCAGGCCACCGGGCCGACGGTGACCTGCATATCCGGCGTCGATTCGTCGACGAACACCTGGCACGACAGCCGCGACGTCGGCCGCACTTCGACGAAGTCGGCGATCGCGTCGAGCATCGCCTGCTCGCCTTCACTGCGCGGCGGCAGCGATTCGCCGCCGGCATCGATATAAATGTGGCAAGTACCGCAGCTGAGTTCGCCACCGCAGATGCCCTCGACGCCGGCACTGCCGTCGCGCAGGAATTCCATCAACGGAATCGCCGGGCTGGCCTTGATCTGCAGCTTCGCGCCGTCGCGCGTGGTGACACTGATGGACGCCATGTTCGATTGCTTGCTTGGTTGTCGTTGTGGAGCCGATGCGCTGCTTCAGCGAATGCGGCAGATGAAAAAGCCCTCCCCCGTCGCCGGGAGAGGGCTCGCGCGCCCGTTCGGCGGCGCTTACACCTTGGCCAGCGTGCTGGCGTCGGCGTCGTAGAACTGCTTGAACCACTTGCGGAACTGCAGCACCGGACCGTCGCCGTCGCACAGCAGCGGACGCGGGCGATACTTCTTGTTGTTCCAGACGATGAAGTCGACGCTTTCGAAGCCGGCGCTTTCTTCACCTTCGGCCGCACCGATCATGTGATCGATGATCTTCTTGGCCACGGCCTGTTCCATGCTGCCTTCCGGGTACGCCTTGGAGCGGAAGCACATGTTCATCTGGCTCAACTCGGGCGTGATCGGCTGCGTGTACGAGATCATGGTCGCGCTGACGCCGTTCTGAGTGAACTCCAGCACGTTCAGGCCCGGACCGTAAGCGCGGCCGACGATGTAGCCGTTGCCGATGTCCAGATCCATGATGTGGTCATGGAACTCGGCCTTGACCGGCGGAATGCCCGGCGCGTTGTGCAGGAACTTCAAGTGCGCGGTGTCGACGCCGTTTTCGGCGATTTCCTGGATCGCGGTATTCGCAGTCCAGCTGCCTCGGCGCGAGCCGGTCCAGCCTTCATCTTCCAGTGCCGGAATCGACGGCAGCTGCCAGGTCGGCTCGGCGCAGGTCGGGTGATACCAGGCGAAGATCAGGCCGTAGCGCTCTTCCATCGGCAGCGCACGCAGCACCGCCTGCTTCTTGGTGATCGGCGGCATCACCTTGCCGTAGGGGATGCTGGTGCACCAGCCCTCGGTGTTGTATTCCCAATGGTGGAACGGGCAGCGCAGCGCTTCGCCGCAGACCTTGCCGCCGTGGCCCATGTGGGCGCCCAAGTGCGGGCAATACGGGTCGGTCATGCCGGGCTTGCCGCCCTCGGTGCGGAACAGCACCCATTCCTGGTCGAACAGCTGCACGTTGCGCAGTTCGCCTGGTTTGAGGTTCTCGGAGTAGTCGACGAAGTACCAACCGGTCGGGATCGGGAACGGGCAGCGTTCGAGCGACTTGGCTTCGAGCAGTTGTGCAAGATTGATGTCGGCTTTAACGGGTGGGTTGCTGGTCATTTCGGCTTCCTCGGTGAGGGCCTTAGTAAATGGCCAGCCGCGCGGCCGCGCCTGCTGCGAATGGACGAACTCCGCGACAAAGTCGCCGCCGCGCGGCAAAACCGTGCCGGTCGCACCGCGGCGGAACGCGTCGCCGCCAATGCGCCTATAGTGTGGGACCGTGCTCTTGCGGCGTTCGACCCGGAAACCCCTATGGCACGCGTGACGATTGAAGACTGCCTGACGATCATCCCCAATCACTTCGACCTGTGCCAGATCGCGGCCAAGCGCGCCCGTCAGCTGGCTCGCGGCGCGCTGCCCAAAGTGCCGTGGGAAGACCACAAGTCCACCGTGCTGTCGCTGCGCGAGATCGCGGCCGGCTACGTCGACAAGACCGTGCTGACGGAAGCCGATCTGCCGCCGATCCGCAGCTCGCAAGCCGATCTCGACCTGCCCGAACTGGCGTTCTAGTCCAGCGACACTGCCTGCGCAGGGACGCGCGGGCATGATTGGCAATCGGCGCGGCATGGCGC
>Ga0255089_1000609_pt1 | contig 12565 bp, 6 predicted proteins | sample Colum_Miss_RepC__2_FD_188468 | JGI IMG/M metagenome (GOLD analysis project Ga0255089, IMG submission 188468) | Freshwater microbial communities from Columbia River, Oregon, United States - Colum_Miss_RepC_8d | ecosystem: Environmental > Aquatic > Freshwater > River | place: USA: Oregon... | reverse complement strand
GAGCACGCGCGCGCAGCGCCGCTACGACGAGCTGGCCTATCGCGACGACGACATCCTGCTGTTCGGCCCCGAATCGCGCGGCTTGCCGGCCGACGTACTGGACGAACTCGGCAGCGAACACTGCCTGCGCTTGCCGATGCAGGCCGGCTCGCGCAGCTTGAACCTGTCCAATGCCGTGGCCGTCGTCGTCTACGAAGCCTGGCGCCAGAGCGGCTTCATCGGCGGTCGCTGATGCACCGCGCTCAAACCGGCCGCGTCGGCCGCCGATAGTCGGCTTGCGCGGCGGCAAACTCGACGAAGTAGTCGATCGCCGCCGGGTTCATCATCGCGTCGCGGCTGGCGGCCTGGGCCAGCGGCCATCCCATCAGAATCTTGCGCACTGGCACTTCCATCTTCTTGCCGGTCAGCGTGTACGGCACCTGATCGACCGCATAGATGCGATCGGGCACGTGGCGCGGGCTGCAGTCGCGCTTGAGCCGCTGGTTGATCTGCTCGACGGTTGCCGCATCGAGCACCTGGCCGGGCTTGAGCCGCACGAACAGCGGCATGAAGAAGCCGCCGCCATCGAGTTCGCAGCAGACCACCAAGCTGTCCGCGACGGCCTCGACCTGCTCGACCGCGCGATAGATTTCTGCCGTACCGATGCGCACGCCGTAGCGGTTCAGCGTCGAGTCGCTGCGGCCGTAGATGTAGCAGCCGCCGCGCGCATTGATCTTGATGAAATCGCCATGGCGCCAGACGTCGGGATATACCGCGTAGTACGCGTCGTGATAACGCTGGCCATCGGGGTCGTTCCAGAAGCGCAGCGGTGCCGACGGAAACGGCTGTGTGCACACCAGCTCGCCGACCGCGTCGATCAACGGCTGGCCGTCATCGCTCCAGGCTTGTATCGCCATGCCCAGGCAGCGCGCCTGAATCTCGCCCGCGTAGACCGGCAACGTCGGGCTGGCACCGACGAAGGCACTGCCCACTTCGGTGCCGCCAGACTGCGAGGTCACCCATAGATCGGCGCCCACGCAGTCGTAGAACCATTGGAACGTTTCCGGCGTGCACGGTGCGCCGGCCACCAGCACCGCTTCGAGCGCTGACAGATCGAACTGCCGCCCCGGCTGCAAGCCGGCTTTTTCCATGATCTGCACGAACGTCGGGCTGGCGCCGAAGTTGGTCGTGCGCGTCGCTTCGGCCAGTGACCACAGCCGGTCGACGCTCGGGTACATCGGGCTGCCGTCGTACTGCACGATCGCCGCGCCGGTCAGCAATGCGGCGACCAGCAGGTTGTACATCGTCCAGCCGGTCGTGCTGTAGAAAAACATCACGCTGCCGGGCCGCAGATTGAAGTGGAAGCTCATCAGCTTCAGGTGCTCGATCAGCTGACCGGTGTGGTTGTGGACGATCGCCTTCGGCAGCCCGGTCGTGCCGGACGAAAACATGATCCACAGCGGATGATCGCCGTCGACGCGTTCGTAGCGGAACGCCTCGCGCGGTACGGCCTCGCCATTGAGCATTTCGCGCCAGTGCCGCGCGCCACGCCATGGCGGCGCACCATCGCCGTGCTGCAGCGTCGGCAACCACACCAGATGCTGCAAGGTCGGCAAGCCGGCCACGATCTGGGCGACTTCGTCGCGGCGGTCGTAGTCCTTGCCACCGAAGCGATACCCGTCGCAGGCCAGCATCAGCGTCGGCTCGATCTGCGCGAAGCGTTCGATCACCGTGCGTGTGCCGAACTCCGGTGCGGCGGCCGACCACACGGCGCCGATCGCCAGCGTCGCCAGCATGGCCACCGTGGTCTCAGGCACGTTCGGCAGATACGACACGACGCGATCGCCGGGCTGCAGGCCCAGCGCGCGGAACTGCGTCGCCACTTGTCGAACCTGTGCGCCCAGCTGCTGCCAGCTGAGCTGTGCCAGCGGCTGCGACTCCGTTAGATGATGGATCGCCGTCTCGCCGGGCTGTGCCCGCGCCTCGTAACGCAGCAGATGCTCGGCGTAGTTGACGCGCACGCCTTCGAACCAGCGTGCCCGCTCCATCGACGGCCGCTGCAGCAGACGCTGCATCGAGCCGTCGGCGACCACGTCGAAGTACGCCCACAGTGACGACCAGAAGCCCTCCAGATCATCGACCGACCATCGCCACAGCGCGTCGTAGTCGGCGTGGTCGAGCCCGCGCTCGCGGCGTAACCAGCCCATATAGGCGCTGATGTTCGAGCGCGCAGCGAACGAGCCGCTCGGTGTCCACAGTAGCTGTCCTTCGACGACGCTCATCGCGCGTCAGCCTGCCGAGGCGCCGAGACGCGCCTTCAGCGCCTCGTTCTCGGCCTGCAGCGTGGCGATCAGCACATCCTTGGGGTTGAGCATGAACTGACTCTGCAAGGCCGAGCTTGGCATCGTCACGCGCGTGCCGGCCTGGATGCCGTAGACCGTGGACGGATCGCTCCAAGCGCCCATGAATGGCAGGCTGGCCGGCGGCTCGGGCGTGGTCCAGGTCTTGACGAACTCGTCGAACGGCACGCCGCGCGCCATGCGGGCGCGGCGCTCGTCGTCGCGGAGTTGCTGCGTGGCGTCGACGTCGACGATGCGGCTGCGTTCGTCGAATACGACTTTGTAGATATCGCGCGCGGTATCCGGCGAGATCAGGTCTTCCTCGATGTCCTGCATTACCTGTGCGGGCTCGCGCTGCAACACATCGCCGTAACCGCCGCCGGCGCCCTGGCACATCATGTACAACTCGCCGGGTTGCGCCAGCTCAAACGTCATGCCCATGTTGTGCGTCGAGTACTGCGCGTTCTCGAACGGCTGGGTGTTCATCAGCTCGATCAGATCGAACTTGAACTTCTCCGGGTTGTTCTTCAGCTCATCGAAGATGTTGATGCCCTTGATCTTGCACAGCGGATACGTCGGCGACGCATAGCCGCCGAACAACGGCATCGCCGATGAAAACAGCGAACCCGAGCAGCCGGTCATGAAGCCCCACAAACCCGAGCGGCGGAACGTGTGGATCTGCTCGTAGCCCAGACCGCTACGCATCTTGCCGAAGCCGACGCGGTCGCGTGCCAGCGTGAAGGCGCCGAGGCGCACCATCGGCAGGTCTTCTTCCATCAGCTCGATCTCGCCCAGGTCGCAGTGCGCGGCAAACGGGGGCGAAACCGAATGCTCGCCATCGCGATGGCCGCGCCCGCCCTGGCCCATGCCGTTGATGTCGGCGCAGAAGTTGCCGACGTACTCGCCGTGCTGGGTCAGGCCGCCGTAGATCAGCGTCGCCGGCTGGTCGTACTGCGGCGCGACGATCGCGGTGTAGCGCTGCGGCAGGCTGAAGTTGAACTTCGCCATCGGGATGCAGGCGATCGTCATCGTCTTGAACAGCGGGATCAAGCTCATCGCCTGCGGCGTTTCGAACGAGCCGTTGATCAGCGAGTTGTTGTCGAAGATGAACTCGAACGGCGTGAACACGGCCATCGTGAACGGCAGATCCGGCCAGATGTTCTGCATGTAGCCGGTAAACAGCATCGTTTTGAACGAGGCTTGCGCGGCGTTGATCGACCGATTCAATAGCTCCGGCGAGGTACCGCGCATGTCGACGATCATACGCTCGCCTTTGACGGTGATCGCCATGTTCAACTTCAGCAACACGTTCTCGCGTAGCGTCGAATCGGCGAACGAGATCGTCCGCATCGTGCCGTCCGGCAACTCGCGGATGCGGCGGCGCACTTCGACGACGACGTCTTCGATGTGCTTGCGCAGCGTGATGATCAGCGCTTCTTCGCCGTGCTCTTGCAGCACCTTGATGATGCGTTGGCGCAACCGCAGCACCGAGTGCAGTCGCACCTTCATGTCTTCCAGCTGCAGCTTGGGATCGCGCACCGAGTTCTGCAGGAACGTCACCAGATCACGCTTCAGCTCGAAGTTCTCGACGATACGGAACGGTGGCATCTTCAGGCCTTCGTCGAACTTGCTTTCGGCCGCCGCCGGCATGCCGCCGGGCTCGCAGCTGCCGTTCTCGCCTTCGTGGATCGTCGCCGACAGCCAGCAGACCAGCCGGCCCTTCCAGAACACCGGCATCATCATTGACTGGTCGGTGTTATGGATGCCGCCGTAGCGCGCATCGTTGTGGATGAAGCCGTCGCCGTCGCGAACCCCGACGGTCGGCTCATGCGCCCAGTACTTGTTGATGAACTTGATCGGGTAGAACACCGCCGCTGCAAAGCCGCCGACGCCATGCGGCGCGATCATCGACAGATCGCCAGCCGCGGTGAAGATCGCCGTGGTCATGTCGCCCCACTTGGCGCCGGGCGCGGCGCCCATCTGCTCGATCATCGTATTGCTTTCGTCGAGCGCCGCGATGATCAAGCCGCGCACTTCGTTGACTTTGTGCGGGTCCACCGGCTGGCTCAGCAACTGCTCTTCGACGGCGCTGCGCGCCTCGATCCGATGGTTCTCCATGATCTCGGGATCAGGCGCGAAGAACAGCTTGTTCTGCACCAGGAATTGGTCGAGCAGCGCCTGCTGTTCGGCCGCTACGCTCATGTCGTTCATGCCTTGTCTCCTGCCTCGATCATCGTGAACCAGACCGCGTTCTGTCCTGCTGCCTGGAAGCGCCAGCCGGGCTCGACCAAGTAGGTCGTCGCTCGCGTGACGACGATCGCCGGGCCGTCGATGGCAGTGCCGGGCATCAGCGCGGCGTTGTCGTAGATCGCCGTCGCCAGCGGGCCGTCATGGCCGACGAAGTGACAGACGCGTTCGCCGCGCGGCGGAGGTGGTGCCAGTCGTATCACGGACGGCTTGATGTCCTTGAACGAGATGCCGGGGTTTTCGACGTAGGCGCGCACACGGATCGTGTTGATTCGCACACCGGCTTCCGGCGTCTGGCTGCCGCTGCCGAAGCGCTCACCGTAGCGCTGATGGAACTGCTCGATCAGCATCAGCACGTCCTGAGGCTGACGGATCCGGTTGAGTTCGGTGACCACGGCTGTTTCCACGCGCTGGTTGCCGTAGCGCATGTCCAGCTCCAGCTGATAGCGGATCTGCGAGGGCTCGAAGCCCTGTCGTACCAGGTCTTCGCGGCCGCGACGTTCCAGTTCTTCGACGATGCCGTTGAAACGCGGGTAGTCATCGAAGAAGCGGCGCTGGTTGGCGTCGAACAACGGCGTCCAGGCGCTCATCTCGTGGATGTGCAGCTGGCTCATGTTGCCGGCGCCGACCGCCGAGAATACCGATGCGAACGGCGGCGCCAGAATCCGTCGCACACCGAGCGCGCGGGCAATGCCGCAGGCGTGCAAGGGACCGTTGCCACCGTAGGCCAGCGTCGTGAAGTTTTCGGGCTCGTAGCCGCGCGTGCGCAGCTCGCGTGCGATGCCATTGGCCATGTTGGCATCGACGGTGGCGCGGATCAGCTTGGCGCAGGCGATCGTGTCCAGATCGAGTTCCTCGCCCAGGTGATCGTCGATGGCCTGACGCGAGCGGCGCGGATTGAGCTTGATGTGGCCGCCGGCGTAATTGGCGGGGTCCAGATAGCCGAGCACCAGATCGGCGTCGGTCACGGTCGGCTTCATGCCGCCACGGTCATAGCAAGCCGGACCCGGATCGGAGCCTGCGGATTCGGGCCCGACTTGCACCGTCTGGAACATGCGGTCGTAGCGGCAGATCGATCCGCCGCCAGCGCCGAGCGTCACCAGATGCACCATCGGCACGCTGACCATCCAGCGTTCGATTACGGGATTGAAGTCGTAATGCTTGACCCCGCCGTCGACGACGATGCCGATGTCGAAGCTGGTGCCGCCCATGTCGGTGGCGACGATGTTGCCCAGCTCCGCTTGCAGCGCCAGATGCTCGCTGGCGGCGATGCCCGACACCGGGCCGCTGTGCACGGTCTGCAGCGCATCCGTGGAGTTGAGCTGCGCCATGCCGCCGGAGTTGTGATTGCACAGCATCGGCTTGGTGTAGCCGGCGTGGCGCAGATTCAATTCCAGCGTGCCGAGGCCGTGATACATCGCCTGGTGCAGGAAGCCGTCCATGATCGTCGACATCGCGCGCACGTACTCGCCTTTGCGTCCGGCGACTTGGTGCGACAACAGCATTGGAATCGCACCGAGCATGTGGCCCGGATACTCATCGAGAAACACCTCGCGTATCCGCAACTCATGTACCGGATTGACCACCGAGTTCGCCAGGACGACGACGATCGCCTCGGCGCCCTTGTCGACCAGCTGGCGAATCTTGTCGCGCAGATCGTCTTCGTCGAGCTGCATGACGACATCACCGGCGTAGTCGATGCGTTCGCGCACTTCCATGATCATCGGGATCGGTACGATCGGATCGGGGCGCTGTGCGTTGGGCACGTCCATCTGCTGTTGGTGCGGCAGCCCGACGCCATAGCCCTTGGCACGCGACAGCGGCACCGACGACTTGTAGCCGGCCGTCGTTAGCAAGCCCAAGCGAGGTCCTTTGCGCTCGATCAGCGCATTGGTGCCCAGCGTGGTGGCATAACGCACCGAGTCGACTTGGGACAGCAGCTCGCGCTCGCTCAGTTCCAGCGTCTTGCAGGCATTGCTCAAGGCTTCGTTGAAGCCCAGCGCCAGGTTCTGGTGCGTCGTCAGCGCCTTGGATTCGATGCAGTGCTCGTCCCAGGCGACGAAGCAGTCGGTGAAGGTGCCGCCGATATCAACCGAGACGCGCCTCATGGACGGGCTCCCGGCAGGCCGCGGATCGGTTCCAGATGAGCGACGCCCGGACCGTGCACATGCGGCCGTGGTGGTTCGCGGAGCATCGTCGGCTCGCGCACTTCTTCGCGGCCTTGCCACTGCAGCTTCAGCGCATCGATGTCCAGCTCGATGTCATGCACCGGCGGATGGCCAGGCGGCAGGTATTCGGTCTCGATCATCGTGCCGCAGTGCGGACAGTAGTATTCGAGAATGCGGCACCAGTCCGGATTGGGCGCATACGTGATCGCGTACTTCTGCGGATCGAGCAGCGGCTTGTGGATCTCGCGCGGGTCACGGTTGTAGACCAGCAGGCCCCGCTTGTAGTTGTCGCGTGCGCCGATCAAGTCGCCGCTGCAGGCGCGGCATTCCCAGCGCTCGCGCTCGAGGTCGATCCTGAGGTTTTCGGTGATCAGCACTTTCATGCGGCGCTCCGTGATGAGGTGGCGGGGCGACGGCTCAGCAGGATGTCGCCGCCGTCGTTGAATTCGAACTGCCAGCCGGCATCGATCCGGCACGTGAAAAACGCTTCTTCGAGCACGGCCGGGCCTTGGGCGATCGCGCCCGCGCGCTGCTGCTGCGCCGCGTACAGCGGCAGCTCGCTGATCTCGCCGCCGATGGTCACGCGGCGCGTGCTGTCGCTGATCGCCGCGTGCGCCGCGCCGCCGAAGCGGCCGTGCAGCGTCGGTTGGTCGATCGGCTTGGTGGCGGTCAAGCTCAGCGTCAGCGCCTCGTCATCGCGCACCGATGGCAGCCGGCCGTCGAACGCGAGGCGGCGGTCCTGCTGTCCGTCACTGACCTGCCAGTGATGCTCGACGCGGCACTGCTCCAGTGCGAAGCCTTCGGCGTACAAGCCGCGCCGCGCGCGCTGCGTCAGCTGCTCGACGGCCGCTTTGATACCCGCCTCGTCGCGCGTCGCCAGCGGCATCTCGTATTCGTGTGCGATATCGGAAAAGCCGAGCCCGAATGCCGAGAACACCGCCGCCAATCCTGGAATCAGAACGCGGTCGATGCCGGCCGCATCGGCGATCCGGCAGACGACGAACGGGCCGGCGCCACCGAATGCGGCGAGCGTCGTATCGGCGGTGACGTCGGTGAAATCGCGGATGCCACGCACCACCTTGTCGACCCAGGCCTGCTCCATCTCATCGAGCGCCTGCATCGGATCCAGGCCCAGCGGCGTGGCGATGCGCTCGGTGATCGCGCGCCGCGCGCGCTCCAGGTCGATGCGCAGCTGGCCGCCGAAGAACGAGGCCGGGTCGAGCAGGCCACCGAGCAGGAACGCATCGGTGATCGTGGCCTCGCTGCCGCCGAGCCCGAAGCAAGCCGGGCCCGGCGCGCTGCCGACACTTTCGGGACCGACCTTGAGCCGGCCGTCACTACCCGGCTTGATGATCGAGCTGCCGCCGACGCCGACGCTGGTGACCTTGCACAGCGGGAACGACACTTCGACCCCTTCCACGCGACCGCGTCGATCCGCGGCGACGACGCCGTCGCGCACTTCGCCGATGTCGGTCGTCGTGCCGCCGATGTCGATCGACAGCAGATGGCGAAAGCCGTAGTGACCGGCCAAGGCGCGCGCGCCTTCCATGCCGCCGCGCGGTCCGGAGCTGTAGGTCTTCAGCGCGATGGTTTTGGCGACACGCGCCGAATGGCCGTCGTTGCGGAAGATCAGCAGCGGATTGCGCGCCTTGTTGTCGCGCAGCTTGTGCTCGGCGTTGTACAGGAAGCGTTCCATCGCCGGATGCAGGAACGCGTTGAACAAGGCCGTCCAGCAGCGACGCACGTCGTCGGCGTCTTCCACCAGCTCGCTGGAATACAGCACCGGTATCGCGCCGAGCAGGTGCTGCGGGAACTTGCGCAGCAGCAGATGCTTCAAGCGCGCTTCGGCCGCTGCGCGCCCGGCCCCGAAATGGGCGACGACGATGCGATTGGCGCCGGCCGAGGTCAGTGCGTTGACCGCGCGCACCGCAGCGGTGGCCAGTGCCTCGTCATCAAGCGACACGTCGATCGTCGCGTGGCGTTCGCCGACCAGTGCGGCGAATAGCCCGGTGGCGTGCGCATCGCGGTGCAAGGCCGCATCGTCACCATCGCCGCTGAGCAGCAGGCCGAGGCGCGGGCCTTTGCGCTCGACCAGCGCATTGGTGCCTTGCGTGGTCGAGTAGCGCAGATGGTCGGTGCTCGACAGCAGCGCCACCAGGTCGTCCTTGCCGTAGATCAGCTTCGACGCCTTGGTCAGGCCGTCGATGAAACACTTGGACAGATCGAACGGGGTGGTCAGCGTCTTGGTCCGCCACACCGATGCGCCTTCGGTGATGCAGATGTCGGTCAACGTGCCGCCGTTGTCGATGTTGATCAGCTTGCCCACTGTCGCCTCCGCTGGATGGCCCCGCTCTGGACGGCGGGTGCGACATCGTCGCGGTGGCGGGTGGCACTGCACCCACCCCAAGGGGCGGGGTCGCTACAAAAATCAGTCGCCCAAGCCCTGACCGCGCATCAACGCGATCGCTTGCACGCGGTTGCTGATCTGCAACTTCTGAAAGATGTTGCGCAGATGCCACTTGACCGTATTGGTCGACACCGACAGCCGGTCGGCCAAGTCGTGGTTCGACAAGCCTTCGGCGACAAAGCGCATCAGCTTGCGTTCGCGCTCGGTCAGGCTGGCGATCAGCGGCACGCCATGCGCCGCTGCGGCGCGGCCATCGTCGGCTGCGTCACCGGCCAGATGCAGCAGTCGTTCGACGTGGCACAGCACCGCGTCCGGCTTCAGGCCCTTGGGCAGGCCTTCGCGATGGCTCTGCAATTGCTTGAGCAGCGCCAGCGCCGGGGCGCCTTCGTCGATGAACGAGCGCACGAAGCCGCCTGCAGCGCCGATCTCCAGCGCTTCGAGCAGGGTGCGTCCGGCGAGGTTGGTTTTGGCGGCGGCCTGGCAGGCAATCGCCATCATCAGCTTTAGTTTCAGCTCGCGATGGCGGCGACGTGCATGCGATGCGCGACGAATCTCGCCCGCCAGCAGCAGCCGCGCTTCGGCGTGGCGGCCCGATGCGATCAGCCAGCGCGCCTGCGTTACCGTGCAGGCCTCGGTTTCGCCGGCATGAAACATCAGCAGGCGGTCGTCCTGCGGCTCGCGATACTCGGCCGGCAGCTCGCGCAGCCAGCGTTCGGCTTGCGCCAGATCGCCGTCGAGCGTTGCCAGCCGCGCCAGCTCGGCGTGCGCGTAGATCACCAGCCGCGACAGCGAATGGCGATAGCCGAGGAACAGCACGCGCTCGATGCCTTCTTCGGCATCGCCCCGGCGACCGGCGCGATGCGCGATGCTGGCTTGCGTCAGCGCCATCGTCGCCACGGCGTCGACGATCGCCTGCTGCTCGACCAGCTGGCCGTATTCGTTGACCAGCCGTGTCGCGTCTTCGAGATGGCCTTGCTCGTACAAGCCGCTGGCCAGGTACGCGGCAATCACGGCGCCGGCCGACACGGTGCCCGATGCGCGCTCCTCGGTGCGGCGCAAGCCAGCAGCCAAGCCACGCACCGCGTCGTCGACGCGACCTTGCGAGGTCAGCGCCATGCTGGTGATTGCGTCCTGATACGCCTGACCGAACGCATGCTGGTCGCGGTCATGCAGCGGCCGCGCGCATTGCATCAGCCGCCGCGCTTCGTCGAAGTCGCCACGGCCGTATTCGTAGATCGCACGCGAATTGAGTGTCACGCCGTACTGCCAGCCGCTGCGGTCGAGCAAGTGCTCGGCGGCATCGCGACCGGCCGCGTCGAGGTCTTCGATACGGTCTTGTGCCGCCAGTACGAACAGATGCGACACCTTGTGCGAGGCCAGTAACGCGCGGTCGGCGCCGTCGTGCTGCAGCCGCGCGCGGTGTTGCGCCAACAGCCGGTCGGCCTTGTCGAACGCGCGCCGGAAACCGTAGGCAATGATCGCGGCGTGCACCAGATTGTCGTGCGCCAGCATCGCATCGGCGGCGAGGCGGTCGGCATAGCGCTCGATCAAGCCGAGCCGCTCCTGAGCCAGTAGCTCGTCGACGAATTCAGCGAGCCTGGCGGCGGCGCGCACCGCGTCACCGGCTTCGAGCCAGTGATGGATCACTTCTTCGCGGTAGTCATGCGCTGCATACCACTGCGCGATCGCGCGATGGCGATCGCGTAACGCATCGGCGGCGAACTGGCGCGCGGCGCGCGCCAGCAGAAACTGCCGGAACAAGTTGTGGAAGCGAAACCAGGTACCACCCAGATCCATCTGCGCCAGGAACAAGCCGGCGCGCTCGATCTCGGCCAGGCGCTGCGCGCCATCGGTGGTGCCGGTGATGTGCTCGACCAGCGCCGGACTGAGCTTTTCGGGGATCGCCAGCTCCAGCAGCAGCGCGCCGAGCTCCGGCGCCAGGTGATCGAAGATTTCGGCGGCGAGAAAGTCCATCAGTTCGCGCGTGATGCCCTTGCCGACCGCGAGCTCCGCACGGATGCGGCCGCCGCGCTTCAGGCACAGACGGTAGGCCTGCAGCGCCGCCGGCCAGCCGTCGGTCAACTCGTGGATCGCGGTGATCTCGGCGGCGCTGAGCGTGCCGAACTCGCGGAAAAACTCGAAGGATTCCGACGGACGAAAACACAGCTCTTCGTTGCTGATGACAACCGTGCCTTCGCGGATCTGCAGCCGCGCCAGACGCGCGGTCGGCAGCACGCGCGTGCCGACGCACAGCTGCACCGACTCGGGCAGGCTGCGCACCAGTTGCGCGAACATCGCGTCGAAATGCGGGCTGGCCGCGCTTTCGAAGTTGTCGACGACCAGCACCAGCGGGCGGCCGATGCGTGCGATCGCGTGCAACACGTCGCGCAGCGTGCCGGGCCCGTCGATCCGCGGCGGCGCGCGCAGGCTGTCGCCCGGCAAGCGCTCGACCGCATCACACAGCAGCCGCAGAAAATACGCCGCGTCACCCGACGAGGTGTCCATCCGAACCCACGCCACGCGGTCGCCCGCAGCGGCACGTCGCTGGCAATGCTGACGCAGCAGCGAGGTCTTGCCGAAGCCGGCCGGGCCTTGCACGACGATCAAGCGCGGCGGCGGCGTGGTCGACAGCGCTTCGAGCAAACGGCGACGGACGATCGCCCCCGCGGGTACTTCCGGTGCCGTGGATGCGGCTGCGACGACGGCCTTGCGCGACGCGGTCGCGCGCTGACGCGGTGGAGCGCGGTCGTCGCGGGCGTTCACCGGTTGGCCGTCAGTGCTCGCTGCCGATCTGCACCAGCACCTTGCCGTTGTTGGCGCCGGTGTAGAGCATCTTCAGCGCGCCCACCGCGTTGTCGAGACCGTCGGTGACATCGAGCCGGTAGCGCAGCTTGCCTTCGAGCATCCAGCCGGCGAGCTGGGCTTGGTACTGCGGATAGCGGTCGAGGTAGTCGAGGATCACAAAGCCTTCGACGCGCAGCCGGCGCATGATCACATTGCGGAACATGTACGGCCCCGGAATGCGGTCGCCGGCGGTCGAGTTGTAGGTCGAGATCAAGCCGCAGATCACCACCGAGCCGAAGTTCTTCATCACGGTCAGGCCGGCGTCGAGCATATCGCCGCCGACGTTTTCAAAGTGCACGTCGACGCCGTCCGGCGCCAACGCGCGCAACCGTGCGACGACATCTTCGCGCTTGTAGTCGATCGCGTGGTCGTAGCCGAAGCGTTCGACCAGCGCCGCGCATTTGTCCGGCCCGCCAGCGATGCCGATCGTTTTACAGCCGTGGATTTTGGCGATCTGTCCGACCAGCATGCCGACCGCGCCGGCCGCTGCGGTGACGACGACGGTGGCACCGGGCTGCGGTCGTCCGATCTCCATCAAGCCGACCAGCGCGGTCGGCCCGGCTACGGCTAGCACGCCGAAC
>Ga0255089_1000606_pt1 | contig 12634 bp, 15 predicted proteins | sample Colum_Miss_RepC__2_FD_188468 | JGI IMG/M metagenome (GOLD analysis project Ga0255089, IMG submission 188468) | Freshwater microbial communities from Columbia River, Oregon, United States - Colum_Miss_RepC_8d | ecosystem: Environmental > Aquatic > Freshwater > River | place: USA: Oregon... | reverse complement strand
ACCTACTACGTCACGGCCAACGAGGGCGACGATCGCAACGACTTCATCCCCGGTGAAGAAACGCGGCGCGTCAGCGCGCTGGCGCTCGATCCGGCGGTGTTCCCGGATGCGGCGACGCTGCAGCAGAGCGCCAATCTCGGTCGCCTGACCGCGACCACGTTCCAGGTGCCGCGCAACGCCAACAACCAGTTCACCGAGATCCATGTGCTCGGCGCCCGGTCGTTCAGCATCTGGACGGCCGACGGTCAGCGGCTGTTCGACAGCGGCGCTGATTTCGAGCGGATCACGGCGCAGCGCAGCCCGAGCTTCTTCAACGTCAGCAACGACAACAACTCGCTCGAAGACCGCAGCGACAACAAGGGCCCCGAGCCGGAAGGTCTGGCGGTCGGCACGATCGGTGGGCGCACGTTCGCGTTCATCGGCCTGGAGCGCATCGGCGGCGTCATGGTGTACGACATCAGCAACCCGCAGAACGCGCGCTTCGTGCAGTACGTCAATCCGCGTGATTTCACCAAGACGGTGACCGATCCCAGCGTCGGCGATCTGGGTCCCGAAGGCCTGGCCTTCGTGTCGGCCGAAGCCAGCCCCAACGGCAAGCCGCTGCTGGTGATCGGTAATGAGGTCAGCGGCACCACGGCGCTGTTCCAGATCGATTCGGTCGAGCTGAAAAAGCCCTGAGGTCGCCGGGCGGTGATCACGACAGCAGCGGCATCGGGCCGCTGCTGTCGTGCTAGATCAGGAACGTCGCCGCCAGCCCGAGGAAGATGAAGAAGCCCATGCTGTCGGTGATCGCCGTCAGGATCACCGACGAGCCCATGACCGGATCGCGACCAAAGCGCTGCAGCAGCAGCGGAATGAATACGCCGGCCAAGGCGGCGACCATCAGCTCCAGAATCGTCGCGCCGGCGATCACCAGGGTCAGCGGCAGGTTGCGATACAGCAGCAGCGTGAACAGACCCAGCGCGCTGCCCCAGACCGCGCCGTTGAGTGCGGCGATCGACAGCTCCTTGGTCAGCATCTTGCGCAGCTGCGCCGCACCGAGCTGGCCCAGCGCCAGTCCCCGAATCACCAGCGCCATCGTCTGATTGCCGGTATTGCCGCCGATACTGGCGACGATCGGCATCAGCACGGCCAGCGCCACCAGCTGCGCAATCGTGTCTTCAAATGCGCCGATCACCCGCGAGGCAACGAACGCCGTCAGCACGTTGAGCCCCAGCCATGGCCAGCGGTTGCGCGCGCTCTGTGTCACCGGCGCAAACAGGTCTTCTTCTTCCGACAAGCCGACCTGGCGCAGGCTTTCCGTGCTGGCGCGCTCCTTGATCTCGTCGACGATGGCGTCGACGGTGATCCGGCCGACGACCTGGTTGTGCAGGTTCACCACCGGCGCCGACACCAGATCGTATTTCTCGAACGCGGTGACCGCCTCTCGCATCCGGTCGTCGGTATAGAAGAAGATCGTGTCGCGCGTCATCTCGGCAGCGACTTCCGATTCCGGGTCGGCCAGCAGCAGTCGTGTCAGCGACAGCAAGCCGCGCAACTGGTTGCCGCGGTCAACGACGAACAACTGGTTGGTGTGCGGTGGCAGCGTCTTGCGTCGACGCAGCAGACGCAGCACGGCCTCCAGCGAGGCGTCTTCGCGGACCGCGACGAAGTCCAGGTCCATCAGCGAGCCGACCGAATCTTCGGGAAACGACAGCATCGACCGCACTTCGGCCTGGTCGGCATTGTCGAGCCGCTGCAACACTTCCTGGCCGATATCGTCGGGCAGGCTGCCGACCAAGTCGGCGATGTCGTCGGAGTCCAGTGGCGCGACCACGGCCGCGATGTCGTCCGGCGCCATGCCGGCCACCAGCATGCGCCGCACGGCGTCCGAGGTTTCGAGCAGCACGGCGCCGCGGCGCTCGGGCTTGACCAGCGCCCAAGCCAGATCGCGGGCATCCGGATCCAGGCTTTCGAGCACGAACGCGATGTCGGCGGGGTGAAAGTGCGCCAGCCGGGTTTCCAGAGCGGCTTGATGCTGGCGTGCGACCAGCTGGGCGACCACGTCCTGACGCCGGTTCTCCGACACCGTGCGCTGCATCAGCTCGCGCTCGACCGCCTGGCGCGACAGCAACTCGATGACCTGCGCACGCGCTTGTTCCAGATGCCGGAAATGCTGGCGCTGGGTGCTCGGGTCGGCGAACTCGTTCATGGCGCGATATTACCCTCGGCCGATGTCGATCTCGCATCCGATCGGCGCGGGCAGGTTCGCAGGCAAAAAAAACGCGAGCCGAAGGGCTCGCGTTTTGGGTCCGTAGCAGTGGCGCCGCCGTAGCGACGCTGCACTTACTTGATCTTCGCTTCCTTGAAGATCACGTGCTTGCGCACGATCGGGTCGTACTTCTTGAACTCGAACTTGTCCGGCGTGTTCTTCTTGTTCTTCGTCGTCGTGTAGAAGAACCCGGTTTCGGCGGTCGAGATCAGCTTGATCTTTTCGCGTTCTTTTTTCTTGGCCATGACTTAGCTCCTTAGACCTTCACGCCATTCTTGCGAATGTCGGCGAGCACGACGTCGATGCCCTTCTTGTCGATGATGCGCAGCCCGTGGTTCGACACGCGCAGGCTGATGAACTTCTTCTCGGCCTCGACCCAGAAGCGATGGGTATGCAGGTTCGGCTCAAAACGGCGACGACGCTTGTTGTTCGCGTGGGAGACCGTATTGCCGACCAGCGGCTTCTTGCCGGTGACCTGACAGACTTTGGACATGACACAACCTCATGCAGAAAGGGCGCGATCGGACCCGCAAAAACGCTGGGCGCCGAAAAGGGTCGCGAAAGATACCAGCGAAGATCGAGAGCGGCAAGCCTTTGCAGCGGTTATTTGACCCGGGTCGGGTCGAACAGTGGGTTTTGGATCAAGCCCAGACGGTTGCCGAACGGGTCGGCGACCGCCGCCACCCGGATGCCTTCGCCGACGTCGTAGGCCGGCTCCAGCGGCGTGGCGCCCAAGCCGATCAGCCGCGCGTACTCGGCGTCGATGTCGTCGACGCCCCACAGCACCTGGCTGCCGCTGGTGCCCGGTACGCCATCCGGGATCAGGCCCAGCTCGAAGCCGCCAATCGAGAATCCGACGTAGAACGGTTCGTCGAAGTACGGCGTGGCGCTGAAGGCCGCGCTGTACCAAGTCTTGGCGGCGGCAAGATTTGGCGCCGGATAGATCGCGGTGCGCAGTCCTAGCATCATCGGGGTCGCTCATCGGTCCGGGCGGGCCGGCATCATAGCCAGCCGCGCTCGGCGAACGATACCGGCGCACCGTCGCCGACGACGAAGTGGTCGAGCACGCGCACATCGATCAGTCGCAGCGCTTGCTGCAGCCGCTCGGTCAGCAGCCGGTCGGCGGCCGAAGGCTCGGCGACGCCGCTGGGATGGTTGTGCGCGAAGATCACCGCCGCTGCCGATAGCTTCAGCGCCGCCTTGACCACCTCGCGCGGGTACACCGCCGCGCTGTCGATCGTGCCGACCGCCAGATGCTCGAACGCGAGCACCCGATGCTGGGTGTCGAGAAACAGCGCAGCGAATACTTCCTTGTCGCGGTCACGCAGCTGGGCCTGCAGGAAGCGGCGCACCGTGGCGGGATCGTTCAGCGCCGAGCGTTCGCGGACTTGGCTGTCGAGATGGCGGCGGCTCATCTCGAGCACGGCCTGCAGCTGGGCATATTTGGCGTCGCCCAGGCCCGGTGCCTGGCAGAACGCGCGACGCTCTGCGGCGAGCAAGCCGCGCAGCCCGCCGAAGCGCGTCAGCAGCTCGCGCGCCAGATCCACCGCACTTTTGCCCGGTATGCCGGTGCGCAGGAAGATCGCCAGCAGCTCGGCGTCGGACAGCGCGCCGGCGCCACGTTCCAGCAGCTTTTCGCGAGGCCGTTCGCCGGCCGGCCAGTGGCGGATGCTCATTGCCGTCGATCCCTGGTTTGTGTCGTAGCGTCCCGGTGACGACTGTAGCGACAGGCAAAACAGTAGAATCCGGGCCATGTCACAGACCCACTCCTCGCATGCGCTGGCCGGGCGCCGCATCCTGCTCGGCGTCACCGGCGGCATCGCCGCCTACAAGGCCGCCGACCTCAGTCGCCGGCTGATCGAGGCCGGTGCCGAGCTGCAAGTGGTGATGACGGCCGGTGCCGAGCATTTCATTGGCGCGGCCACGTTCCAGGCGCTGACCGGCAAGCCGGTCCGGCAATCCTTGTGGGACCCGGCTGCCGAAGCGGCGATGGGCCATATCGAGCTGGCGCGCTGGCCCGACCTGATCCTGATCGCGCCGGCCACGGCCAACCTGATCGCCAGTCTCGCGCATGGCGCAGCGGACGACTTGCTGACGACGCTGTGCCTGGCCAGCGACCGGCCGGTCGCGGTCGCGCCGTCAATGAATCGCCTGATGTGGGCGCACCCGGCGACGCAGGCCAATGTGGCGACGCTGGTCGCGCGCGGCGTGCGCGTGCTCGGCCCCGGCGCTGGATTCCAGGCCTGCGGCGAGACCGGCGAAGGTCGCATGCGCGAGCCGCTGCAGATCCGCGACGACGTCGTGTCCTTGCTGGCCGACGGCCCGCTGCGCGGCGTCAAGGCCGTGGTGACCGCCGGCCCGACGCGCGAGCCGCTCGACCCGGTGCGCTTTCTGACCAATCGCAGCTCGGGCAAGCAGGGCTATGCGGTCGCCGCGGCGCTACGCGACCGCGGTGCCCAGGTGACGCTGATCAGTGGCCCGACGACGCTGCCGACGCCGCCCGGCGTTACGCGCGTCGACGTCGAAACCGCGGCCGATATGCTGCAGGCATCGATGCAGGCCTGCGCCGATGCGCAGCTGTTCGTCGCGGCAGCTGCCGTGGCCGACTATCGCGCGGCCGCGATCGCCGACAGCAAGATCAAGAAGCACGACGCCGAGCTGACGCTGGCGCTGGCCCGCACCGACGACGTGCTGGCGACCGTGCGCCAAGCGTATCCGGCGCTGTTCGTCGTCGGCTTTGCCGCCGAAACCGATGATCTGGAAACGCATGCGCGCGGCAAGCTGCAGCGCAAAGGCTTGGATCTGATCGCCGCCAACTGGGTCGGCCAGGGCCGTGCCTTCGACCAGGACGACAACAGCCTGCAGCTGTTCTGGGACGGCGGTCAGCATGCGATCGGCCATGCCAGCAAGGCGGCCGTGGCGGCCGAACTGGCCGATGTGATCGTCGCACGCAGTGCGCAAAAGCTGTAAACCACTATAAAAGCAAATTTAATGTCACAAAAAATCCAGCTCAAGATTCTTGACCCCCGCCTGGGTCGCGACTTTCCGTTGCCCGGCTATGCCACCGACGGCTCGGCCGGCCTGGACTTGCGCGCGCTGCTGGACGCGCCGCTGCTGCTGTCGCCAGGCCAGACCACGTTGATCAAGACCGGCATGGCGATCTACATCGCCGACCCGTCCTTGGCCGCCGTGATCCTGCCGCGCTCGGGCCTGGGCCATAAGCACGGCATCGTGCTCGGCAACCTCGTCGGGCTGATCGACTCCGACTACCAGGGCGAGTTGATGGTCAGCTGCTGGAACCGCGGCGACACCGAGTTCACGATCAACCCCGGCGAGCGCATCGCGCAGCTGGTGCTGGTGCCGGTGGTCCGTGCCGATTTCGAGATGGTCAGCGAGTTCCAGACCAGTGCGCGCGGCACGGGCGGCTTCGGCCACACCGGCCGCCACTGACCGCCGTTCCGTTTTCTCTCTTCTTTATTTTCGACCTGCTGCAGACGATGCCGATCGACCTGACCAACGCCCAGACCACCGCCCGCGTCCTGACCGAAGCGCTGCCCTACATCCGTCGCTTCGCCGGCAAGACGCTGGTGGTCAAGTACGGCGGCAATGCGATGAAGGGCGACGACATGATCGCCTCGTTCGCGCGCGACATCGTGCTGATGAAGAAAGTCGGCATGCACCCGATCGTCGTGCACGGCGGCGGGCCGCAGATCGGCGCGCACCTGGAAAAGCTCGGCAAGACCTCGCGTTTCATTGATGGCATGCGCGTCACCGACGACGAGACGATGGACGTCGTCGAGATGATGCTCGGTGGCCTGGTCAACAAGGCCATCGTGTCGGCGATCAACCAGCAGGGCGGGCAAGCGGTTGGCCTGTCGGGCAAGGACGGCGGCTTGATCCGCGCCCGCAAGCTGGTCATCGCCGGTGACGACCTGGGCCAGGTCGGCGAAGTCGACGCGATCGACCCGCGCGTCGTGCAGCACCTGGAAGACGGCGGCTTCATCCCGGTGATCGCGCCGATCGGTGTTGGTGCCCACGGCGAGGCCTACAACATCAACGCCGATCTGGTCGCCGGCAAGCTCGCCTCGGTGCTGCAGGCCGAAAAGCTGATGTTGCTGACCAATATCCCCGGCGTGATGGACAAGGCCGGCAACGTGCTGACCGGACTGACCGTGCCGCAAGTGCAGGCCCTGATCGCCGACGGCACGATCTACGGCGGCATGCTGCCCAAGATCCAGTGCGCGCTCGACGCTGTCGCCAGCGGCGTCAAGAGCGCCGTCATCATCGACGGTCGCCTCGACCACTCGGTGCTGCTCGAACTGTTCACCAACGAAGGCATCGGCACGCTGATCCGCGGCTAGCGTGTCGATGACGGCACGTCAGTCCTTGACGCCGTACTGCGCCTGATAGGCGTTGATCGCGGCGATCGTTGCCGCATCGCCGCCGCTGCGGCTCAAGTGGGCCAGCAGATCGCGCACCGTGACCAGCGGCAGCACGGCGATGCCGGCTTCGGCCGCCAGTTCCTGCACGGCCGAGCGGCCGTTGGGCCCGACTTCCTGGCGGTCGAGCGCGGTCATGGCCGCCACCGTCGTCGCGCCGGCCTGCTGCAACAGCGCGTGCGACTGGCGCAGCGCCGTGCCGGCGGTCAGCACGTCGTCGATGATCACGACGCGACGCCCGTCCACCGGCGCGCCGACCAGCACGCCGCCTTCGCCGTGGTCCTTGGCTTCCTTGCGGTTGTACGCAAACGGTAGATCGCGGCCGCGTTCCGCCAGCGCGCAGGACACCGCCGCGACCAGCGGAATGCCCTTGTAAGCCGGCCCGAACAGCAAATCGAACTCGATTCCCGAGGCCAGCAGCGCATCGGCATAGGCACCGGCAAGGCGTCGCAGGCTGCTGCCGCTGGCGATCTTGCCGAGGTTGAAGAAGTACGGGCTGATGCGGCCCGACTTGAGCGTGAACTGGCCGAACTTCAGGACCTCGTGTTCGAGAGCCAGTTCGAGAAATGCGGTCTGATGCGGTTTCATGCAGCGGGTCCGGTCGGCGTTTTCGCGCATTGTATGTTTGCGGCACACTGGCCGGATGAAACGAATCATCAGCCTCAACTGCAACGGCATCCGCTCGGCGGCCACCAAGGGCCTGTTCGAATGGCTCGACACGCAGAACGCCGACGTGCTCTGCCTGCAGGAGGTCAAGGCGCAGCCGGCCGATCTCGACGGCAAGGCCGCGTTCGCGCCGCCCGGCTGGCATGTGCAGTTCAACAGCGCGCTGCGCAAAGGCTACAGCGGCACGGCGATCTACTCGCGCGCCAAGCCCAACGCGGTGCTGACCACGCTCGGCGCCAGCGAATTCGATGACGAGGGCCGTTACATCGAGACACGCTTTGGCGATCTGTCGGTGATCTCGCTGTATCTGCCGTCCGGTAGCGCCGGCCCCGAGCGTCAGGAATCCAAGGACCGCTTTCTGACGTTCTTCCTGCCGCGCTTGCGGACGATGATCGGCGAAGGCCGCTCGTACATCGTCTGCGGCGACTGGAACATCGCGCACACGCAAAAAGACCTGAAGAACTGGCGCAGCAACCAGAAGAATTCCGGCTTCCTGCCGCACGAGCGCGCTTGGATGAGCGACGTGCTCGACAACGTCGGCTGGGTCGACGCGTATCGCGCGCTGTATCCGGACGCCGAAGGCGAGGGCTACACCTGGTGGTCGAATCGCGGCAACGCATTTGCCAACAATGTCGGGTGGCGCATCGACTACCAACTGGTCACGCCCGATCTGCAGCCGGCCTTGCGTGCCGCACAGGTGCACAAGGCCAGCCGCTTCTCCGACCATGCGCCGCTGATCGTCGACTATGACATCTGAGCCGGCGCCCGCACCGCGCCGCGCCGGTTGGCGCGACGTGCTGCCGGCGCTGGCGCAGGCTCGCGTCCGGCTGACGCTGATGCTGGGGTTCTCATCCGGCCTGCCGTTCATGCTGGTCGGCAACACGCTCGGCTTCTGGCTGCGTGACGGCGGCGTGGCGCTGACGGCCATCGGTCTGCTGTCGGGCGTCGGCTTGGCGTACTCGCTCAAATTTCTGTGGGCCCCGCTGATCGACAAAGCCGACGCGCCATTGCTCGGACGCTGGCTGGGCCGGCGCCGCGGCTGGATGCTGCTGTCGCAGCTTGCCGTCATCGCAGGCCTGTCGGCGATGGCCCTGCTCGGCCCCGATCACGGTCTGACCGGCTTTGGCCTGCTGGCGCTGGTGGCCGCATTTGGCTCGGCGACGCAGGACATCGTGATCGACGCCTGGCGCATCGAAAGCGCCGCCAATGATGACGAACAAGGCCTGCTGACGGCCGCGTTCCAGACCGGCTATCGCGGCGCGCTGCTGATCGCCGATGCACTGATTCTGATCCTGGCCGGGCTGCTCGGCTGGTCGCTGTCCTACGGTGTGATGGCGGCGCTGATGCTGCTCGGCGTGCTGGCGACGCTGAGCGCCGCCGAGCCGGCCGCGAGCCTGGCCGGCGGGCCGTTGCAGCGGCCGACGTTGTGGACGGCCCGCGGCTTGTTCGATGCCGTCGCCGGGCCGTTCATCGCGTTCTTCCGCGAGCATGGTCGCTGGGCGCTGCTGATGCTGCTGGCGGTGGCGCTGTACCGGCTGCCTGACTTTGCGATGGGACCGATGGCCAATCCGTTCTACAAGGATCTGGGTTTTGCCAAGGAAGTGGTCGGCGCCGTGCGCAGCTCGATCGGCTTGGTCGCGTCGATCACCGGCATTGCCGCCGGCGGGCTTTGCGCGGTGCGCTTCGGCTTCGTGCCGACCTTGCTGATCGGCGCGATCGTCGGGCCCGGCTCGAACCTGGCGTTTGCCGTGCTGGCCTGGCATGGCGCCGATCTGTCGCTGTTTTCGGCGGCGATGGCGATCGACAACTTCTCGACCGGCTTTGCCGGCACCGCGCTGGTGGCCTACATGTCGAGCCTGACCAGCTTGGGCTACACCGCCACGCAGTACGCGTTGCTCAGTTCGTTCTATGCCTTGCCCGGCAAGCTGGCCAAGGTCGCCTCGGGCGGCATCGTCGAAGCGCTGGAGCCCGGACGCGGACTGATGGCTGCCTATTCGGTGTTTTTTACCGGTACGGCCCTGGTCGGCTTGCCGGCCTTGCTGCTGTGCCTAGTGCTGGTGCGCAAACGCGCCGCCACCGGATCGTGACGGCGGCGCGCTCGCGCAGCGCGTCGCGTCAGCGCTTCAGCGACTGCACTGCCGTCAGCGCCTGCTCAACGTTCTGCGCTGGCGCCAAGCCGCCGACCACGTTGGCAATCTTGCCATCGGGCTTGATGACGAAGGTCGTGCGCTCGGTGAAACCGTGGCCGATCTCGACGCCACGCGTGTCCTTGAACCCGGCCATGCCCTCGGTCACTTTCAGGTCGAACGAGCGGGCGATCTTGCCGTCACGGTCGGACGCCACCGGGAACTTGCCGGCGCAGTATTCAGGGTCGGCCGAGAAGTCGTTCAAGCGCTCGATGCTGTCCAGCGACACGCCGATGATCGTCGCACCGGCCTTGGCAAACTGGTCGGCCTTGACCGCGAATGTATGCGCTTGGACGTTGCAGCCGCCGGTGTAGGCCGACGGGTAGAAGTACACCACGACCGGGCCCTTCTTCAGCGCGTCCTGCAGCGAAAAATCAAAGCTCTTGCCGGCCAGCGAGGCTTGGGCCTTGAAGTCGGTGACGGCATCGCCTTCCTTCAGTGCCGCGACGGCGGGCAGGCAGGTCGAGGCGGCCAAGGTGGCGATCAGCAGCAGTGATTTGAACGGCATCGTCATCGAAGGATTCCTGTCAGTGGGTGTGGCTACGAGGGCATGAGTGCCGGCTGGCCGGCGCTGCCTTGATCGGGGCAATGAAGCGTTGATGGGCGCGCGGCACGTCGTCATGGAGCCGTCTGATACCAGCGCGATGCGCGGTCAGATGCAGATCCGCTTGCAACGACGCTCCGCCGCCGCGACCTGGCTGTTCCTGAGAGTCCGCGCTCGCACGGCCGCGCCGTTGTCGAGGCCGGGCTCGAACGCAGCACGCACCGACTGTGGTTCCTGCATCAAAGCCGCGCCGATGCCGCAGCGCGACGCGGGACCCGCCTCAGCCTGGATCGAGCTCCAGGCGTTTGAGCGTGTCGTCGACGCTCGGTGAGGGCGCCGCGTCGACGGCCAGGTCTTCGGCATCCAGGTCGAGTGCACCCGAATAGTCCTCGGGCGGTGCGCATGGCACCGCATCGAGTTCAATCCAGGCATCGAACTCCACCTCTTCGAGTGCGCCGTCGAAGTGCTGGACCAGGACCACTTCGGCGTCGGCGTCTACACCGACGATCTCGAACGTGGTGGCGGCTGTCTGATACCAGTCGCCGGGGTTGATCTGCTGCAGCCATTGCGCCATCGCCAGCCTCCCGTCGTACCGCGGTCAAGCCCGAACGTTGCCGCTAGTTCTACGCCGCAATCAGCAGGGCATCAAGCCGACGGCGTATCGCCGGCACGGACCTGCTCGCGACGCGCCATCAGCGCTTGCAGCGCCGGCAGCAGAATCGACTCCATCGCGGTGTGCATCTGCTCGCCGGGCACGACCAGCGTGTGGGCGTTACTGCGGAATGCGCCGGGAATCTGGTGTTCGTAGCGATCCAGATCGGGCGATAGCCGCGTATGGTCGTTGAAGTGAATCACCACCAAGCTTTCTTCGTTGCCGGGGATTTCCTGGACGACGAAGGGGTTGGATGTGTCCACCAGCGGCACGCGCTGGAAGTTCACATCGGTGCGCGAAAACTGCGGCGCGATATGGTTCACATAGTCCGGCATGCGCCGCAGGATCGTGCTGGTGATTTCGGTCGGCGTGCTGCCGCGCTCGTCGTTGTCGCGGCGGATTTTCTGGATCCACTCAAGATTGACGATCGGCACCACGCCAACCAGCAAATCCATGTGCTGGGCGATGTTGGCGTCTTCGCCGACATAGCCGCCGTGCAGACCCTCGTAGAACAGCACGTCGGTGTTGGCTGGTAGCGGCTCCCAGGGCGTGAACGTGCCCACGCTCTGTCGCGCCAGCTTGGCTTCGGCATCGGTGTGCAAGTAGCGGCGGCTGATGCCGTTGCCGCTGAGCCCGTATTCGCGCAGCAGCGTTTCGAGCCGCATCAGCAGATTGCCCGCCGGCCCGAGCAGCGAAAAGTGCTCGCCGCGGATGCGTGCACGGGCGATCGCGCGGCGGTTGCCTTCGCGGTCATAGGCGTGGAAGGCATCGCCTTCGACGATCGCCGGCTTGATGCCGAGCTGCGCGCACATCTGCTCGAACAGCCGGATCGCCGTGCTGGTGCCGGCACCGCTGGAGCCGGTGACGCCGATGATGGGATGCCTGGCTGTCATTCGACCTGAGACAAAAGATTGAACATTGCTTCGTAGACAGCGCGAAGATCACAGCGTCACGGTGTCGACGACTGCCGGACATAGATAGCACGACGGTGCCGCACGGGTCGATGAACGACCGATCCGACCGCTGCGTCAGCGACGCTCCAGCAGCAGATCGAACACCTCGTGGCCCAGACGTTCGCCGCGGGCCTCGAAGCGGGTCTTGGGCCGCGTGTCCGGGCGCGGTGCATAGCCGCCCTCCGGCGCCAGATTGCGCAATTCGTCGACCGCGCTGACCACCTCCAGCATGTGCGCCGCGTACGGCGCCCAGTCGGTCGCCATCCGCAGCAAGCCGCCCGGGCGCAGCGCCCGCGTCACCAGCGGCATGAAATGCGGCTGCACCAGGCGCCGCTTGTTGTGCCGGCTCTTGTGCCAGGGGTCGGGGAAGTAGATGACGATTTCGCTGAGCGAGCCGGCCGGAATCCAGTCGCGCAGCACTTCGACCGCGTCGTGGCTCGACACGCGCAGATTGCCCAGCCCCTGCTGCGACGCCTGCATCATCACGCGGCCGCAGCCGGGGCGATGCACTTCGACGCCGATGAAGTCGTGTTGAGGCTCGCTGGCCGCCCGCGCTAACAGGTGATCGCCGTTACCGAAACCAATTTCGAACACGCGCGGTGCGTCGCGGCCGAAGATCCCCGGCAGGTCCAGCGGTGCATCGGGCACGTCGATGCCGTAACGCGGCCACAGCGCGTCGAGCGCGTCGCGCTGCCCGTCGGTCATGCGGCCCTCGCGGCGCACGTAGGAGCGGATGCGGCGCAGCGGCGAATCGGTTGGCGGGGCGTCGGACATCGGCAGATCGTTCATCCAGTCAGAGGCGCGGCGCTGGCTCAGGCCGGCGAGAGGCCGTCGAGCGGCGAGGACGCCGATGCATAGCGGCGGCGCGGCATGCGGCCGGCCAAAAACGCCTGGCGGCCGGCAATGATGCCGTGCCGCATCGCGCTGGCCATCAGCACCGGGT
>Ga0255089_1000604_pt1 | contig 12681 bp, 8 predicted proteins | sample Colum_Miss_RepC__2_FD_188468 | JGI IMG/M metagenome (GOLD analysis project Ga0255089, IMG submission 188468) | Freshwater microbial communities from Columbia River, Oregon, United States - Colum_Miss_RepC_8d | ecosystem: Environmental > Aquatic > Freshwater > River | place: USA: Oregon... | reverse complement strand
GCGGGTTGCGGCGGTGGAGGCGGCGGCGGTTCATCGCCCGACGAGACCGGCGGGGGCGGCGGTGACGGAGGTGGGTCGGGTCCCGGACCGGCGCCGATCGACCTTTCGCCGCCGCCGCAGCCCAATGCCAACGGGCGCAATCTGCTGGTGATACTGATGGACGACATGGGCCCGCATACCAGCGCCTATGGAACGCCGGGTTTGAGCACGCCCAATATGGATGCGCTCGCCGCCGCCGGCGCTCGTTATCAGCACGCCTACATCACCATTTCGACTTGCTCGGCATCGCGTTCGGCGCTGTTCACCGGCTTGTACAACTTCACGACGGGCGCCACGTTCAACGTGCAGGAATACGTCGGCAGCGCCGAGTCACTGGCCGCCGAAGACCCCAGCTGGCTGCGCGACGCGAACTCGCAGTACAACCGGTTCAAGATCCGCACGCCCGAGCCGACGCTGATCGAACTACTGAAGAAGGCCGGTTACTTCACCGGGCTTCAGCACAAATTCCACCGCAGCCCGCATACCCGCTTTCCATTCGACCGCTGGGATCCGGTCACGCCAGGCGTGAGCCGCTACAGCCAGGTGGTCGACTTTCTGAGCCAGGCCAAGGGGCAGGGGCAGCCCTGGTATCTGGAACACTGCATCAGCTTTCCGCACCGCCCGTGGCCTGACAGCAGCAAGCAGCCGAGCAGTATCGACCGCAGCGTCGTCCAGCCGCCGGGGCATCTGCCCGATACCGACGTCGTGCGGACCGACTGGTCTGAATATCTGGCGGCGGTCCGCAGTGCCGACGGCGCGGTCGGCCAGGTGATGCAGGCGCTCCAAGAGTCCGGCATGGCTGACAACACGCTGGTGGTGCTGATGGGCGACAACGGCGTCGAATACCACCGCGGCAAAGCCACCACCTACAACCTCGGGCTGCAGGTGCCGCTGCTGATCAAGGGGCCCGGCGTCGTACCCGGCGGCGTTCGCGCCGAGTTGTTTGCCGGTGTCGATTTGCTGCCGACCGTACTCGACGCGCTGGGTTTGGTGACCGTCGGTCGTCAGCATGGTGTCAGTCATTACCCGCTGCTCAGCGGTGCCGACACGGCCGCACCGAACAGTGTGCTGGTCGGGCTGGGTCTGGCACTCGATAGCCGCGCCGCCGATCGGTCGATTTTCGATGGCCGCTACCAGCTGTTGTACATGCCCGATCCGACGGCGACCTACGTCGTCGACGATCTGAAGCTGATCACGCCGTGGCGTAATCCGGTCTACTCGCACATCGTCGACAATCGCAGCGTCGACGGCTTTGCCGATGCGTATCGCCTGCTCGACCTGGCCGATCACGATCTGCGTGACTTCACCCGTCCCCGCTTCGAGCTGTACGACTTGCAGAGCGATCCCTGGGAAATCCGCGACCTCGCCGCCGACCCCGCCCATGCCGACACGCTGCAGCGGCTGCGGTCCCAGCTCGGTAGCTGGATGGCGCGCTACGACGACCCGGTCCCCAGGCCCTGACGCGAATCACCGACCCTGATTCCAGGGCCGGTGATGCCGTTTTAGCGAGCTGCGTTTGCCGCAGCGGCGGCACGCTTGCCGGCGCGGCGACCGAAGTAGGTGGCGTCGGCCAGCGACATGCCGGAGCTGTAGCCTTCGCCCCAGCGCGGCAATCCGCACGTGGTGCGGCCGGCGGCGTACAAGCCGGGAATCGTGCGGCGCGTGTCGTCGAACACTTCGCCGTCGATGGACGTGTCGAGCCCGCCCATCGTGAACGTCGTGTACAGCGCGTGATCGATCCGGCAGTCGAGTGCCACGAACGGCGGCGTCGCCAGCGGCTTGAGCCACTTGGCGCCCTTGCGGTACAGCGGGTCCTGGCCTTGTTCGGCGTAGCGGTTGTATAGCGCAACCGTCGACGTCAGCGAGCCGGCCGGCAGGTCGAGTTCGGCTTCGACTTCGTCCCAGGTGTCGCCGGTGGCGCCGATCGTGATTTTGAAATGCTGGCCGAAGTCCGGCTCGCCGAAGCTGTCATGGTCGAGCAGGATGAAGATGCGGTTGCCGCCTTGCTGCAGCGCATGGTGCGACACGCGGCCGTGATAGCAGTCCTCGTTGATAAAGCGCTGACCGCGTTCGTTGATGAAAATGCCGCGGATCAGCCGCTCGGGCGGATACCAGGGCAGCGTGACGAAGCCTTCGCTCATGTTGATCGCGGCGCCGCCGACGCTCTGGCCCAGCTGCACGCCGCTGCCGTCGTCGACCGTGCCCAGCGGATACTGGGCACGCAGCAGCATCGGCGCGTGCTTCTTGACCATGTCGCGATTCATGATGAAGCCGCCGGCCGCCAGCACCACGCCGCCGCGCGCACGGGCATAGCGGTCGACGCCGTCGATCTTGACGACGACGCCGCGCACCGTGTTGTCGTCTTCGGCGATCAGCGCGATCACGCGCGCTTCGTACTGAACGCGCACGCCGGCTTTGTTGACCTGCTCGGCGAGCACATCCATCAGATACTTGCCACCGCCCATGCCCATCCACTGCGGCGTGTGGCCGCGCGGGCAGGGCTTGGCGTGCTCGCTGAACGGGTACGCCTCTTCGCTGCCGCTCCACAGCAGGCAGTCGTCGGTGACCGGTTCTACGATGCGCTCCTTGATGAAGCTGTTTTTGTAGCGCACGCCTTGCGCAACCAGCCACTGGTAGTGCTCGGCGCAGTCGTCGGCATAAGCACGGCACTTGGCCTCGTCGGCATTGGGCCCGCCGGCCATCACCAGATAGCGATAGAAATCTTCGGTGTCGTCGCTGAAGCCGGCGTGGCGCTGGATCGGCGTGCCGCCATGGCCGCCCATGTAGATCTCGCCGCCGGACAGCGCCGACGTGCCGCCCGACGCGGCCGTGACTTCGAACAGCAGCACGTCGGCACCGGCGCGGCGCGCTTCGAGCGCGGCCGATGCGCCGGCAGAACCGAATCCGACCACCAGCACGTCGGCCTCGAAGTCCCATTGCGGCACCTCGCTGACACGGCAAGGGCGGGATCGGCTGTAGGCAAGGCGGTCGGCGTGGCTCATGTCGGCGTTGCGTGGTCATCACCCGTCAGCGGGCTGCGACAGACTGCCGCGCCCAATGCGGCGCCGCTTACTCAGAACTGACGAGGACGCAGCGGACGATAGCGAACCCGCCGGACCGCGTCCGAGTCCGACTCGCGTCCCGGCGGGTGTCGATCAGGACAGGGTCGGCCGATCGTCCGGCTCGACGGCACCGTGATCGATGCCGCCGCCGTCGTTGATGCGGCCGAAATACTGATCCGGGGTAAAGCTGTCGACTTCGATGGCATCGAGCCGCGCTCTCAGCGCCCGCCTCAGCAGATCGGCCTCGGCGGCGTCGATGATGCCCACCTTGACGGCGTCGTCGGCGATCTCGGCCGGTAGCGGGCCGCGCGGCAGTCGCCGCGCTTTTTGTGCCTGAATGATGCGCTGCGCTGCCGGCTGCGCAGCGCTGACGCAGGCAAAGGCATTCAGCAGCCGTCCGAGCGCTGGGTGGTCGTCCGCCGGCTGAAACACGGCGTAGGCGAGACGCTCGAATTGTGCGTTCGCGGTCTGCACGCAGAGCGCCGCTCGGCGGCTCTGCTCGTCGGTCGGCGCGGACCCGAGCGGATTGAGCCGGAGCCAGATGCCGCCGACCACACGCAGCAGGACGCCGACCGGCCCGCCGAAGTTTTGGTAGATGCCCTCATAGGCCAGTTGAACCTGATGCAACGCGTGGCTCAGTGCGTAATGCAGCAGCGGCGCGTCATCGGCGCGTCGACCCTCGGCCTCATAGCGGCGCAGCGCTGATACACCGAGCAGCATCCAGGCCAAGGCATCGCTATAGCGACCGGTGAGCTTGCCGCGCACCTTGAGCCGCCCGCCGATTGCGAACATCGCCAGGTCGGTCAGCAGCCCGAAGCGCGCGCCGGCCCAACCGATACGCCGGTAGTAGCCCCGCGTTGCAGCGTCGACGTCGGGTACCGATACCGTCAGGCCGCGCGTCACGCCGTGCAGTGCCGCGCGGCCGATGCCCGCGATGAAATGTGCGATCCAGCCCAGCAGTTGACGGCGGAAGGCCGGCACGTCGCTCTGCGCTACGGCGTCGACCACCGACATTGCATACGGATGGCAGCGGGTCGCGCCCTGGCCAAAGATCATCAGCGTGCGCGTCAGGATGTTCGCGCCCTCGACCGTGATACCGACCGGCGCGCTCTTGTAGGCCGCGCCGAGAATATTGTTGGGTCCCTGCATCACGCCGGCACCGCTGAACACATCCATGCCGTCGACGATGATGTCCTGGCTGATCCGTGTCGTGTAAGCCTTGAGCACGCCGGACACCACCGGCGGATGCTGGCCGTTGTCGATCGCCGAACAAGCGTAGATGCGCGCGGCTTCGATCATGTAGGCCAACGCGGCCATGCGGCCGACGCGCTCCTCGACGCCCTCCATCCTGCCGATCGGGATGCCGAACTGCTGGCGCACCATCGAGTAGGCACCGGTGGCGATTGCGGCGGCTTTCGCGTTGCCGACCGCGCCGGCCGGCAGCGAGATCGCGCGGCCACCCGCCAGCTGCTGCATCAGCATCAGCCAGCCTTTGCCGGCGTAGTCGACGCCGCCGATGATCTGGTCCAGCGGCACGACGACGTCGGTACCGACCAGCGGACCGTTGTAGAACGGATCGCCGATCGGGTCGTGATGGTCGCCGCTGACGAAGCCCGGCGTGCCGCGATGAACCAGCACGCAGGTGATGCCGACGTTCACGCCCTTGCCGAGCAGATCGTCGGGGTCATTGAGCTTGCAGGCCAGCGTCGCGAGATTGGCGATTGGTGCCAGCGTGATGTAGCGCTTGCGAAAGTTCAGCTTGAGCTTGATCGCGCCGTCGTCGTCACGAAACACGCGGGCTTCGGCCTTGATGCTGGCCGCGTCCGAGCCGGCGGTCGGCTCGGTCAAGCCGAAGCAGGGCAGGTAGTCGCCGCTGGCCAGCCGCGGCAGATAGTGATCCTTCTGCGCCTGTGTGCCGTAGTGGACGATCAACTCGCCGGCGCCCAGCGAGTTGGGGATCGTCACCAGCGTCGCGACCGCCGCATTCCAGGTATTGAGCTTGGCGAGAATCGTCGAGATGCCGAGTGCCGAGAACTGCTTGCCGCCGTACTGCCGCGGTATCAGCAGCCCCATGAAGCCTTCACGCTTGATGAAGGCGATCACCTCATCTGGAATGCGCTTGGTACGGCCGATCTGATACCGATCGACGCGGCGCAGCAACTGTTCGACCGGCCCGTCGAGAAACGCTTGTTCCTGATCGGACAGCTGCGAGTACGGCTCGCTCAAGATGCGCTCGAAGTCCGGCTTGCCGGCGAAGAAGTCGCCGTCGATCCACACCGTCCCCGCTTGCAGGGCCTGGCGCTCGGTGTCCGAGATCGACGGCAGCATGCGCCGCGCCTGCATCCAGCGCATCAACTGTCCGAACATGTCGTCGTCCCAATGGCGTAGACCATCAAGGTGAAAGGTTTTGGACGAACGAGACCTGAATGCGGGTGCAATGGTGCGTCGCATCATCGGTCGTCGAAGTGCGCGTCAGCCCCGGCCCCGGCAGACGCCATGCGCAGGGCTTGTCGTTTGCGCAGCCCCGTCTCATAGTGCGGGTAGGAGAGGTTGTTCTATATCAATCAATAAACATAAGGGTCCCATGCAAACGTCCACTGCACTACCCGACTTGAAGAAGCTCGACCCGGACACGAAGGCGCGCATCGAAGCCGCGGTTCTCGATATTTTTTCGACACGTGAGTTTCACCGCATCGGTCTGATCGAGATTGCGCGCGGCGCCAACGTCAGCCTGCAGACGATCTACAAGTACTACGGCAGCAAGGAAGCGCTGCTGTTCTCCGGCCTCGATTCGTGGCTCGGCCAGCTCGTCGGGCAGATGGGCCCGTATCTGCAGGCCAACGGTCTTGATCGCGCCGATCTGAAGCAGCGCCTGCGCAGCTTGTTCGACGTGGCGCTCGGCTTTTTCGAGCGCAATCCCAAGGTGATGCAGATCGTCATGAGCTCGGTATACCTGAACACCTGGCGCCGCACGGCCGGTCATCAGAACCGCGACTTCTATGCGGCGATCACGCGGATGTTCGCGCAGGGTCAAGCGCAGGGTGTGCTCAATCGCCAGGTCAGCGAACAAGTGCTGCTCGATTACTGCATCGGCATCATCGTGCGACTGGTGCAGGGCTATATCTCGCGCGGCATGAACGAGCCGCTGACGCCTCAGGCCAACGAACTGTTCGAGATGCTGTGGCAGGCGATCGCGGCTCGACACTGACGCCGCTCTGAAGCAGCGGCTCAGTCGGCGTCGCGCGGCATCAAGACGCGGACCGGACTGCGCAGCGCATCCGGCCGCATATTGCGGATTCGCTCGACGAAGCTGGCATTGACTTCGAAGCCGCGCGGCACGAGCCGTTGACCGTTCTGCGTCAACAGGTCGTCGCACAGTCGCATACCGACGCCCAGTCGGTGTACCGGCAACGTCCGCACTTGCTGCTCGTGGGTCCGGCTGCCGGTGATCTGGCGGATCACATCGATCAGCACGTCCTGCGTACCATCGTTGCGAAGCTCAGCCAGCGCCAGTTCCGGTGTATCGCCATGGTCGGTTCGCTCGACGAAGCGAGTCGCAGCGCGCAGCACGCGCGACAGTGCCGCGACGGGCATCGTGTCGGCCGCAATGTCGGCGGCATCGTCGACCGCTGCCATGTGACGCTCGGCAGCCCTCAGGATGTCGCGAACCGGTTCCAGTCGCGGGATCGGTGCGAGCAGCCGGTGCGTGACTTCGGACACGCGCTGCAGGGCCTCGCGGTCCGATTGCCGTTGCAGCGGTGCGGCCGACGCCAATCGTTGCAGCAAATCCGGTGGCAGGCTGATGCGGCCTAGTGGCGCCATCATCGCTGCCAGTTCCAGCGCCCAAGTGGGACTCAGTTGCAGGCGCGTGGCCATGTCAACGCACAAGGTCTTGACCTGCGCCGCACGCCCGTAGGCTTCCGGGTCGGTCAGCGACAGCACCTCGGTCAGCGCTTGCACCGCGCCGCGCAGCGTGCGTTCGAGCAGATTGCGCTCGACCGTTTGCAGTCGGTACTGCTCGGCGGCGTCGGCAAATGCGCGCTGTACCGTCGCCGGCGGACAGGGCTTGATCAGGAAGCGGAAGATCTGACCGTTGTTGATCGCCAACGCGGCCGTTTGGATATCGGCCTGGCCGGTCAGCAGCAGGCGCACGGTCTCGGGGTGACGTTGCCGCACGACGTTCAGCAACGTGGCGCCGTCGATCCCCGGCATCCGCATATCGGACATCAGCACGGCGTAGCGTTGCTGCGCCAGCATGCCCAGTGCTTCGGCGCCGCTGCGGGCGACGTCCAGCTGACAGTGGCGGTGCAGCGTCAGTTGCAAGCCGTCGAGCACGGCTGGCTCGTCGTCGACGCACAGCGCACGGATTCGCGTCTCGGCGGTCATGTCAGATGCGGCTGATCGGCTCGCCGGCGATCCATTGATTGACGATTGCCTCGCAGTTGATCCGCTGCAGGAACTCGACGTCGAGCTGTTGCGGAAGGCTCTGCGGGTCGCTCTTGTCGTAGCTGAGCACGCTGGCGACGTGAACCGCTGCGATCGCGCCGAAGCGCGTGGCGCCGGAGCGCAACGGATCGTTGTGATAGGCCACGGCTTCGACCAAGGGTACCGGCAAGCCCCATAGCGCGAGCATGCGCGCCCCGATCTCGGCATGGTCGCAGCCGAGCTCCTCGGTTTCGAGGCGATGCAGCGCTTCACCGGTGCTGCGCGCGCGGTTGCGGATGCGCGCCGAGGCCTCCGGCAGGCCTACCGCCAGCACCAGGTAGCCGACGTCATGCAGCACCGCGGCCGAATACGCGGTTTTGCGCTCCTCGGGGTCGGCCAGCATCTGGTTGGTCAGCCATGCGCAGTGCAAGGACCGCGTCTGCAGTTTCTCCAGCGAGAATCCGCGCGGCACCGCGATATCGCCCATCGCGCGGAACAAGTGCAGCTGCAGCACCGCCGCGCGGATCGCTTGCAGACCCAGCGAGGTGATGGCGTCGCGCACGCTGCGTACGCTGCGAGGTGATGCGAAGAAGGCGGAGTTGGCCATCTGCAGCACGCGGGCCGTCATCGCCATGTCTTGTTCGATGATCTTGGATACCGACGCCGAACTCGCGGACGGGCGGTCGAGCTCGCGCACCAGGTCCCAGTACAAGCGCGGCAGCGACGGCAGGCTTTGAAGCAAGCCGAGCACCTGTGCGACTTCGGGCCGGGAACGCCGGCCCTGCAGTCCCGCCCCGCATTCGACGGCGCGCTCGAGCAGATCAAGGTCGCAGGGCTTGCTCAACAACTGGTGTGCGACTGGCATCAACTGGATTGCGCCATCGGTGCCGGTATGGCCGGACAATAGGATGCGTACCGTCTCCGGGTGGCGTTCGCGAACCCAGTCCAGCAGTTGGCCGCCGTCCATGCCGGGCATCCGCATGTCGGATACGACGACATCGGCCGGGTCCTGACGCAGCAGGCGGATCGCGGCGTCGCCGCTGCCGGCAAAGCGCATCTGCCAGCGGTCCTTGAGCTTGTGCAGCCGGTTCTCCAGCCCTTGCAGCAGCTCGGGTTCGTCGTCGACGAACAGCACCTTGATCATGTCGCGTCATCCTCTGGCTCGACCGGGCGGGTCATGCGGCGGCCGTGGATCGGCAGCCGAATCGTGAACGTGGTGCCGATGCCGGTCTGCGACCTGAAGTCCAGGCTGCCGCCATGCTGATCGACGACGACGCTGCGTGCGATCGCCAAGCCCTGGCCGGTGCCCTTGCCGATGGCCTTGGTCGTAAAGAACGGATCGAAGATCCGGTGTCGGATCGACTCCGGCACACCGCAGCCGTCGTCTTCAATCGCGATCAGCGCGTGATCGTTCGACAGCTGCGTGCTGACGCGGATATGGCCGCGCGTTGCGTTGCCGCGGGCCTGTCGCTCGGCGATGGCATGCGCCGCGTTGACGATCAGGTTCAGAAAGGCGTGATTCAAATCGCTGCTGCAGCAGACCACGTCCGGCAGGTCGCCGAAATCGCAGGCCAGATCGGCAACGTATCGATATTCGTTGTGTGCCACGGCCAGTGTGTCGCGCAGACATTGATTGATGTCGACGCTGGTGGGTTCGGAGCGCGGATGGCTGAACGCGCGCATTGCATCGACGATGCGGCGCACGCGCTGGACGCCGCCCAGTGCGCTGTCGATCGCGCGCGGCAGCCGGTCGCGGACGAAGTCCATGTCGACCGTCGTGCACAAGGCCTGACACTGCGCGGCAGCCTCCGGACTCATCTGCTGCTGCAGCGCCGGCAGCGCGTCCAGCAGCGGGCGCAGCTGCCGGATCGTGTCCTGGATGAAGCCGAGGTTGTCGCCGACGTATTGCATCGGCGTGTTGATTTCGTGGGCGACTCCGGCTGATAGCTGTCCCAGCGATTCCATCTTCTGCGCGTGGCGCAACTCGACTTCGAGCCGTCGTCGTTCCGACAGATCGAGCGCGATCAGCGCCAGCGATGCCGGGCGTTGCCGCGCGTCGCGTTGCACCAGCGCCGAGATCATCACCGGCACGACGCGGCCGTCGATCGCGATCCACTCGGCTTCGTCGCGCAGATCCTGGCCGGTGTCGGCGCGCAGGCATCGATCGATGAATGCGTCGGCATCAGGCCAGATCTGTCTCAGCCAGTGGCCCAACAGCGCGCCCGGCGGATAGCCGAGCAGGTCTTGAACGCCGGTATTGGTGCCGGTGATCACGCCGTCGGCGCCAGCTTCGACCAGCGCGCCGGGCAGCGCGTGGTGCAGCCCGGCCAGGTGGCTGCGCACGCTATGGGTCTGCTCCATCGAGATGCCGAGGTCGAGATTGCGATCCTCGATCAGCCGCGTCATCAGTTCGACGCGGCGCTCGGCGCGCATCAGACGCAGGTGATGTGGGTCCGGGGCGCTCACGGACTCACCGGCGTGTAGAAGTCCAGATGAAAGCAGCAGCTGCCGTCGCCGTGGCGGCCGCAGCGGATCTCGCGCACCGACAGCGGCACGCCGAAGTGATCGCCGAGTCCGAGCAGGGCCCCTTGGATCGTCTGGCACAGCTCGCCGCTGGGGCGATAGGTCAAATCCGCGCCGGTGTGGCCGCAGTCGAGCACGAAATCCGCGGTACTGACGCCCAGCAGCGCGCGCCGCAGCTGCGGAAACACCACCGCCGACAAGTCGCCGATCAGGTCTTTGGGCGAGCGCGGCGTCGTCGGCAGCAAGGTGTAGCGGCGGATCAGCCTGGGCATTGCCCAGCGCCCGAGCCTCCGCAGGAACTCGTCGAGGTCGACGGCATCCTGCTCGGCGGCAGCCAACACCCAGCGGCGGAAGTCGGCGTCGGGATAGGCCAAGGAATCGAGCCAGGGGTCGGCGTCGGCAAAGCCGCCGGTGGCCAGCGCGGCTGCCAACGCCGCTTCGTCACGCTGGTCCAGCAGGTAGTGCTCTACTAAATTGAATGCCAGGCCGATCACGTGGTCTCCGTTGCGCAGCCGGCCCGATCGCCTCGTCGCCGCAGGCGGCGTATCGGCTTGGGGCCGTCAATCTTGACGCTCGGCAGCCGCCGCGCGCCGGTCCTCGCAGGGGGGGCGTCGGATCAGGGGGCGCGCCGGTGTACAATCGCCCGCCGCGTTCCATCAGGATTCCCATGGCTTCCGTGCCCAACGACGATGCCGCATCCGGCGCAGCGTCCGTGCGTTTCGCCGACTTGCGGTTGGCTGCACCGGTACTGGAGGCATTGATCCGGATCGGATACGAGTCGCCCAGCCCGATTCAGGCCCGCACGATCCCCCCGTTGCTTGAAGGTCGCGACGTGCTCGGCCAGGCGCAGACCGGCACCGGCAAGACCGCCGCATTCGCTCTGCCGATCTTGTCGATGATCGACACCTCGCGCAGCGTCACCCAGGCCTTGGTACTGGCCCCGACGCGCGAACTGGCGATCCAGGTCGCCGAGGCGCTGCAGAACTACGCATCGGCGATTCCCGGTTTCCACGTGCTGCCGATCTACGGCGGCCAGAGCTATGAGCCCCAGTTGCGCGGCCTCAAGCGGGGTGCCCACGTCGTCGTTGGCACGCCGGGTCGGGTCGTCGACCACATCAAGCGCGGCTCGCTCAAGCTCGACAACCTGCGTCAGTTGGTGCTCGACGAAGCCGATGAGATGCTCCGGATGGGCTTCATCGAAGACGTTGAGTGGGTGCTGCAGCAAGCACCGGTCGAGCGCCAGATCGCGCTGTTCTCGGCCACGATGCCGCCGGTGATTCGCCGCGTGGCGCAGACCTACCTGCGTGATCCGGTCGAGATCAGCATCAAGGCCAAGACCACGACCGCGACCAATATCCGCCAGCGTTACTGGCTGGTCAGCGGCATGAACAAGCTCGAAGCGCTGACCCGCTTCCTGGAAGCCGAAACCTTCGACGCGATGATCGTGTTCGCGCGCACCAAGGCTGCGACCACCGAACTCGCCGACAAGCTCGAAGCACGCGGCTTTGCCGCCAGCGCGCTCAACGGCGACATGCAGCAGAACGACCGCGAGCGCACGATCAGCAAGCTCAAGGACGGCCTGATCGACATCGTCGTCGCCACCGATGTCGCCGCGCGCGGCCTCGACGTCGAGCGCATCAGCCACGTCGTCAACTACGACATCCCGACCGACACCGAAAGCTACGTTCACCGGATCGGCCGTACCGGCCGCGCCGGCCGCAGCGGCGACGCGATCCTGTTCGTCTCGCCGCGCGAGCGCCATCTGCTCAAGGCGATCGAACGCGCCACGCGCCAGCCGATCGAAGCGATCGCGGCGCCGAGCAGCGAGGTGATCAACAAGCGCCGCGTGCAGCGCTTCAAGCAGACCGTGATCGAGGCAATGAACAAGGCGCATAGCGACCGCGTCGCCGCCAGCCAGTTCGACGCATTCCGCAGCGTATTGGCCGAGATCGAGACCGAATCCGGCGCCGCGCTGGTCGATATCGCGGCCGCGCTGGCGTCGATGGCCCAGGGTGACCGTCCGTTGCTGATGGCCACCGATGAGCCGATCGTGGCCGAAGGGCCGCGCTCCGAAATCCGCGTCACGCCGAAGCGTCCGCCGGCCGAGCCACTGCCGGTGGCCACGCCGGTGCCGTCGTCATTCCCGATGTCGCCCAAGCTGCGCGACCGTCCCGAGCGCGCCGAGCGCAGTGCGGCCAGCGAGATTCGTCCGGCGGCCAGCAGCTCGGCCAGGCCGGAGCGCAGCGAGCGCGCGCCGCTGCGGTTGGAGCGCCCTGAGCGGCCCAAGCCCAAGAGCGACGACGAAACCGAGACTTACCGGATCGAAGTCGGCGCTCAGCACGGCGTCAAGCCGGCCAACATCGTCGGTGCGATCGCCAACGAAGCCGGGCTCGACAGCCAGTACATCGGCAAGATCGAGATCATGGACGACCACAGCTTCGTCGACCTGCCCACCGGCATGCCGCGCGGCGTCTACCGCGATCTGCAGAAAGCCTGGGTGCTCGGCCGCCAGTTGCGGATCAGCCGTGCCGGCGAAGCGATCCCGCCGCCGACGCCGGGCCCTGGCCCCAAGCGCAAGCCGCCGCGCGGCTGATCGCGTCGGCGCATCGCCGGCGCTGCCGCTGCGCGTGCA
>Ga0255089_1000600_pt1 | contig 12734 bp, 8 predicted proteins | sample Colum_Miss_RepC__2_FD_188468 | JGI IMG/M metagenome (GOLD analysis project Ga0255089, IMG submission 188468) | Freshwater microbial communities from Columbia River, Oregon, United States - Colum_Miss_RepC_8d | ecosystem: Environmental > Aquatic > Freshwater > River | place: USA: Oregon... | reverse complement strand
ATCCAGGCCTGCATGTTGCCGCCGAAGGCCAGCGCTTCGATCGGCTTGGCGACCAGGAAGCAAAACCAGACGATCAGCGCAATCACCGGCATCAGCAGAGCAGCTTCCCAGCCCATCGGCACGCTCTGGCGCACGCGCTGCGGTGCGCGCATCCACAGATACCCGAAGGTCGGCACCGCTAGAGGCAACAGCAATAACGCCAGGAACATGCCCGGTAGATTGCTTTCGACGAACGGCGCCAGCCACAAGCCCGCAAGGAATCCGAGGATCACCGACGGCAGTGCGGCGAGAACTTCGACCGCCGGCTTGACCACCTGACGCATCTCGGGCGACATGAAATTGGCGGTGAAAATCGCGCCGAGCACCGCGATCGGAACGGCAAAGATCATCGCGTAGAACGCGCCCTTGAGCGTGCCCAGCGCCAGCGGTGCCATGCTGAACTTGGGCTCGAAATCAGCGCTGGCCGATGACGATTGCCACAGCAACTTGGGCTCGTCGTAGCTCTCGTACCAAACCTTGCCCCAGAGTGCGCTCAGCGAAATCTCCGGATGCTCGTTGTGTACATCGGTCGCAACGAGTCGGCCGTCGGTGCCCAAGGCCAACAACAACTGCGCACGCGGATTGAACGCCAGGGCCGCCACCGACGTATCGAGCAGCTTCTGCTGGTGGATCAGGCGGCCCGACGTCGCGTAGAACAGCGAAACGCGGCCTTGGTCGTCGCCCACGGCAAACCCGCGACGACGCGGCTCGGCACCGATCGCAGTCGGCGTGGCGCCGTTCTCCAGCTGGAAATCGCGCACGTGGGCAAGGTAGGTCTCGCCTTCATTGGCGCCGCCCTGCTGCCGCGCCGGGAACCATTGCGACAGGCGGCCGTCGCGATGCGCCACGATGATGGAGATGCCGCCCGCGAGGTAGTGAGCATCGACGATCGGCGCGTCGGCATCGGCGACTTCGATCAGCTTGGGTACTTCGCTGCCATTGACGCGGTAGAACGCGATCTTGCCGGCCGCTTTGTCGATCGCATACAGCCAGCGCATTTCAGGTTCGAGCAGCAGCAGGTCAGGCTTGACCGGCGCCGGCAGCTTCTGCACCGCCGACTCGGTGACTTCACTGTCGCCCATCAGCGAGGTCGTGACTTCGAACGATTTCAGATACAGATTGCCGTCGGCGTCGGCGCCAGCCAGCATCAAAGCGTCGTCGCTGCTCCTCACGGCCAGATGAACCGGCGCCTGCGGCATGAAGGGCAACGGCGCCTCGCCACGCGGATACACCACGCTGGGAGTGATCAAACGCTTGTCGTCGGGATAGGTCACTTTGTAGTCGAGCTGGAAGATCAGCACCGACCCATCGGCCAGTCCGCCGGCCAATACCGAGCGCTCAGGCTCGACGTCGACCACACGCTGCAGTGCAACGCCTCCCACCGGCAACGCGACCTGCGCCCGCAGCGCGCCCGAGTGAAGGTCAAAAAAGTTGAGAACACCGGATTGTCCGATCCGGGTACCCACTTCGCCCTGCTCTTCGGCCGCCACATACAAGGCCGGGCTGCCGTCGTCGGGGACCGTAATCGCCGGACGCGCCTCGAAGGCCGCTCCAGCAAACAGCGGTGCGACTTCGGTCAACAGATAGACAAAGATCAGCAGCAGAGCGGCGATGACGCCGATGCCGCCGATCAGCACCACGATCTTGGCAAGCCGATCCTTGAGGTAGCGCGGCTGATAGCCAGCACTGCCGGCGACAATGGAGCGCGGCTTCCGGTCGGGGACTTCGGCTGGAGAGACTTGGGTCATGAGCTCAGTTCGGCATCAAGTGACGGGCGGGCGCCCGCAGCCGGTTATTCCGCAGCGCTTTCTACGCGAAAACGCCGACTGACAAAAGTCCGATGCGACAGAACCACTGTCGCACCGGACTGGCGCTCAGCCGGCTGAGCGGCTGGTCGATGGCGGCCGCTGCCGCCCACCGGCGTGGCCTAGTCGAGCTTCGCGAGTTCCTTGGCAGCGAGCTTGGCCGGCAAGGCAATGTAGCCGTCCTTCTCAACCACACTCTGGCCCGACTTGGAGAGCACCATGCGGAAGAATTCGCGCTCGAGCGGGCTCAATGGCTTGTTCGGCGCCTTGTTGACGTAGACGTACAGCACGCGCGCCAGCGGGTACTTGCCCGAAACCGCATTTTCTTCGGTCGCTTCTTCCAACTCTCCGCCATCCTTGGACGAGATCGGTAGAGCGCGCACGCCGGAGGTCTTGTAGCCGATGCCGGAATAGCCAACCGCATTCAAGCCAGTGGAAACCGACTGCACGACCGAGGCTGAGCCCGGCTGTTCGTTGACGTTGTTCTTGAAGTCACCCTTGCACAGGGCGTGCTCCTTGAAATAACCGTAGGTGCCTGAAACCGAGTTGCGACCGTACAACTGCAACGGCTTCTGCACCCAGGCGCCGGTGAGGCCGAGGTCGCCCCAGCGGGCAATGTCCTTTTCGCCGCCACACTTGCGAGTGGCCGAAAAGATCGCATCGACTTGCGACAGGCTCAGGCCCTTGACGGGGTTGTCCTTATTGACGAACACGGCGAGCGCGTCGATCGCCACGCCGATGGCCGTGGGCTTGTAGCCGTACTTCTGTTCGAAGGCCTGGATTTCCTGGTCCTTCATCAGTCGCGACATCGGCCCGAAGTTGGCAGTGCCTTCGGTCAAGGCCGGCGGCGCGGTCGACGAGCCTGCACCCTGGATCTGGATATTGACGTTCGGATACAGGCGCTTGTATTCCTCGGCCCACAAAGTCATCAGATTGTTCAGCGTGTCGGATCCGACGCTGCTGAAGTTACCGGATACGCCGGAAGCCGCTTTGTAGTCCGGGAGCGTCGGGTCGATCTTCGCGGTGGCCGTACCGACAGCACAACCAAGCGATGCGGTGACGACGGCGACGAGAGTCTTGAGTTTCATTGCGTACCCGGGCGGTAAATGTTGCGCGATCAGCATGACGCTGGCAGGTTCACAGCGTATTACCGGATTATGACAGTTAGATGACAGCGGCCGCGACACTGTCATCTAACGAGTCCCGGCAACCACGCCTGTCAGCTCAGCGCTTTCCAAAGCATTGTCGCGCCTACAAAAATCAGCAGGGCCGAGATCACCCGCTTGAGTACGCGGGGATTGAGCCGGAAACCGATACGCGTTCCGACATAGATGCCGGGCAGCGCGCCAACCAGCAGCGACGCCAGCATCGGCCAGTCCACCTTGCCCAGCCCGGCATGGCCGGCACCGGCGATCGCGGTGATCAGCACGGCATGCGCCAGGTCGCTGCCGACCAGCCGGATCGGCTCGTGCCGAGGGTAGAGCAGCAACAGCATCATCATGCCGATGACGCCGGCACCGACCGACGATATCGTCACCAGCGCTCCGATCAGCGCGCCACAGACGACGGTGAGCGTGCGCTGACCGCGAAATGATCCATCGCCGGCCAGCGTCACCGGAGGACGCGGCAGCAGGCGGGTGATCGGCTCCTGGAAGATCGTGAAGGCCGCGGTCAGCACGATGGCGATCGACAGCGTCATCTTGATCAGTTGGTCGACCTGCGGCCCGGCCGGCAACTGATGCAGCAATACCAAGGTCAGCAGAGCGGCTGGAACGCTACCCGCCGACATCCACCCCACCAGTTTCCAATCGAGCGAGCCATTGCGGCTGTGCAGCCCGACGCCGAAGGCTTTGCTAATGGAGGCGTAGATCAGGTCGGACCCAACCGCCACCGATGGGCTGACGCCATAGAAGAGGATCAGGATCGGCGTCATCAGGGAGCCGCCGCCAACGCCCGTAGCGCCCACGGCGATGCCGACGACCAAGCCGGCCAGAGAGAAAGCAAAGTCCATGTCGTGTGACGTAGGAACGGAGGACCGCACCCTAACAAGGACGCTTAAGACCTGCGTGGACCGTTATCGCATAACTTAATTCCATAAACGAATAACGCGGACAACATATGAGAATAACCAAGTAGTCTTTTTAAGCCTTACGCGTATATGGCAAATTGATCGCGTCGGAAGCCCGCCCGAACAACGACCGCACCGGTGACTGTATGAAATTGCGTCAACTCAGCTACATCCACGAAGTGGCGCGCCGCGGCCTCAACGTCACTGCTGCGGCCGACGCGCTGTACACCTCCCAGCCTGGCGTCAGCAAGCAGATCCGGATGCTGGAAGAGGAACTGGGCGTCGACATCTTCGTCCGCAATGGCAAGCATCTGTCCGAGATCACGCCGGCCGGCAAGCGCATCCTCGAGTACACCGACCGGGTGCTCAACGAGGTCGAGAACATCAAGAGCATCGCCGAGGAGTTCCGCGACACCGACCGGGGCGATCTATCGATCGCCACCACTCACACCCAGGCCCGTTACGCGCTGCCTCCGGTCATACAGCGATTCAAAGCCCGGTTTCCGCGCGTATCGCTGCACTTGCATCAAGGCTCACCCCAGCAAATCGCCAAAATGGCGGCTGAGGGCCAAGTGGACTTCGCCATCGCGACCGAGGCGCTGGAGCACTTCGAGCAACTGGTGATGCTGCCCTGCTACCACTGGAACCGGACCATCTTGGTCAAGCCGGGACATCCGCTGACACAGATCAGCAAGCTTCAATTGAAAGATATCGCCGATCACCCGGTGGTGACCTACACGTTTGGTTTTACCGGGCGTTCCAAGCTCGACCAGGCCTTCGCCGCTCACGGCCTGCGACCCGACGTCGTGTTGACCGCGGCCGACGCCGACGTGATCAAGACCTATGTGCGGCTTGGGCTGGGCGTCGGCATCGTTGCCGACATGGCCTACGATCCCAAGGAGGACGCCGATCTGGTGTCTTTGCGCGCCGATCACCTGTTCGAACCGAGCACGACTCACATCGGCTTTCGCCGCGGCTTGTTCTTGCGTGGCTATATGTATGAGTTCATGCAGACCTTCGCTTCGCACTTGTCATCCGACCTGATCGATGCGGTGGCCGCGGTCCCCGATCATGAGGACCGCTCGCGAAAGGCGCGCGAGGTCATCGATTCGATGCATCTGCTGTGAGTTTTATTCTCTTTAGTTCTTAGCTTATATCGCGCCACGGCTTGGGGCGCTCCCAGCGGGCTGATAGCCTTGCGCCCCTTTCTGTTTGTGGCCCTTGCCGCCGGATCGCACGATGTACCGTTACGACCAATACGATCAGACCCTCGTCGACGAGCGGGTCATCCAGTTTCGCGACCAGACTCGCCGTTACCTCGCCGGCGAGCTGCCAGCCGACGAATTTCGCGCGCTCCGGCTGCGTAACGGCCTGTATGTGCAGCGATTTGCCCCGATGCTGCGGATCGCGATTCCCTACGGCCTGCTGTCGAGCCGCCAACTGCGGATGCTGGGCCACATCGCACGGACCTACGACAAGCATTACGGCCACTTCACGACGCGTCAGAACATCCAGTTCAACTGGCCGGCGCTGGAGCGGGTGCCCGACATCTTGGCCGATCTGGCGTCGGTGCAGATGCATGCGATCCAGACTTCGGGCAACTGCATCCGTAACGTCACCAGTGACCACTTGGCCGGTGTGGCCGCCGACGAGCTGCTCGACCCGCGCCCGTATTGCGAGCTGACCCGCCAGTGGGCCACGTTCCACCCGGAATTCAACTGGTTGCCGCGCAAGTTCAAGATCGCGTTTTCGGCGGCTGGCGGCGATCGCGCGGCGATTCGCGTGCATGACATCGGCGTGCAGATTGTCCGCAACGACGCGGGCGAACTCGGCTACACGATCTATGTCGGCGGCGGGCTTGGCCGGACGCCGATCATCGGTCCGATGGTGCGCGAGTTCTTGCCAGAGGCCGACCTGCTGTCGTACTTCGAAGCGGTGCTGCGCGTTTACAACCGACTCGGCCGGCGCGACAACATCTACAAGGCGCGGATCAAGATTCTGGTCAAGGAAACCGGCCTGGCCGCATTCCGCCAGATGGTCGAAGCCGAGTGGGAACAGATCAAGGACAGCGAACTGCGTCTGCAGCCCGGTGATCTGGATGCGATGCGCGCGCGGTTCGATACGTTCGACTACGACCCGTCCGCCGCTTCCGATACCAGCTTCGATGCGCATCTGGCAGCCGACAGCGCGTTTGCCGCGTGGGCGCGTCGCAACCTGCAGCCGCACCGCGTGGCCGGCTACAAGGTCGCATTCGTGTCACTGAAGGCGCAGGGCATCGCGCCCGGCGACATGACCGACACGCAAATGGACGCGGTCGCCGAACTGGCCGACCGCTATGCGTTCGGCGAAGTGCGCGTGACCCACGACCAGAATCTGGTGTTGGCCGATGTGCGCCAGGGTGATCTGTATCCGCTATGGCAGAGCCTGCGCGACCTCGGGCTGGCGACGCCGAACATCGGCCTGCTGACCGACCTGATCTGCTGCCCGGGCCTGGATTTCTGCTCGCTGGCCAACGCCGGCTCGATCGGCGTGGCCCAGGACATCTTCGACCTGTTCGACAACCTCGACGATCAACACGACATCGGCCCGATCAAGGTCAAGATGTCGGGCTGCATGAACGGTTGCGGCCACCATAGCGTCGGCCATATCGGCATCCTGGGCGTCGATAAGAAGGGCGAGGAGTGGTACCAAGTGACGCTCGGCGGCTCGGCTGAAAACGACGCCAGCCTCGGCGACCGTACCGGCCCCTCGTTCTCGCGCGACGAGATCGCCCCGGCCGTCCAGAAGATCATCGACGTCTACCTCCGGATGAGGAATAGCGAGGACGAAACCTTCCTCGCCTGCTACCGCCGCATTGGTATGACGCCGTTCAAGGCCGAGCTGTACGCGACGGAGGCCGCATGAGCGCGCTGATCCGTCCGGGCGAAGTCCTCGACAACCGCTGGATCGACATCGCCGACGACGCTGACCTACCCCCGTCGGGACAGGTGATTCTGTCTTGGGCGCGCTGGCTGTCGCTCGACGGCCAGATTCCGACCGGCGATCTGCAGATTGGCCTGCGTCTACCCAACACGCTGGATGTGGTGGCGCACGCGTCACAGCTGCAGTCGCATCCGCTGCTGGTGCTCGAGTTCCCATCGTTTGCCGATGGCCGTGCCTATTCACAGGCCCGGTTGCTGAAAGCGCGCCTGGGCTATCGTGGAGAGCTTCGAGCTGCCGGCCAGGCCGTGGTGCGCGACCAACTGCAGTCCCTGCAGAACTGCGGTTTCGACAGCTACCAGCTGCGCGGCGATCAGGACCCGGCGCTTTGCATCGGCGCCTTTGCCGACTTCAGCGCCAGCTACCAGCCGAACTTGCTGGCGATGCGCAAGCGGCTGCGTCCCGGCAGCCACGCTCCGCTAGCCCAATAGCGACGTCGCCAGCACCGGGTCAGGCGCTGGCGATGCTCGTCTGTCCGCCCATGTACGGGCGCAGTGCTTCGGGAATTTCGATGCTGCCGTCGGCCTGCTGGTAGTTCTCCAGCACGGCAACCAGCGTGCGGCCCACCGCGAGCCCGGAGCCATTGAGCGTGTGCAGTAGCTCGATCTTGCCGGCCGCTGTGCGATAGCGACCGAGCATGCGGCGCGCCTGGAAGTCCTCGAAGTTGGAGCAGGAGCTGATCTCGCGATAGCGGTCCTGCGACGGCAACCAGACTTCGATGTCGTAGGTGCGCGCGGCCGTGGCGCCCATGTCGCCAGCGCACAGCGCCATCACCCGATACGGCAGCCCGAGCTTTTGCAGAATTGCCTCAGCGTGGCCGGTCAGTTGTTCGAGCGCTGCCGCCGAATGCTCCGGCGCGACCGCCTGCACCAACTCGACTTTCTCGAACTGGTGCTGACGGATCATGCCCTTGGTATCGCGGCCCGCTGCGCCGGCCTCGGCGCGGAAGCAAGGCGTATGCGCCACCCATTTGCGCGGCAGCGACTCACCGGCCAGGATTTCGTCGCGCAGCAGGTTGGTCACCGGCACTTCGGCGGTCGGGATCAAACGCCAGTCGGCATCGCTGCCAGCGTCCATCTTCAGCGCAAACAGGTCATCGCCGAACTTGGGCAGCTGGCCGGTACCGCGCAGGCTGGCCGCGTTGACGATGTACGGCACGTACAACTCTTCGTAGCCGTGCTGCTGGGTGTGAACGTCGAGCATGAACTGGGTCAGCGCGCGGTGCATCCGCGCCAGCGCGCCGCGCAGCACGGTGAACCGCGCACCGGTCAGCTTGGCGGCCGCGGCGAAGTCCATCTGCCCGAGTGCCTCGCCCAAGTCGGCGTGATCCTTGGCACCCGCGGCGGGACGCGGCGTGCCCCAGCGGCGCAGCTCGACGTTGTCGTTCTCGTCGCGCCCGTCCGGCACGCCGTCCTGCGGGATATTCGGAATCCGCAGCAGAAAGTCCTCGAAGTCGGCCTGCAAGGTCGCCAGTGCCTGTTCGTTGGCGCCGAGCTGGGTCTTGATCCGGTCCATGTCGGCCAGGATCGGCGACACGTCTTCGCCCTTGGACTTGGCCATGCCGATCCGCTTGGACCCCGCGTTGCGCTCGGCCTGTAACTGCTCGGTCTGCGTCTGCAACTGCTTGCGGGCTGCTTCCAGCTCGACGAAGCGCGCGGTGTCGAAAACAAAGCCGCGGCGCAGCAGCTGTTGGGCAACGGCCTCGGGATTGGCGCGCAAGCGCTTGGGGTCCAGCATCGGGAATTTTCCATCACAAAAAACCGGCGCGAAGTATAGCGGCCCCGCCCCGCGCCGCCGCGCTCAGCCGGAGCGCCGGCCTTGCCGCAGCCGCGCCAGCTTTTCGCCGATCTTGGCCTCCAGGCCGCGCGGCGTCGGCTGATAGAACTCGGTGCCGATCAAGGCATCGGGCATGAATTGCTGACCAGAGGCGTGCGCGTCGGCCTCGTCGTGGTCGTAGCGATAGCCATCGCCATAGCCAAGGTCCTTCATCAAGCCGGTCGGCGCATTGCGGATCGCCATCGGCACCTCGAGCGAGCCGGTGCGGTCGACCAGCGCGCGCGCCGCTTTATAGGCGGTGTACACCGCATTGCTCTTGGGCGCGACGGCCAGGTACACCACGGCCTGCGCCAGCGCCAGTTCACCTTCCGGGCTGCCGAGACGCTCGTAGCTGTCCCAAGACTCCAGACACAGCGCTTGAGCGCGCGGATCGGCCAGGCCGATGTCTTCGACTGCCATCCGCACCAGCCGGCGCGCCAGGTAGCCGGCATCGACGCCGCCGTCGAGCATTCTGGCGAACCAGTACAACGCGGCGTCGGGATCGCTGCCGCGCACCGACTTGTGCAGCGCCGAAATCTGGTCGTAGAAATTTTCGCCCTGCTTGTCGAAGCGGCGGAAGCCGCGGCCGAGCAGCTTTTCGAGCAGTGCGTCGCTGGCTTCGGCGCCGGCATCGCGACTGCGCTCGGCGCGCCACAACTCGACGGCCGTCTCCAGCAGAATCAATGCGCGACGGCCGTCGCCATCGGCCGCTTCGGCCATGCGCTGCAGCCAGCGCTCCGGCAGCAGCGACGCCGCTTCATTCAGTCCGCGCAGCGGCTCGACCAGCGCCCGCTGCAACAGCAGGCCGATCGCCGGCTCGTCGAGTGCGCGCAGCACGAAGACGCGCAGCCGCGACAGCAACGCCGAATTCAGCTCGAACGACGGGTTCTCGGTGGTGGCGCCGATCAGCACCACGGTGCCGTCTTCGACATACGGCAGCAGCGCATCCTGCTGGCCCTTGTTGAACCGGTGGATTTCGTCGACGAACAGCACGGTGCGGCGCGGCGTCAGCCCTTGCAGCGCCGCGAGTGCTTGCGCGGTGGTTTCGCGGATTTCTTTGACGCCGGCAAGCACCGCCGACAGGCTGATGAACTGCGCATCGACGTGCTGGGCCACCAGCCGCGCCAGTGTCGTCTTGCCGACGCCCGGCGGTCCCCAGAACACCATCGACGGCGGCCGACCGGCTTCCAGCAAGGTCCGAAGCGGAGCGCCCGGCGCCAACAAGTGATCTTGACCGACGACTTCGTCGAGCTGCCGTGGCCGCATACGCTCGGCCAGCGGCGCCGTCGACCGCGTCGCGGCCGTGCGACTCATGGCTTGCTGGGCGGGCCTGCCGGAGCCGTGGTCGCCGACGACTCGACCACTTCGGTGTTCTTCGGCGGCGTGAAATGCAACTGCGATTCGTCGACCTTGGCGTTGACCTTGACGTCGGTGAAGGCAACCTCGGTGCGATTGCCGAGTCGGTCGCGGAACACCATGCGTTCCGGTGCGCCCTGATGCAGCCACATCTCGACGGCCTCAAAATCACCGTCGATATTGCGCGGCTTGAGCAGCACGCCCTGCGCCTGATTGCGCTTGCCCAGATCGCTGACGGTGAACTCTTCGGTGAGCGTCGAACGCTGCGCCAGCAGCGCGGCCGGTGTTCCGGTCAAGGTGTCGGCCGCCGGTCGCACCGTCACTTGCGACAGGTCGGGGTCGTACATCCAGATTTTCTCGCCGTCGCAGACGATCAGTTGCTCATACGGGAGCATGTAGCTCCACCGAAAGCGTCCCGGCCGTGACAGCACCATCTGCCCGGAACTGCTGGACAGCTTCTCGCCGCGATCGTTGATCTGAACCTGACTGAACTGCGCGGTGACGGTGCGCGTGTCACCAATGAACCGGCGCAACTCGTCCTCGCCGCTACCGGCCTGCGCAGCGGCGGCCGCCAGCCCGAGGATCAGCGACGACGAAAGACGAAACAAAGACTTGAGCATGAGAGTGCCGTGAGTGACGGGTACTAGGGACCTGCGGGGCGCTGAAACGTTCGCAAAGCGGACGCCTCAATCGCGCCCGCCGGGAACCAGGATTTCGCGGTTGCCGCCGGGACCGCTGGGGCCGACGATGCCGGCCGCCTCCATCTGCTCGACCATGCGCGCGGCGCGGTTGTAACCGATCTTGAGGCGACGCTGCACCCAGCTGACGCTGGCCTTCCGGGTTTCGAGCACGATGGCCACGGCCTGGTCGTAAAGAGCGTCCGATTCCGGGTTGTCCTCACCGCCGCCGCTGCCCGGCGCGTTGACCGGCGCTTCGTCGGCCAAGATGTCTTCGATGTAGTCGGGCTGACCGACCTGCTTGAGGTACGCGACGACTTTGTGGACCTCGTGGTCGTCGACGAACGCACCGTGGACACGCGCCACCGTCGACGCGCCGATCGGCCGATACAGCATGTCGCCATGACCCAACAGCGTTTCGGCGCCCTGCTGGTCGAGAATCGTGCGGCTGTCGATCCGCGACGCCACCTGGAACGCGATGCGCGACGGAATGTTCGCCTTGATCAAACCGGTGATCACGTCGACGCTGGGTCGCTGCGTGGCGACGATCAAGTGAATGCCGGCTGCGCGTGCCTTCTGCGCGATGCGAGCGATCAGCTCTTCGACCTTCTTGCCGACCACCATCATCATGTCGGCCAGCTCATCGATGACGATGACGATGTGCGGCATGTTTTTCAGGTACACCGGCGTGGGCGCAAAACCCTCGTCGTCGAACAGCTGGGGCGCGTTCTTGGTCGGGTCGAGAATCGGTTCGCCGGCGGCTTCGGCCTCCTCGATCTTGCGATTCAGGCCCGCCAGGTTGCGTACGCCCATCGCGGTCATCAGCCGATAGCGTCGTTCCATTTCGGCCACGCACCAGCGCAACGCGTTGGCGGCGTCCTTCATGTCGGTGACCACCGGCGTCAATAGATGTGGGATGTCGGCATACACCGACAGTTCCAGCATCTTCGGGTCGACGAAGATGAACCGCACCTGCTCCTTGGTTGCCTTGTAGAGCATCGACAGGATCATCACGTTGATCGCCACTGACTTGCCCGCGCCGGTGGTACCGGCCACCAGCAAGTGGGGCATCTTGGCCATGTCGACCGATACCGGATTGCCCGCAATGTCCTTGCCCAGCGCCATCGTCAGCGGCGAGGTGCTGCTCTTGTAGCCCGGCGAATCGAGAATCTCGCGCAGCCAGACCATCTCGCGCTTGGTGTTGGGAATCTCCAGGCCGACATAAGGCTTGCCTTCGATGACCTCGATCACGCGCACGCGCGACACGCTCAGCGATCGCGCCAAGTCGTTCGACAAGTTGGTGATCTGGGCGCCCTTGACGCCCGGCGCTGGTTGCAGCTCGAAGCGGGTGATCACCGGGCCCGGCATCGCGTTGACGACCTGCGCCTTGATGCCGAAGTCCTTCAGATGGTTTTCGACATCGCGCGACAAGCGCTCCAGCTCTTCGGGCGTGTAGCGCTTGCCGGTCGGCCGCGGCATATCGAGCAGGCTAAACGGCGGAATCGGGTCGCCGTCGAACTGCGGGACCGCCGGCGCGTCTGGCTTTGCGGCGGCTGGCTTGCGCGTCGGCTTGGGCTTGGCCCGCATCGCCGGCGGATCGTCGAAGGTTTCCGGCACGTCGAGTTCGGCGATTTCGATCGGCGGCGTGAATACCGGCGCCACGGGCTCGTCGAGGTCGTCGGCCGCCGGCAGCAGGTCCAGCTGGGTTTCGGGCCGCCCCAGCGATGGCGTCTGCCGCGCATTGACCTGAGGCGGCTTGCGCCGCTTCAGCCATGGCAGGTCATCGTCTTCCGCATCGGCCTCCGCGGCCGTCGCCGCGACGGGCGACATCGACGCTGCCAAGGTCGGCGCGTTGCGTTTGCCGCGTGCGCTTTGCTGCGGCTCTCGCGGTGAAGCTTCCGCCAGCACCGGCACTGCATCGGCGCCGGCATCGAGTTCGTCATCGGCCGCAGCGGGTTCGATCTCGGGCCGAAGCGCCCACAACCGCAGCACCAT
>Ga0255089_1000599_pt1 | contig 12743 bp, 7 predicted proteins | sample Colum_Miss_RepC__2_FD_188468 | JGI IMG/M metagenome (GOLD analysis project Ga0255089, IMG submission 188468) | Freshwater microbial communities from Columbia River, Oregon, United States - Colum_Miss_RepC_8d | ecosystem: Environmental > Aquatic > Freshwater > River | place: USA: Oregon... | reverse complement strand
TTGCGCTTCTGCAGTTCCTGCTCGTAGAGCTTGGCGCGCAGCATCTTCATCGCCTTGTCGCGGTTGGCGTGCTGGCTGCGCTGCGTCTGGCAGGCGACGACGATGCCGCTGGGCACGTGCTTGATCCGGATCGCCGACTCGGTCTTGTTGACGTGCTGGCCACCGGCACCGGAGCTGCGGAACGTATCCACTTCGAGGTCGGCCGGATTGATGTCGATCTGGATGTTGTCGTCGACTTCGGGCGACACGAACACGCCAGCGAAGCTGGTGTGACGACGATTGCCAGAGTCGAACGGCGACTTGCGCACCAGGCGATGGACGCCGGTCTCGGTGCGCAGCCAGCCGTAGGCATACGGACCTTCGACGCTGATGCTGGCGCCCTTGATGCCCGCCACTTCGCCGTCGGAGCGCTCCAGCAACTCGACCTTGAAGCCCTTGCCTTCGGCCCAGCGCATGTACATGCGCAGCAGCATCTCGGCCCAGTCCTGCGCCTCGGTACCGCCGGAGCCGGCCTGTACGTCGAGATAGGCGTTGCTGCCGTCCTGCTCGCCGGAGAACATGCGCCGGAACTCCATCTGTTCGGCAATCGCGACATAGCTGAGCACGTCGCGTTCGACGCCGGCATACAAGCTGGCGTCGTTCTCCATTTCGGCAAGCTCGAGCAGTTCCTCGGCGTCTGCCAGGCCGCGCGTGACCTTGTCGATCGGCTCGATCACATCGGCGAGCTTGGCGCGCTCGCGGCCTAGCTCCTGCGCGTAGGCCGGCTTGTTCCAGACGTCGGCACTTTCCAACTCGGCGTTGACCTCGACCAGCCGGTCCAGCTTGACGTCGTAGTCAAAGATAGCCCCGGAGCGCCGTAAAGCGCGCTCGCAGGGCCGTAATCTCACTTTTGATCTGATGGGGTTCCATTGAACCGGGCGCCACTTTGAAGGGCGCGCAGTATAGCGGCGCGCCTCCGCCACCTGCGAGGGGATCGTCTCTTTGCGTGGTTGAAGCGCCACCGGTCGCGTGCTACAAGCCGATAAAGACAGATGATCGGCCGCTCACCTCGGTCCAGATCGCTGCGAATCAACATCAATTCGACGTAAAAGGGAGAGCAACACGATGCTACGCAATTCGATGCTGGGCAGCCTGCTGGCACTGGGACTGATCGCGCCGGCCCAGGCGCAGGACGATGCACCGCCGCCGAGCTTCAACTCGGTCAGCGAGGATGGCAGCACCAGCACCGCCAGCAGCGTGGCCAGCGATCCGATCGCGGGTCGCTTTTACCTGGCGCCGATGATGTCCTACGGCTTTGCCGACAACAGCCGCAACACGGACGACGGTTACGGCGGCACGCTGTCTCTGGGCAAGAAGTTCGGGGCAACGCTGGCCATCGAAGCGACCGGCTTCTATCACCGCTATAGCGACAACGTGCCCGGCGGCGACGAGACGATGGAGTCATTCGGCGGCGGTCTGGCCGCGCTGTTGTCGCCGCTGCCGGCGCTGCGCCAGCTGTATGCGATCGGCAGCGTGCAGTATGGCGTCACCAAGGAACTGCCCAACGCCGCCGACGACGAGTACGACTCGCTGCTGTACAGCGCCGGCCTCGGCTACCTGTTTCCGATTGCCGACAACGGCACTTCGCTGCGAATTGAAGCGCTGTATCGCTATGACGATTTCGACCGCGACGACGCCAATGGCGCCAAGCGCTTCGAGGACACCGTGGTCAATCTCGGCGTGTTGATTCCGCTCGGCGCCGCGCCGCAGCCGGAGGTCAGCGCGGTCAACACGCAAGCCGAAGTGGTGCCGGTGATCGCCCCGGCCGATGGCGACGAGGACGGCGATGGCGTCGCCGACAGCCTCGACCGCTGCCCGGGCACGCCAGCCGGCACCGCCGTTGATGCCGACGGCTGCCCGCTGCCCAAGCCGGCCTGCCAGAAGCCGGAGCCCGGCCAGGCCATCACGCTCGAAGGCTGCTCAGCCGGCGACACGATCGTGCTGCAGGGCGTGACGTTCGACTTCAACCAGGCACGGCTGACGCCCAACGCCAAGGTGATCCTCGACGGCGTCGCCGACGCGCTGATCGCCAAGGCCGACATCAAGGTCGAGGTCGGCGGCCACACCGACGCCAAGGGCACCGACGACTACAACGTGAAACTGTCCCAGCGGCGCGCCGAATCGGTCGTGCAGTACCTGGTCGGCCGCGGCGTCGATACGGCCCGGATGTCGTCGCAGGGCTATGGCGAGACGATGCCGGTTGCCGACAACGAGACCGACGAGGGTCGCGAGCTGAACCGGCGCGTCGAACTCAAGATCGTCCCGTAAGCGGTCCGCAAACGCGCTCGTGATTGACCCGGCGTGCCGGCGACGCGGATAATCCGCCGCCGGCCACGCCGGGCTTCGAATCGTGTCGGGGTATAGCGCAGTCTGGTAGCGCGCCTGCTTTGGGTGCAGGATGTCGGGAGTTCGAATCTCTCTACCCCGACCACTTTTCGACCGCTGCATCGGGCGCCGCAACGGCGCTTGCCAACCGCTGCTGTCTTTTGCATGTCACATCCGGCTGCTGCGATCGGCGTTTGTACTGCGCCTTGCCCCGCTTCGGTGAACGGCACGCCGTACCCCGTCCACCGCGACGACGGTTCACTTCTTCATCCTGCATGACTCCGACCATGACGCCTTTGTCCCGCGCTGCGGCGCTGCTGCTGTCTCTGTCCGCGGTTCTGGCCGCCTGCAGCAACGGCGACGATGCCAAAACCCAGGCTCCCCCGGCGCTCGGCGCCAACCGACTGACCGTGGTCGTTGCCGTCGTTGACAGCTTGATGCCGGACGAAATCACGGCGGCCACCCCCAACCTGCTGCAACTCAAGACCGAAGGAACGTTCTACGCCGAAAGCCGGGCCGTGTTTTCGGCCGAAACGATCCCGAATCACGTGGCGATGATGACCGGCGTGTATCCACAGCGCAGCGGCATCGCAACCAACAACTTTCTGGACTTCTACGACGCGCCGCAGCCGGTCGAGCGCGACTTGTCGCTGCCGGAAGAGCTGACCGCGAACACGTTGTTTACCTGGGTCGACCGCCAATGTCGCCGGACGGGCATCAACCCGCAGATCCGCACGGGCGCGACGCTGTCGAAGAAGTATCTGTTCGAGATCTTTCAGGGCGACGCCGCGAACGCCAACCGGCCCAACCGCAATGAGCGCGTGTTCAACGTCGCGCCCGACAGCCTGTGGGACCCGACCACGAGCCCGGCCTACGTCGGACCCGGCTTCGAGTACACGCCAGACCCGCCGACCGGTCAGCAGGCGCTGGTGCAGTTGCCGGAGGCTGACCTTCTGTTCATCAATCTGGGCGACGTCGATCGCCTGGCGCATGCGTTCGGCAACATCGGCCGTCTGGCCGGACTTGCAGGCGCCGACGCGCAGATCGGTCGCTTGCGTCAGGCGCTCGAAGATCAAGGCCGCTGGCAGAACACGGTGATGATCATCGCCAGCGATCACGGCATGGACGTGGCACTGAACCCGCTGACCAATGGCATCACCACGCAACCGACGCTCGACGCGCTCGGCGCGTGTTTCGCTCCGATGCGCGCCGTGCAAAACGGCGGTAGCGACAGCTTGTACGTGCTGGATCGCAGTCTGCCGCTGGCGCAGCGCCAAGCCTCGCTGCGTGCCGCCCGCGCCTGCCTGACCGGTTCGCAGGACTGCGCTGCACTGTGCGCCGGCGCGTCGCGGCCTGCCAACGCGGATCAAATCGATGGTGCGTGGTACACCGTCGACGATGGCGCCGATCCGGCCGGCAAGATGCCGGCGTCGCTGCAGTCACAGCATCCGAATCTGGGGGACTTGGTGCTCGTGTCCAAGGAAGGCTTCAAGTTCAGCGAGCCCAATGCGCTGGGCAATCCGATCCCCGGCAACCACGGGCATCCAGCGACGTTTCACAACACGATGCTGATCAGCGGCGGCTCGCCCTGGGTCAAGAAGAACCAGGTCATTGCCGCGTCGCAGCCCAACCCCGGCCCGTTCGACCACTTGCCCGAACAGGCCGAGAACATCGACATCGCGCCGACCGTGGCCTGGTTGCTGGGGCTCAACATCAAGACCGGCGACTTTCCGGACGGCAAGGGCTTCGACGGCCGCGTGCTCAGCGAAGCCTTCACGATGTTCGACAGCCAATCTCAAGCCGCCGCGCCGACACTGTGCGGCCGCTTCGACTGAGACGTCGGGCGCGAGCGGCTTCAGGCCGCCGCTCGCTGCTCCAGCGGCGGTCCGGGCAGCAGTTTGGCGGTGACCTTGCCGCGCGTTACCGGTAGCTTGCTCAGCGCTGACGTCAACTCCTGCTTGAGGGTCAGCATTCGGGCACCCACGGCGTGCAAGTCAAGGTCGCTGCCGCGCAGTTTCGGGAAGTATTCTTTTTCTTCCTCCTTGACGTGGTGCTGGACATATTCCTTCAGCACTGTCACGTAAGCCTTGAACAACGCATCGCTCGGCTTCATGCCGTCGAGCCGCATCATCAGGCCCTTCAGGCTCGCGTGTTCGACGAACGCTTCGTCGACCAAGTCCTGATCGTCACCGCGCAGCATGTCGCGGGACGCTGGGTACAGCAGCTTTTCTTCCAGCTCGGCATGGACCGTCAGTTCGCGACAGATCCGCGTCACGATTTCGGCCTGCTCGTCGGCGTGATCGGCTTCGTCGAATGCATCGAACAAGGCGTCGACGCGACGATGATCGTCAATCAGTAATTCAGTCGCGGGCGGCGGGTTGCTGCGGGTCGGCGTACTCATGGCGGGCTTCCTTGCTGGCTACAGAGTGAAACCCAGACTAATCAACGCGCCTGAACCACGCCTGTCACCCGGCGACAACCGCTCGTTGCCGATTACCTTCAGTTCGACAGGGCCTGGCCGATATCGAAACGGGCACCGCTGATCGGTGGCCATCGAACCGCCACGAAGGCAATCCGATTCCACTCAATCAGACGAGACGATCTCAACATGATTCCCAGCAAATCCCATCCAAGCTGGGCGGCCTTGGTCAAGGGCGAGCTCAAGCCGCAGTTCAAGGTCTTCGCGGGCAACATGATGCTCAGCCAGTGCAGTCGCAAGCTCAAGCTCGACACCTCGCCCGAAGCACTTCGCGCCTGCATCGATGAAGCCCACAGCTTCTTCGTCAAGTACTCGGCCTTGTATGCCGAGGACCTGAACCGCCACTTCCGCTAGAACGGACCCTGGAGCACCGATATGTTGATGAAACCCGAAGACGTCGCCCGCCGCATCAATGCAGGTGCGACCCTGTTCCTGGCCGGGGACGAAGCCCTGCTCGCAGCCCTGCCACGCGGCAATTGGATCGGCGGCAGCAGCCCGTACTTCATGGATTCCAACGGCGGCAAGCACAGCCGCGATCTGATCTTCGTCCAAGAACAAAGCAACGCCGTCAGCGCGACGCAGATCCGCTGGTACGCTGCCGACGCACTCGCCGGCATCGCGGCCGACTCGCCCGGCAATGGCTACAGCTTGGTGATCATTCCTGCCACCAGTCCGGCCCACGTGCGCTACGCCGAAGATGCACCGGGATACAGCGGCTTGTTCATGAAGAACATCGTCGGCTGGATCGCCGGCGTTGATCTGAATGATCTGGGAAAAGTACTGCCGCGCGTCTTCGACGGAACCACAGGCGAGTCATCAAGCCAAGCCGCAGTGGTGCTGCATGCAACGCTGCCTGACAACAAGCTGGCATCGGTCGGTATCGTCAACTGCATGGAACAGGGCGACGGCGATCGACTGCAATTCGATCATGACGGCTTTGTCGTCGAGCAATGTCTCGTCAATGGCGAGCCGCGCAACTTCGCGGAATACTTGGTGCAAACTCAGGCCGACACGCGGCTTCCACTGGTGGCCGACTATAACGGCGAAATGATCAACGTGAGCTTCCAGTCGGTCGAGGCCGACCACGGCAAGGTCACGCTGTATGCACCGGTGTTTCGTGGCGTCGAGTATCGAATGGCACGGCCGATCGACAACTATGTCGCGCGCTTCATGTCGCAGATTCCAACGCAACTGACGCAGCCCGAGTTCTGCTGCAATTGCATCCTGAACTATCTATATTCCGAGTTGGAAGGAAAGAAGACCGGTACGCTGACGGGCCCGGTGACCTTCGGCGAGATCGCGTATCAGCTGGTCAATCAGACGCTGGTCTATCTGACGATCAGCGATATCTGATCACGTTGCGGCGAGCGCGACGTGCAAGGCGTCGCGCTCGTCGAACACGGTTGGCCTCGCACGAAATAGCATGAGCTTATTCAGGTTCGTCGATTGATCCATATGTCTTGTAGCGATCGAATCGACCCCGGCTTCTGTCTATTTGAATAGAGGCACAAGTTCTTTTCGCACGGCTTTTTAGATTTCTAGACTTCCCTCCATCGAGTGAAGGCGTCGTAACCGACTAGCCTCCACCGAGCAGCATCTACATCAACGGGGAACTCAATGAATCAGATAAAGGGCCGTGCGCCATTGCGCACGGCGTGGTCGCTTGCGCTGCTGTCACTGTGGGCGGCGCCGGGTTGGGTGCACGCGCAAGCCGAAGGATCGGCAGAAGCGGCAGTGCCGACGACGCCGGCTACAAACACCGAAGTCGCACAGGCTTCGACCGATGGAAGCGCAGCAGTTGCATCACGCAACATCGACGAAATCGTCGTCACCGCTCGTCGTCGCGAAGAAAAGCTGCAGGAAGTGCCGATCCCGGTATCGGTCGTCGACGGTGACCTGCTGGCCGACACGGGCTCATTCAACGTCAATCGGTTGAAGGAACTAGTGCCGACGGTGCAGTTCTATTCGACCAACCCACGCAACTCGGCGATCAATATCCGCGGCTTGGGTGCGCCGTTCGGCTTGACCAACGACGGCATCGAACAGGGCGTGGGTCTGTACATCGACGGTGTCTACTTTGCGCGCCCTGCCGCCGCGACGCTGGACTTCATCGACGTCTCTCAGATTGAAATCCTGCGCGGCCCGCAGGGCACGCTGTACGGCAAGAACACAACGGCTGGCGCGGTCAACGTCACCACCAAGAAGCCGAGCTTCACGCCGGGCAGTGATGTCGAGCTGACCTACGGCAACCTCGGTTTCATCCAGGCCAAGACCTCGATCACCGGGCCCATCACCGACAAGATCGCGGCGCGTCTGTCATTCGCCGGCACACAGCGTGACGGCGTGATCTACAACGTCGCCACCGAAGACGACGTCAATGATCTGAACAACCTTGGCGTCCGCGGCCAACTGCTCTACAACGTCAACGAAAACGTCGACGTGACCCTGGCTGCCGACCTGACACGTCAACGTCCGGAAGGCTACACGCAGGTCGTCGCGGGTGTTGCACCGACGCGACGCGCTGCGAATCGGCAGTACGCGCAGATCGCCGCCGATTTGAACTACACGCCGCCGAGCTTCAATGCCTTCGATCGCTTGACCGATATCGATTCGCCATCGCGCTCGTACCAAGACCTGGGCGGCGTGTCGCTGACCGCCAACTTGAACACCAGCATCGGCACGCTGACTTCGATCAGCGCCTGGCGCTATTGGGATTGGGATCCGTCGAACGACCGTGACTTCATCGGCCTGCCTATCACCACCAAGTCGGCCGCAACCTCCGCACAGCGCCAGCTGTCGCAGGAAATCCGTCTGGCCGGCGACATCCGCGACAACCTGAACTACGTCGTCGGCGTTTACGGCTTCCGTCAGACCATCGACTCGGACCCGGTGCAGACCCAGGAGCAAGGCTCGGCCGCCGCGCGCTTCCTGCTGGCGCCGTCGGAAGATGCGCAGACGCCGGGCTTGCTCGACGGCTACGGCCAGCGCTCCTTCATTGAGTCGGCCACCGAAAGCGCGGCGATCTTCGGCCAGCTGGAATGGTCGATCACCGACAAGCTGCGCGTGCTGCCGGGATTGCGCTACAACTACGACCAGAAGGACGTCGACTATCGGAACGAAATCTACGGTGGCCTGCAGACCGACGACCCCGACCTGATCCGCTTGCAGCGCTCGATCCTAGCGCCGCAGGCCTACCAGGCTGATGTTGACGACACCAACCTGTCCGGCCAGATCACGTTGGCTTATCAGCTCAACGACAGCGTCAACACGTATGCCACTTACGCCAAGAGCTTCAAGTCGGTCGGCTTGAACACCGCCGGTGTGCCGAACAATGCTGCCGGCCAGCCGGCAACCGAAGCGGCGACGGTTGACCCTGAAGACGTGCAGCACTTCGAAGTCGGCATCAAGACCCAGCCGCTGCCGGGCGTGACCGCCAACTTCGCGGTGTTCAACACCGAGATCAAGGACTTCCAGGCGCAGGTCGTCAACGCCAGCGTCGGCGTGCTGCGCGGCTATCTGGCCAATGCCGACAAGGTGCGGGTCCGCGGTGTCGAGTTCGACGGCAATGCGCGCATCAATGAGTACTTCAGCCTGTACGCGGCCGGTGCCTACACCGACGGCGAGTACGTGTCGTTCAAGGACGCGCCGCCGCCGCTGGAACTGACCGGCGGCCCGCAGGTGGTCGACATCTCCGGCGAGCGCCTGCCCGGCATCTCCAAGTGGGCCGGTTCGGTCGGTGGCGAGTTCAAGTTCAACGGCAAGCTGCTTGGTCGCGAAGGCCAGTACTTCAGCGCGCTCGACGTCAGCTCCCGCTCGGACTTTTCGTCGAGCGCCACGCCCTCGGAGTTCCTCGACGTGCCGGGTTACACGCTGTACAACGCCCGCCTCGGCTTCCGCGGCAACGAGAGCTGGGATGCGTTCTTCTGGGTCCGCAACCTGACCGACAAGGACTACTACGAATTGCTGTCGGCGGCACCGGGCGGATCGGGCCTGTTCGTCGGCCAGCCGGGCGACCCCCGCACGTTCGGCATCACGCTGCGCGCCTCGTTCTAGAACGATCCGTCGCTTGGCGTCACCACAAAGGGCCCTGCGGGGCCCTTTGTCATGGCCCCGCCGCTTCTCAGCTTATGCCGGTTGGTTATTTGGGAGGACGATCCCTGGGTCGTTATGCTTTAACGACGGGCCCACTCACCCGCCCATTCTGGAGACCGTTTTGAACCGTACTGCCCGATCGACTCGACATCGAGTGATCGCGATCGTTCTCGCCGCTGGCGTCATCGGCACCGCCCATAGTGCCGACGATGCGACGGCCGCCCCCTTCAAACCGATCGAATCGCGCGGCTACGGCACCCGCAACGAATCCGAGCCGCCGCGCTATGTGCGCCGCGCATCCGAAACCGGGTATGAATCGCTGAGCGATCTGGACTGGCTGCAGGTCGGCGCCGATTACCGGGCGCGCTTCGAGCTGCGCCACCATGACTACCGCAATGGCACCGACAGCGACCAACCGCTGCTGCTGCGCTCGCGGTTGTTCGTCGGCGTCGACAGGATCATCGACCCGCTGAGGTTGGGCGTGGAGCTGCAGGATGCGCGCATCGTCAACAGTGATGCCCCGAATACGACGCGCGACATCGACAAGCTCGACATTCTGCAGGCCTATGCCGAGCTGTACGGTCGTGACTGGCTCGGCTCGGGTGAGCCCGTGCGGCTGCAGGTCGGACGCCTGGCTTTCGAGTATCTCGATCGGCGCCTGATCAGCCGTAACCCGTGGCGCAACACGACCAATAACTTCGAAGGCTTTCGCGCGGTTTTCGGCTCACACAACGGCATCGGCTGGCTCGATCTGCTCGCGGTCAAGCCGGTACTGCTCGACGCGGATGAGCCCGACAACGACGACAAGGGCCGCTGGTTCTACGCGGCCATCGGTTCGTACTCAGGCTGGCAGCAAGTAGTAACGCTGCAGCCGTTCGCGATGCTGCTCGAGGAGCATCGCAACGGCAGCACGCCGCTGGATCGCGACGTGTACACCTATGGCGTCCGTGGCTACGGCGTGTTTGCATCAGGCTTCGACTACGACGCCACTTTTGCCGTGCAGGTAGGCCACAGTGCCGCGCTGGACACGCAAGCGCACGCTGGCGTCGTCGAAGTCGGCTACACCGATACGCGGCCGTGGAAGCCGCGTTATAGCGCATCGATTGGCTACGCCAGCGGCGATCGCGATCCCAATGACGACGAGAACAACCGCTTCAACCGGCTGTTCGGCTTCGGTCGGCCGTGGTCCGCCAACGACTATCACATCTGGGAAAACATCATCACGCCCAAGCTGCGTGTCGAAACCCGGCCCAGCCGCGACCTGCAATGGGAGGCCGGCTACAGCGCGTTCTTCCTCGAATCGGACACCGATTCTTGGTCAGTGGCCTCGCGCCGCGATCGCACCGGGCAGAGCGGCGACTTCATCGGCCACGAAGCCGACACGCGAGTACGTTGGCGCAGCAGCCCGTATCTGGAAATCATCGGCGGCTACACGCACTTCTTTCCGGGCGAGTTCACGCGCAACACCGGACCGGCACCCGACAGTGACTTCGTCTATCTGGAACTGAACTTCCAGCTGTTCAAGTAAACGCTGCCGTTACGCGGCGGCGACCCAGCGGCAGCTGGCGTAGCGCCTAGCAGCTTGCGGCGTGTAGAACCAGCCTTGGCGCTGCGTCGGGCGCAGGCTATCGTCGCCGCCCTCGCCTCGACCGCTGGTTCGCATGAACGCTGCTGCACACGCTGAACGCACCCGCCTGAACATCATCAAGTCGATCGCCGACGAGATCGGCGCGCAGCCGCGACAAGTGGAAGCTGCCGTCGACTTGCTCGACGAAGGCGCGACGGTCCCGTTCATCTCGCGGTATCGCAAGGAAGCCACCGGTGGGCTCGACGATACGCAGCTGCGCAAACTCGAAGAGCGCCTCGCGTATCTGCGCGAGCTGGAGGACCGCCGCGACGCGGTCATCGAGTCAATCCGCAGCCAGAACAAACTGACCGACGAGCTCGAGGCCAAGCTGCTCGCGGCCACGACCAAGGCAGAAGTCGAAGACCTGTATCTGCCGTACAAACCCAAGCGGCGCACGCGCGGCGAGATCGCCCGTGAGCGCGGCTTGGAGCCGCTGGCCGATTTGCTGCTGGCCGACCGTCAGCAGGTGCCGGTCGAAGCGGCCGCCGCGTTCGTCGTCGGCGAGGTTGCCGATGCCAAGGCCGCACTCGAGGGCGCGCGCGACATCCTGATGGAGCGCTTCGCCGAAGATGCAGCGCTGCTCGGCCGCTTGCGCCAGCACCTGCGCGAACGCGGCGTGCTGCGCTCGCGCGTATTCGACGACAAAAAAGAAGCCGGCGCGAAGTTTTCGGACTACTTCGACCACGCCGAGCCCTGGGCCAAGATTGCCGGCCACCGTGCGCTGGCGATGATGCGCGGCCGCAATGAAGACGTGCTGATGCTGGACCTGGAGATCGACGCGGACGATCCGTCGCCGATCAAGCCGGTCGAGCAGATGATTGCCGAGACACTGTCGATCCGCGCCAACGGCGGTCCGGCCGATGCGTGGCTGCTCGATGTGGTGCGCTGGACCTGGCGCGTCAAGCTGCACACCAATTTGTCGGTCGACCTGATGATGGAACTGCGTCAGCGCGCCGAGAGCGAGGCGATCGACGTGTTCGCCCGCAACTTGAAGGACCTGCTGCTGGCGGCGCCGGCCGGCACGCGACCGACGCTGGGTCTGGATCCGGGCATCCGCACGGGCGTCAAAGTCGCCGCCGTCGATGCCACTGGCAAGCTGATCGATACGGCGGTGATCTATCCATTCCAGCCGCGCAATGACGTGCGCGGCGCGCAAGCCGAACTGGCGCGGCTGATCAAGCAGCATCGGATCGAGCTGATCGCGATCGGCAATGGCACCGCCAGTCGCGAGACCGAAAAGCTCGTCGCCGACTTGCTGCCCTTGCTGCCGGAACCGCGGCCGCGCAGCGTCGTCGTCAGCGAAGCAGGCGCATCGGTGTATTCGGCGTCCGAAGTCGCCGCCGCCGAATTCCCCACGCTGGACGTGACGCTGCGCGGCGCCGTGTCGATTGCGCGCCGCCTTCAGGACCCGCTTGCGGAGCTGGTCAAGATCACGCCCAAGTCGATCGGCGTCGGGCAGTACCAGCACGACGTCGATCAGTACCGGCTGGCGCGCTCACTCGATGCGGTCGTCGAGGACGCGGTCAATGCGGTCGGTGTCGACTTGAATACCGCATCGGCCTCGCTGCTGGCGCGCGTGTCGGGCCTGGGTCAGACGCTGGCCGAATCGATCGTTGCGTACCGCGATCAACACGGCCGCTTCCTGACGCGCAAGCAGTTGCTCGAGGTGTCGCGACTGGGTCCGAAGACGTTCGAGCAGTGCGCCGGCTTTCTGCGGATTCGCGACGGCGCCGAGCCGCTTGATGCCTCGTCGGTCCATCCCGAGGCTTACGAGGTGGCGCGGCGCATCGTCCAGGCATGCGGCCGCGACCTGCGCAGCCTGATGGGCGACGGTGTCGCACTCAAACAGCTTGACCCTCGTCGGTTCGTCGATGAGCGCTTCGGCTTGCCGACCGTGCGCGACATCCTCGGTGAGCTCGAAAAGCCGGGCCGCGATCCGCGCCCGGAGTTCCGCACCGCGAGCTTTGCCGAAGGCGTCAACGAAGTGGCCGACCTGAAACCCGGCATGGTGCTCGAAGGTACGGTGACCAATGTCGCCGCGTTCGGCGCCTTCGTCGACATCGGCGTGCATCAGGACGGCCTGGTGCACGTGTCGCAGCTGGCCGACCGCTTCGTCAAAGACCCGCATGAGGTCGTCAAGGCGGGCCAGATCGTCAAGGTCCGCCTTGACGACCTCATGCG
>Ga0255089_1000595_pt1 | contig 12811 bp, 13 predicted proteins | sample Colum_Miss_RepC__2_FD_188468 | JGI IMG/M metagenome (GOLD analysis project Ga0255089, IMG submission 188468) | Freshwater microbial communities from Columbia River, Oregon, United States - Colum_Miss_RepC_8d | ecosystem: Environmental > Aquatic > Freshwater > River | place: USA: Oregon... | reverse complement strand
TTGACCAACGACCCAATGCTGCGCCCGTCGCCGTTGGTCAGTCGAACCACCTCGTATTGAACCGGGCTGCCGTACGCGCCGGAAAAGCTGAGTCCCACGGTCTCGCGCGGCGCGCGGTAGAACGACAGTACGCCATCGCCGCGGTAGTACAGCGATGTGGAGTACGTCGGTAGCTTCAGCGACAACAAGCCGACGGCTGAGGCCGATGCGCCGCTTTCGGTCAGTACGCGGATCGGTTGCGAATCGCAGCGCCCGTCTCCGTACCAATCGAGGTTGAACGATGAGAAGTGGCGCGTTTCGAATTCGCCAAACAGTCCGTCGTCGTCAGCGGCAATGATCAAGCGCCCCTCGTAGCGCCAGCTTCCGCGGTCGACGTCGAAGCTGAAGTAGGGGATCGAGTCGCCAGCGACCACCGGGCGGCCCGTTTCGGGGTTGACCACATTCTGGGATACCGCCACACGTACCTTGGCCGTGCCACCGTTGAGCACTTCCTTGGCGACGTTGCCCTGGCCGTCGACGACCTTGATCGTGGCAAAGCCGGCCGACTGGAACGTTACGCGGGGATCGCTGCGTTGCTGCGTTTCGTTGCCGTTGAGTTCTGCCAGATTTTCGATCGAGGCCTCCAGCCCGCCTGGAAACAGCTCCAGTGCAGCCGCATTGCCGGCGTCATAGCCAGCGACGACGACCTCCAGCGTGCTGTTATCGAGCGGCTTGCCTTCGTTGCTGATGAACTGGCTCTCCGCCGGCAGCGTCACCGATGCTGCCATCGGCGTGTCGGCAGCCGCCGCCGATACGGTGCTACTAAACTCGACGAGGCTGAGCAATTGCTTGGTTACCGCAACGCCCGCCGGGGGCGTGCTCTGGCTGACCAGCCGGATGACGCCCATGTTGACCCCGACTTTCGACACCGGGACTTCCACCACGGTCGGCAACGTCGTCGGCGACTCGGCAGAAAACCGCAGGACCGCAGTGCGGTCCAACATGCCGTCTTGGTCGTTGTCCGCCAAATTGGCTTCGTCGAGTTCGATGACGGCCTCGCCCTCGGCCAGCGTCTGTTCCCTGGCGGCGCTCGGCGCCACATTCAGCGGATCCGACAACAGCGTCAGCCGCGTGTTTCGTACGCGTTCGCCCGATGTCGCATCGATGATGCTCAGGTCGAGTCGCGATGCGCCGACTGCAGCCGCCCGGACGGCCGGCGCCGGCTGTTGAATGGTCTCGACCGGCTCCTCGTTTCCTCCGCCGCCGCCGCCCCCGCCGCAGCCAGTAGCCGAGACCATCAACGCGGTCACGCCGAGTTGGATGGCGCCCGCCGCAAGCCTCGTGCCCAGCCGTCCGCGATACCAGCCGCCGCGATGGCCTTTGGTCCGTTGAATCGTCATGTCCCACCCCGTTATGTCGTTGTGTCGCGCCCGGCTGACCGGTCCCCGCGCTCGCTCGATGGTACTGACCGATGCCTTGCCAGTTGTCGCCGGCTGCCAACGGATTTCTGACGAATTTGTGATGGTGACGATGCAGGCCGGTGATTCGGCTGCACCGGGCCGGCTCCGTCCTCCCTGAACAGGGGGCTATGGCATACTCGCGCCCTTTTCCGACCTAAGTCCGCCATGCTCGACTTCTTCATTTCTTCTGCTTCCGCGCAGGCTGCCGCTCCGGCAACCCCACCCAATGCCCTGGTGCAGTTCGCGCCGCTGGTCGTGCTGTTCGTGCTGTTCTACTTCCTGCTGATCCGCCCGCAGATGAAGCGCAGCAAGGAACAGCGTCAGATGATCGAGAAGATCGCCAAGGGTGACGAGCTGGTGCTGGCCGGCGGCCTGGCCGGTAAGGTGGTCAACATCGGCGAGCTGTACCTGACGGTCGAAGTCGCCGACGGCGTCAACGTCAAGGTGCAGAAGTCCGCCGTCACCAGCGTGCTGCCCAAGGGCACGCTCAAAACCCTGTAATCAGCGTCGCCGTCGATCATCGCCAGCGTTTGCGTGCCCGGCACGCGGCGCTGGCGATCGGCTATCTGGAGTAGCGCATGCGTCCCTACGCATCCTGGAAGTACATCGCCCTGCTGATCGTCACCATTTTCAGCGCGCTCTATGCCGCGCCGAATTTGTACGGTCAGGACCCCGCCGTGCAGATTTCGCTGGAATCCGGCGAAGCCCTGCCTGACAGCTTCGGCGAGCGCATCGCCACCGCACTGCAGGCGCCGGGCATCACGCCGACGTCGAGCCGCCGCGAAGGCACCCACTGGGTGGTGCGCTTCGACAGCACCGACACGCAGCTGAAGGCCAACGACGATATCAAGCGCGAACTCGGCAACCGCTACGTCGTGGCGCTGTTCCAGGCGTCGAAGACGCCAGCTTGGCTGGCATCGATGGGCGCCAAGCCGATGGCGCTGGGCCTGGACCTGCGCGGTGGCGTGCACTTCTTGCTCGAAGTCGACGTCGACACCGTGCGCAAAAAGGCGATCGAAAACTACGTCAGCGAGCTGCCGGCAACGCTGCGCAAGGAAGGCATCCGTTACACCGGCCGCCGTCAGAACGGTGACGCCGTCGTGCTGGAATTTGCCGACGAAGCCAAGCTCGACGCCGCGCGCCGTTTCATCGCCAAGGAATACCGCGAGCTGGCGCTGCAGAACGCACCGGGCCAGCCGCTGGTGCTGGAAGCGCGCATTACGGACGTCGAAGCCAAGCGCATCCAGGACTTTGCCGTCCAGCAGAACCTGATCACGCTGCGTAATCGCGTGAACCAGCTCGGCGTGGCCGAGCCGGTCGTGCAGAAGCAGGGCGCCAATCGCATCCTGGTGCAGTTGCCGGGCGTGCAGGACACCACGCGCGTCAAGGAGCTGCTGGGCGCGACGGCAACGCTGGAATATCGCGCCGTGGTGCAGGACGCCGATGCGGCCAGCGCGGCGGCCACCGGCATCGTGCCGCCGGGCACCGAGCTGTTCTATACGCGTGATGGGCACATTCCGTATTTGCTGAACAAGGACATCATCGCCAGCGGATCGCAGTTGGTGAACGCGCAGCCCGGCATCGACCAGCAGAGCGGCACGCCGATGGTCAGCGTCACGCTCGACGGGCAGGGCGCCAAGCGCATGTTCGACTTCACCAGCAAGAACGTCGGCAAGCCGATGGCCGTGCTGTTTCGCGAACGCCAGGTCGTCACCACCTACAACGCCAAGGGCGAGCCGATGCGCGAGCATCGCGACATCGACCAGATCATCAGCGTCGCCAGCATCCGCGGCGTGTTCGGCAAGAACTTCCAGACCACGGGCCTGGGCAGCAAGGAATCGCAGGACCTGGCGCTGCAGCTGAAGGCTGGTGCGCTGGCGGCGCCGGTCGACATCGTCGAAGAACGTACCGTCGGCCCGAGCCTGGGTGCCGACAACATCCGTCAGGGCTTTCAGGCCGCGGCGCTGGGCTTGGCGCTGGTGGCGCTGTTCATGATCGTCTACTACCGCGTGTTCGGTATCTTCGCGATCCTCGCGCTGGCGCTGAACCTGTTGCTGCTGATCACCGGCCTGTCGCTGCTGCAAGCGACGCTGACGATGCCGGGCATTGCCGGCCTGGTGCTGACGATGGGTATCGCCGTCGACGCCAACGTGCTGATCTACGAGCGTATCCGCGAAGAACTGCGCGGCGGCATGAGCCCGGCCAAGGCGATCGAAGCCGGCTACGACCGCGCGTTCTTGACGATCGCCGACGCCAACGTGACGACGCTGATCGCGGCCATCGTGCTAATCGCCGTCGGCGCCGGCCCCGTGCGCGGCTTCGCCGTCGTGCTGGCACTGGGTATCGTGGCATCGCAGTTCACGGCGATCGTCGGCTCGCGCGCACTGGCGCACCTGGTGTTCGGTCGCCGCGCGCGGATGACCGACCTGCCGATCTGGTAATCACGGAACGACGACGAGATACAAGCGATGAAATTCTTTGACCGCGTTCCCAAAATCGACTTCATGGCCCAGCGCAAGACGGGCTTGTGGGTGTCGTCACTGCTGACCATCGGCGTGGTGCTGCTGCTGGCGTTCCGGGGCCTGAACTTTGGCATCGACTTCACCGGCGGCGTGCTGGTGGAAGTCAGCTATCCGCAGACCGTCGAGCTGGAAGACGTACGCCAGCGGCTGGCCAAGGCCGGCTACGAGCGCAACACCGTGCAGTTCTTCGGCACCAGCCAGGATGTGCTGATCCGCCTGCCACCGGCTGAGGAAACCAGCTCGGCCAAGGTCAGCTCCAACATTCTCGAAGCGCTGGGCTCTGCCGAGCAGAACATCCAATTGCGACGCATCGACTTTGTCGGCCCTCAGGTCGGCGAGGAACTGACCGAGAAGGGCGCGCTGGCGCTGATCTTCGCGTTCATCGGCATCGCCGCGTACATCATGTTCCGCTTCGAGTGGAAGTTTTCGGTCGGCGCCGTTGCCGCGCTGATCCACGACGCGATGATGACGCTCGGCTTTCTGTCGGTGTTCTGGTTCGAGTTCGACCTGACCACGCTGGCCGCAATCCTCGCGTTGATCGGCTATTCGAACAACGAAACGGTCGTCATCTACGACCGTGTCCGCGAGAACCTGATCGCGCAGCGCCGCGCCAACATTTTCGAAGTGGTCAACCTGTCGATCAACCAGACGCTGCTGCGTTCGGTGATCACGCACTTGACCACGCTGCTGGTGTTGACCGCGTTGCTGTTGATGGGCGGCAGCAGCGTGCACAGCTTTGCCGTGGCGCTGATCTTCGGCGTCATCGTCGCCACGTACTCGTCGATCTACGTCTCGACCGGCTTGGCGATCCTGCTCGGCATCTCCCGCGAAGACCTGCTGCCGCCGCAAGACGAAGCGGTCGACGAACTGCCGTAACCGCCAGGGCCTAACCGGGTAACGCAGCGCGGATCGATTCGGCGCTGAGTGGCTCCCGGCGATTGATCGCTGTGCTGCTGCATAGCGGATCAACAATGGCGCAACGGGGCAGTCGCCGCCTTCGGCTCATACCGTGCGCGGCAAAGCGCGTCTTCGTACTGCAGCGATGCGAGTTTGCGCGCAGTCCAAGGCGTCCGAGCGTGCGCCTCGACCGGCTTGGTATCTGCGACAAGCTGCGGAATGTCGCCCCGTGATGCACTCGGCAGCACGGCCGCCATCGGGTTCGCCCAGGCGCTAGACGCTCGCCGGTAACAACGACAGGGCGTTAATCCAGATCGGACGCTTCGTAGAGCGGCCGTATTTCGATCTCGCTCGGACCCGGCATCGGGTTGGGGCACTGCTGCGCCCAGAAGATCGCCTCGGCCATATCGTTGACTTCCCACAACCAGTAACCGGCGACCAGTTCGTTTGCCGGTGCAAACGGACCGTTGATCACCGTCCGCTCGGTGCCGTTAAACGCGATTCGCGCTCCATGGAACGAGGGCTTCAGCCCTACGGCATCAATCAAGACGTTGGCACGGCGTAGCGCGTCGTTGAACGTGCCCATCGCGTCGAGCATGGCGTTTGTCCAAGCGTCTGGAACAAATCCTTTCTCACTGGCGTCAGTGGCTTTTACCAGCACGATTACGCGCATTGTCTTCTCGGCTATGTCGTACAGCGAGGGCCTGAATCAGTCGAGACCGCTTGATCAGGGCTTAGCCCTGAGCCTTCTTCACGAATTCTGACTTGAGCTTCATCGGACCAAAGCCATCGATCTTGCAGTCGATGTTGTGGTCTTCGTCCACAAGTCGAATGTTGCGCACCTTCGTACCCGCCTTGAGCGCTGAACTGGCGCCTTTGACCTTCAGGTCTTTGACGACGGTTACCGTATCGCCATCTTCCAGAACATTGCCGACCGCATCTTTGTGAATCGGCTGCGCTTGCTCGTCAGGCGATGGCGGGTTGTCCAGCGACCACTCATGCCCGCACTCCGGGCAAACCAAGAGCGCTCCATCCTGGTAAGTGAATGCAGACGTGCAGGAAGGGCAACTCGGCAACTCAGTCATAGAAGTAACTCGATGGGTCAATTAAGACGCTTGGAAATCGCGAATGTTTCTTCGGCGCAAGCTTAGCGCGGCGCTGGCTGCCGGCCCCAATTCACAACGGACGCCGCCCCGCCAACGACCCTTTGACGGATCTATTGCCGTATTGGATTGCACGACGAGCATCGCAGAATGGAAAAGGATCGGGTTGCACGTGATGATCCCGATCATAGCCACGAGCGTAGGCGTAGCCCCACATGGCGGCGACGCGGTGGGTTATTCGTTTTATGTGGTCCGTTTTATGTGGTCCGGCTTCTGTGTTCAGCTGCGGCCACGCCGGAGCACATCGGGATGGATCAGCATCGCTAGGCACCGCTGATCAGAGTCGGCTGCTTATGACGGATGGCGTTCAATCGTGGAGTAGCCAGGAGCGCTGGCCAGATATCGAACCATGACGATGTCGCCTTTCCGCGGATTGTCGCCGACCCATGTGGTCGGAATATCGCGCTGCACCGTTATCTCTCTGCCCAGGCCGGGAGGCGAGTACGTGTACCGAACGTGATCCGCCCCCTCGTCACCCGTTATGACGTCTACGACTTCACCGAGTACCGGTTGACCATTCTTTAGCAGCTCCTGATCTTCCTTTTTTTGGCTGTTCATCGCCGACAGGAAATGTACCGTGGGGATACACAGCACCAAGAAGATGATCGTTGCCAGCAGCATATGACGGTTGCGTAGCTGTTAGGTCGCGCTAGCTGCGACGCAATACAGTCGGACGTTCGTCGGCGTACGCCGCATCATGGTCTGGATCGGCGTCTGCTTGGCGATTTTGGGATGACGGATGCTGTTGGTCATGGGAGGCAAACTATCTCAGTTCCTTTCGCACCAGGCTTGCCGACGATGGGCACAGCGATCTGAACTGTGCCGCACCTGAAATGTCGGTCGAGGCATCTGCTCTCGTGACGTAAACATAGTCCTGCTTCGAGAAGAAGGCCAATGCGGTGTTTGCTAACAAGTAGAGCGACGTGATGTTAGTGATCAACGCAATGCGGTAAGGCCTGCAGGAGCGAACAACACCACGACGAAGTCTTTTGCTGCCATCGCGATAGCTGCCAAAGATAGTTGGACGAATTCACTGGCCTGCCAGGCTGACCACGCATGAATCAGTGCGACGGGCGCTGCTATAAGAAACGCGAACCGTACCGATTGATTGCGAAACATCCGGACCACCAGGGCCGCAACGATGGTAGCCGCACTGATCACAGCCAGTGCATGAGAGATGCTGGTAGCAAACAAGAGGGCAGACTCAGCCCTGCCTGCGTCGGGCTGCCATGGAAAGTGAATGCCCGCAACGAGCCCTATTAGGTAAATGAGGCTGAACATGTAGAGGGCAGAAAGCGAAACGACTGCAAGTGTCGCTCTTACTCCACTCATTACCATCTCTCCTTGATCGCTAACGTCTCATTTCATGCACCGTGGAGCTGCCCCCAAGCGGAACTTGAACAACCGGCTGCAGCGCATGGGTAGCCGGGCTAGCCATCGACCTGAACGCCCTGTGCTTTGCCGGACTCAATCAGCGCCGTGAAAAAGTGACCGGCTGACTCGACAAAGTATGTGACGTCCCACTTTCCGTTCGGCTCTCCGTTTGATGGAACAGAGAAGCCATCAAGCTTGAAAGCTGCTCGCCACTCCGACGGTAACGGTTGCTTTGTCCAAGACGAAAACTCCGGCTCAAACGCGGGGCGACATATTTGAAACAGACGATCAAGATCAGCGAGCACGGACCGACAGAAGGCTTCTTCGGCTGCCGTTGGCCCTTGAGACGTGCCCTGCATGGTGACGCCGACTCGATCTTGGCTCCCGGGAATTGTGAGTTCGGCTTCCCAATAGCATTTTGTCGGGTCCTTATGGCCGAAGTAGATGAGCGATTGGAAGTACGGATGTACGACTTCCTTGTGCCACGACCTTCCCGTGAGATCAGCGTTCAGGACGTTGAAAATCTTCTTCAGGATGGAGGCCATCTTGATGTCTTTCGTGGGCTAACGACGGCGCTAGTCTTCAGCGCCGCTGCCGTTACGCAACGGAGGCAGCATCATTGGTCGTAGAGCTTTGTTCGGGGTCACTGTGTACTCTCGTCAGCCTGCGCTTCTAATGCTTGGGTAACGCGCGGGCCGGCTTTATGGCCCGTCGCGTTGAACCGCTAGTTAGCGCCGCTCCCTCAACGAGGCCGGCCGCCATCAGGGTTGATTGCTTCCTCATCTTTCCTTGTGGGGTAGTAAATCTTCTTTTCTTCCAATTCATAGAAGAGCAGCCCGTCAATGCCTTGTGCTTCTCGCTTCGGTATGCGCCGCGTCCATATTAAGTTGAACGCAGCGTCTAATTGATCTGCGTCCCCGCGCTCATAGACCTCATCGATGAACGCAACATCCTGTCCTGCGGGAAAGATGAGATTGAACTCTTCGTCCGTGGCAGAGAAGATGTCATACACGGCGTTCCGGGCACCGTCGAAGACTTGGATGTTTTTCATAAGCGCTAACGCCCCGGCTAAGCCGCGGGTCCGCCGGAGGCGGACCCGTCGGCTTGAGCGCCTGGTTGGGGCGCACTATCCGCCATCGACTCGTAGCGCCCAGTGATTTCAACGACGCTCCCTTCATGCCATACGAATATCTGTGCGGCCGACTGAAAATGCCGCTTGAGATCAATTGCAAGCGCAAGCTTGTATGCCTCAAAGAATATCCAATCTGGTTCCGGGTTCTTACTCCCCGGCATGTAGGTCTCAAACCACTCTGATAGGTAGTCGCAACGATCAAGCAGGTTTGGTGGGAGGTCGAACGAATGATGATCGCAACTCGCCCATCCTCCGCTTCGGGATGGAACCCAAAGGCTGGAACTCGCCCAATCCTTGTCGACGAGCAACTTCACCTTGTTTGTGCGCCCCAACACCGTAGCTCAGCCGACCGCTTGCCGTAGCGAAGCGAAGGCAAGTGGGTCGGCTGGAGCGCGTGGTTGGGGCGGAACTTACACACCAGCATGTGTGCCTGCGAAGAAAATGAAAGCAGCCCAGACAACCACGCCGAGCCCGACGACCTGAACTGCCAAAGAGAAGCTGCTGACAAGACTAAGTGCCCGCAACGTGCGAACGGCCTGAGCAATAACTGCGGATGCCGACGCGAGAACCGCGCCTAGGAGAAGGAAGTAGCCGCCCGAGAAGAACGCGCCCGTTAGTGGTGGCGCGATGAACAGCACCACTGCCGCGGAGAAGAGCAACACGGCCAGCAACCAGAACTTGCTCTGAAGTGAGATTGCCATCTGCTGTGCCGTTAGCCCCAACGCCTAGGTTAACGCGCGGGCACGCCGAAGGCGTGACCGTCGCGTTGAACCGCTAGTTGGGCCCGACTACCTGACAAGTAGATGACCATGTAACACCCTGTTTCTTCGATTTACCGGCCTCATTCAAAGTCACCACGGCCGCCATGGATACTGGCCCACAAAACCCTTGATCAGTACCGGGGTCTACTTTACCTAGCTCGATATGCAATGAACTCGGGAAGGGTTCGGTTACCTGATGATCGTTAGCCAATGCCCAATGCTTTATCTCTGCCTTAGTGGAACCTAGCGGGACACTCGCGTTTAGCTCTGACTCCAAGCGCGCCCTGCTCTCGCGCAAGGTTGGTGGGTCACTAGAACAAGCACCAAGAGCGATCACCGCTATCACTGCGAGACAAGGCCATTGCTTCATGATTTTAAAGCCCAACGCCCTAGCTCAGCCGCGGGCCGGCTTTATGGCCCGTCGGCTGGAGCGCCTTGTTGGACGCGCCGGCCGAATGGCGAAGCAGAAGTAGAAGGATGACCGCCGCAAAATTGACTCCAAGGCCCCAACGATCTGGGCGGGCGAGATTGAGAATGAACTCGCTGCCGATATTGAAGAAGAAGCCGAAGTTGAACGGCGGGTAGTACGACGCAGATAGGGAGAAGCCAGCAGACAGCCTATATGCAATGAGAGGTGAAGTTACCCATGGAATCTGTAGCCACAAGGCAGGACCGACTCTGTAGATTTCATCTGGGTACACGCATGCGCGAAGCCCAGCATAGAAGATGTAGCCGAAAATGCCGACCGCCACGGCGAGCACAATAACGGATCCAATACCGGAAATGCCTCGGAGAAGCGTGCCGACGCACAGCGAGAGGCCCATGAAGCCACCGCCAACCGTAGCCGTAATCAACAACAAGCGCAGCCAGGTTTTCATAGCGCCCAACGCCCAGCATCAGCCGCGGATTTGCCGCAGCGAAGCGAAGGCAAATACGTCGGCTGGATGCACTTGTTGGGCATCAATACACCTTCACTTTCCAAGAATAAGCCTTGCACAGCTCATCGAACGCGGGCTCCGCCTTATCTAACTTGCCGTAGAACGATATGTAGACGATGGGAATAATCTCTGCGTCGTCGAAAGTGATATCCATTGACCAGCCGTCTCCTTCACGAATGCCTTGGAACATGAATGGAGCCTTGGGGCCAACCAGCTTGAACGGCGTTAAGAATTGAAGCGTGTCCTTGACGAAGCTTCGCAGCTCCTTAGTGTTTGTGACCGGATTGGCGAAACGCGAGAACGTCAGCTCTGGAAAGAAACGCATCAGCGCCTCGCGCACCTGCTCGCCGCTTCCAAGGGAGCGACCCCTCATTGGTCTGATCTCGGCGCTGACGCCCATGGCTTTATGATGCCCAACGCTTGTGCTCAGGCGCGGCGAAGCCGTCGCCTGCAGCCCCTTGTTGGACGCAATTGATCATAGGGACTCAGCGAACCCGGTGATCTGGCCTTGCCCATCCGTTGAGAGGCACACGTTCCAATGCTTGGCACCACTCGGCTCGATGCTGCGGATTCCGAGTCGCACGTTGAAGCCCGCGTATTCATGTGGCTGATCAATTACTCCGACAAGCTCAGATTCGGAAGCCCGCAGCACTAGAACTGAGAACGGCTCCGGCACTGCAACTGATGTTTTGCCTGGGCCCTGGAACCATCCCCAGCCATATATGGGCTTGAAACTAGGCATGCGCGCTTTTACGTCCAACGCCAGCGTTAAGGCGCGCGGCGAAGCCGCGTCGCCTTGAACAGCTTGTTAGGGCTTTGCACTTTTAACCCACTCATGCTTTTCGACCCATTTGCTAATAGCAACAAGCCGGTTAGTTAAATGGAAATTAACAAACAAGGAGCACAGCAATGCCAGAAATAGCCCTACTGATATTTGGAACCACACTAACGCTTTTGGCTCTAGGTCTAGGGTGGCCGGATTCAGCCAACCCAAGGCCGCAACTAGGGGCAGCCCTACTGTTATCAGCAGGAGTAGGGCTGTCTTGGTGCGCCGTGTCGGCGCGCGATCTGCTATTTCCTGAAGCGCGTTCATTCGGTTGCCCTAACTAGTATTCGGCCTCAAAAGTGACGGCTATCACGCCGCCACTCCGCGCCGCCGTTGTTCAGGTCTTTGCTCATCTCCATGATTTCCCTTGGCTAGTCCTTGAGGCGATCCCTGTGCCGGTGCCGACAAAAGCGTTAAACGCCAATCCACCCAAACTGCTGGATCAGGTACGTGACCGGATCCGTGCTTTGCACTACAGCGTGCGAACGGAGGAGGCGTACGTCAATTGGATCAAGCGATTTATCGTTTACCACAACAAACGGCATCCTAATGAGATGGGTTCCGCAGAAGTGGAGGCATTTCTTACCAACCTGGCGGTTGCTCGTAATGTTTCGGCCAGTACGCAGAACCAAGCCATGGCGGCGGTGCTGTTTCTCTATAAAGAAGTGCTGGGGGTCGATCTCGCTTGGTTGGATAGCGTCACGCGTGCCAAGCGCCCACGTCGGCTGCCGGTGGTGTTGTCAAAGCCGGAGCTTCAGTCGCTGCTGGTACGGCTGCCGTCGGGCGGCGACGTGTCGTTGGTGGTGCGGCTGCTGTACGGCACCGGCATGCGCATCCTCGAAGGCTTGCGCTTGCGCGTGAAGGACGTTGATCTGGGTCGCCGCGAGATCGTGATCCGCGAAGGCAAGGGCAACAAGGATCGCGTGACGGTGTTACCGGCGTCGCTGGTGGAGCCGTTGCGCTTGCACCTGGAGTGGCGGCGCGGCGTGTACGCGCAAGACCTGCAAGACGGACGGGCTGATGTGCACCTGCCCAATGCGCTCGCTGACAAGTATCCGAAGGCATCGCAGGAATGGGCCTGGCAATATGTGTTCGTCGCCAAGCGGTTTTCGAAGGACCCGAGAAGTGGCGCGGTTCGCCGGCACCATCTGGACGAGCAGGCAATACAACGAGCCGTGAGGCGGGCGGCAACGGCGGCGGGTATCAGCAAGCCGGTGACCCCGCACACGTTGCGGCACTGCTTCGCGACCCATCTGTTGGAATCGGGCTACGACATCCGCACCGTGCAAGACCTGCTCGGTCATCAGGATGTGAGCACCACGATGATCTACACCCACGTGCTCAATCGTGGCGGGCGAGGCGTGGTCAGCCCGCTGGATGGAATGGCCTGAAGGCCGCGATGCCCGGTGCCTGCGGGGTGACGAGGGCGTCGGTCGCTGCTGGCTAGTGCGGCAATCGCAGGCCGATCTCGATGATGCGGTCGTTGTCCATCTTCTTGACCACCAGCTCCATGTCGCCGAGCCGCAAGCGGTCGCCGACGACGGGGCGGGGGATCACCGAGCGGAAGAACTCCACGACGGTGCGATCACGCGCTGATTCCGGCAGGTCCAAGCCGTAGGCGTCGCTCAGCGCCATCGCGGGCGCTTTGATGTCGATGTTGAATTCGCCGAAGAAGCGCGTCGCCGCCGCTTCAAGCTTGGGCGCGACGTGGTCGGCGCGAAACACCTCGTCGAGCTTGGGCAGCTCGTCTTCCTTGGCC
>Ga0255089_1000581_pt1 | contig 13002 bp, 10 predicted proteins | sample Colum_Miss_RepC__2_FD_188468 | JGI IMG/M metagenome (GOLD analysis project Ga0255089, IMG submission 188468) | Freshwater microbial communities from Columbia River, Oregon, United States - Colum_Miss_RepC_8d | ecosystem: Environmental > Aquatic > Freshwater > River | place: USA: Oregon... | reverse complement strand
GCCGCTGCCGTCGGTTGCGAGGCCGGGCAAGTGCTGCCGTTTTCGACCGGCGTCATCGGTCAGCGTTTGCCGGTGGCGCGGATGGTGGCAGCGGCGCCGGCCGCGCACGCCGATTTGCGCGCCGACGGCTGGCTCGATGCGATGCGCGCGATCATGACCACCGACACGGTCGGCAAGGGCGCCACTCGCCGTGTCGCCACGTCGCAGGGCGAGGTCACCGTCACCGGCATCGCCAAGGGCGTCGGCATGATCCACCCGAACATGGCGACGATGCTCGCCTATGTCGGCACCGATGCGCCGCTGTCGCCAGCCGCCACGCAAGCCGCGCTGCAGACGGCGGTCCATCGCAGCTTCAACTGCGTCACCGTCGACGGTGACACCTCGACCAACGATGCGTGCGTGCTGTTCGCCACCGCCCGCGCGGGTAGCCGCGACATCGAGGTTGGCGACGCCGACTACGCGGCGGTCTACGGAGCGATCGAGCAGGTCTGCCTGGAGCTGGCGCACGCGATCGTCCGCGACGGCGAGGGTGCGACCAAGTTCGTGACGATCGACGTCGGCGGCGCCTCGGACGAGGCCGCTGCTCGCCAGGTGGCGCTGTCGGTGGCGCATTCACCGCTGGTCAAGACCGCGCTGTTCGCATCCGACGCCAACTGGGGCCGCATCGTGATGGCGATCGGCAAATCCGGCGTTCCGGTCGACCCGGCGCGTGTCGACCTGTGGCTCGACGACGTCTGCCTGCTGCGCGGCGGCCAGCCGCATCCCGACTACGTCGAGAACGCCGGCGCTGCCGTGGTCGCCCAGCCGGAGTTCCGGATTCGCATCGGGCTCGGTGACGGCGACGCGCAAGCTACGGTGTGGACTTGCGACTTCAGCTACGACTACGTCAAGATCAACGCCGAGTACCGCACTTGACCGGTGATCTGCCGCTGATCGAAGTCGCCTGCGGCGTGTTGCAGCGTGCCGATGGGCAGGTGCTGCTGGCGCAACGGCCCGAGGGCAAGATCGCGGCAGGCTACTGGGAGTTTCCAGGCGGCAAGATCGAGCCGGGCGAAAGTGCCGACGAAGCGCTGCTGCGCGAGTTGCACGAGGAGTTGGGCGTTGCGGTGCGCGCCGCACGGCCGCTGATCCGGCTGCGTCACGCGTACCACAACCGCATCGTGATCCTCGACACCTGGCTGGTCACCGACTTCGACGGAGAGCCGCAGTCGCGTGAAAATCAGGCGCTGGCCTGGGTCGCACTCGATGCGATCGCGGCCTACACGACGCTGCCGACGGTGGCGCCGATCCTCAAGCCGCTGCGCTTGCCGGCGCATTACGTGTTCACGCCGCCGACGATCGATCCGGCCATGCTGCGCGAGCGCTTGCCGGCGCTGCCCAGCGACGCGCTGCTGCGCCTGCGGCTGCCGGCGCTCGACGATCGCGCCTACGCGGCGCTCGCCGCGTCACTGCGGCGCGGTGGACACCGGCTGGTGCTCGACCGAGACCCCGCTCTGTCGCGCGAACTGGATTGCGGCTGGCACGCCACGAGCCGCGCCTGGCGCGCGCTGCGCCAGCGACCCGACGTGCCGGCGTTTTATGGCTCGGCTCATGACCGTGCCGACCTTGATGCGCTGCGCCGGCTCGATGCCGACGCCGCTGTGCTCGGTGCCGTGTTGCCCACGGCTTCGCATCCGGGCGAGCCGACGCTGGGGTGGGATGGTTTTGCTGGTGCTGCGCTGGAATCGGGGCTGCCGGTCTATGCCATCGGCGGCGTTGGCCGCGAGCACTTGCTGTACGCCTGGCAGCACGGTGGCCAAGGCTGCGCCGGCATCAGCGCCTACTGGTAGGCGTCGTCGTTACTGCAGCCGCGAGTCGCGGTCGTCGATCTCGATCTCTTCGCCGTCGATGTCGTTCTCGACAGCCGGAATCGTGTACTGGCCGTTGATCCAGGCGCCAAAGTCGAGCAGCTTGCAGCGCTCGCTGCAGAAAGGGCGGAAGCGGTTGCCGGCTTCCAACAAGGCCGGAGCACTGCACTGAGGGCAACGCCCGGTACGCGGAGCCGTGCTCATGCGGCGCTTACAGCGAGCAGCACTGGATGCTGAACGGCACGTCCGTGTGAACTTGACTGCTGCGCCGGTTGACGTCGCGCAGCGACACGAAACGGATCGTGAAGCGATGGGCCCCGGCGCTGATCTCGGGATAGGCAGCGGCCGCGTGCGGCACGAACACCCGCAGCAACTGCACCGGCCCCTGCGGCGCGTGCACGTAGAGTCCGCCACGGGCGACCGCTGCGGTCAGCTCGGTGCTGCCGCGCAAGAGCTTCAGGTACAGACCGATCGCGGACTCGAACGGTGCCAGATCGGCGAACCAGGCGTCGAGGTCCCGGTTGACGACCTCGTACGGTTGCGACAGCCAGAAGTGATACGCCGGCAGGTCGAAGCCACAGCTGCCACCCGGGATCGACGTGCGATTGTGGATCGAGATCAGGAACTCGTTGTCGCGCAGCGCGCTGCCAGCGAACTGGGTCACCAGATGCTGAAGGCCGTTGACCGCCGCCGTCAGCTCGCGCAGCACCGAGCCGAGCCGCTCCTGGTCAACGCCAGGGCGCGCCGAAAGCCGCGTCAGATGCCCGTGCTGTTCGAGCAGCTCCTTGAGGATGTCTTTCTTCAGGTCGGAGCGCGACAGCACGGTGAGTGTGTCGAGCAGCGTCTGCAGTCGTGCTCGCAGCCCGTATTGGCTGCGATCCTGGCGGTGATGTGCGTGTTGGCCGAACAGGAATTCGAGGCGCAAAAACGTGCGCACCCGCTCGTTGAGCGGCTGCTCGAAGCAAATCGCGTCGAGTGCCTCGGCCGATACTGGAGTCACTGGCAGTTGCTGAACGAAAGTGCCCGGATTGTGACGCAGTGCATCAAGCACCGCAAACGAGAATGACGTGCGACTCGGCAGGTCGTCGCAGTCCGATTGCGATTAGCGGTCCGGGTCCGGCGCGGCCTGCGTCTGCGCCAGGTAACGCTGGTGCAGACGGGCGACGGCCGCCACGGTCTGTTCGACACCTCGTCTGCAGCGGCGAGGCGCTGCTCACGCGTCGCTTGCGCGGCCATCATCTTCAGCGCCAGAGCCTGATCAACCTGATCGCGTCGCTGCAGTCGCTCCATCTGCAGGCTCTGCGGCACGTCGACGACCAGTATGCGGTCGACCAGCTCGCGCATGCCGGGCGATTCCACCAGGATCGCCACCGACAGGATGCAGTACGGCGCGGTCTGGGCGTCGCGCCATTGGCGCATCCGCTGCCGGATTGCCGGATGCGTGATCGCCTCCAGCCGGCGCAGTTCGGCCGGGTTGCCGAACACGCGTTCGCGCATCCGGCGTCGATCGAGCGTGCCGTCGGGCAGCAGCGCGTCAGCACCGAAGACCTCGGCGATCTGCGCCAGCGCCGGTTCGCCCGGCGCGACGACGTCGCGCGCGACCTGGTCGGCGTCGAGTACCGGCACGCCAAGTCCGATAAAGGTATCGGCCACCAGCGTCTTGCCGCTGGCGATGCCGCCGGTCAGGCCCAGCGTCAACCGCGACATCAACTGCCGCCCTGCACGTAGTGCAGATAGCCGGCGTTGATCTGCTCGCCCCAGACCAGCGCAATCCAGCCGGCGCCGGCAATGTACGGCCCGAACGGAATCCGCGAGCTCCATTCGGCGCGCCGCAACAGGATCAGCGCGACGCCGACGGCGGCGCCGACCAGCGCCGACAGCAGCACGATCTGCGGCAACAGCGGCCAACCCAGCCAGGCGCCGAGCGCGGCCAGCAGCTTGAAGTCCCCGTAGCCCATGCCGTCCTTGCCGGTCGCCAGCTTGAACAGATGAAACACGCCCCACAGCAGGCCATAGCCGACCGCCGCCCCGATGATGGCCTGCGTCGGCGTCGCGAACACGCCCCACAAGCTGGCGATCAGCCCCAGCCACAGCAGCGGCAGCGTTAGATCGTCGGGCAGGTACATCGTGCGTAGATCGGTCACCGTCAGCGCGATCAGCGACCACGTCAGCACCAGGGCGCCGATCAACTCCGGCGTGGCGCCGAAGTGCTGGGCACAGACCGCCGACATCAGTCCGGTGATGGCTTCGACGATCGGGTACTGCACCGATATGGGTGCACGGCAGCTTGCACAGCGGCCTCGCAGTAGCAGCCAGCCGAATACCGGCAGGTTGTGTTGAGGTTTGACCGGCGCCTTGCAGGCCGGGCAATGGCTGCCGGGACGCAGAAGCGAGATCGGCTGCTCTCCGGCAATCGGCGCCGGCGCGCCGAAGCTGTCGCGACAGGCATTGCGAAAGTCCTGCTCGATTCGCAGCGGCAGCCGGTAGGCCACCACATTCAGGAAGCTGCCGATCAGCAGTCCGAGAATCGTGACGGTGACGAGCAACAGCGTGGGGCTGGACTGCAGGGCATCTAGCAAGGGCATCGGCTCGGGTCATCGGCTGCGGACGGGGCGCCGCGCAGCGTAGCGGGAAACAAGGCTCAGACCACCTGGCCGAGCTGGAAGATCGGCAAGTACATCGCCACGACGAGACCGCCGACCAGCACGCCGAGAATCGCCATGATCATCGGCTCAAGCAGGCTCGACAGCGAGTCGACCATGTTGTCGACTTCGGCTTCGTAGAACTCGGCGACCTTGGCGCACATTTCGTCGAGCGCGCCGGATTCTTCACCGATGGCGACCATCTGCGTGGCCATCGGCGGAAACAGGCCGCTCTGCTGCATCGTCAGCTGCAGCTGCTGGCCCGTCGATACCTGCTCTTTCATGTGCATGATCGCTTCGAGAAACACGATGTTCCCGGCGGCGCGGGCCACCGAATCGAGCGCCTCGACCAGTGGCACGCCGGCTGCGAACATCGTCGACAGCGTCCGCGCAAAGCGCGCGACCGCCGACTTGTACAGGATGTCGCCAACCACCGGTACTTTCAGCAGTGCGCGGTCCATGAAGCGCCGCATCGGTGCCGAGCGCTTGTAGAAATAGACGAACGCGAAAATGCCACCGCCGAGCACACCGAACACGATCCACCAGTTGTCCTGCATGAAGCGCGACATCGCGATCACCATCACGGTGAACGCCGGCAGGTCGGCACCGAAGCCCTTGAACAGGTCTTCGAACTGCGGCACGACGAAGTACAACAGGATGCCGGTGACGATGAAGGCCACGGCCAGCACGGCCGTGGGATAGGTCATCGCCTTCTTGACCTTCTTCTTGATCGCCTCGGTTTTCTCTTTGTAGACGGCGATCTTGTCGAGCAGCGTTTCCAGCGCACCGGAGCGCTCGCCTGCATCGACCAGGTTGACGAACAGATCGTCGAAATGCAGCGGATAGCGGCTCAGCGACTCTGAAAACGAGTTGCCGCCCTCGATGTTGGTCTTGATCCCCATGACCATCTCGGCCATCGCCGGGTTCTGGTTGCCGCGGCCGATCAGTTCCAGTGACTGCACCAGCGGCACGCCCGCTGACATCATCGTCGACATCTGCCGGCTGAAGACGGCGATGTCGCCGGCCGTGACCTTCTTCTTGCTGCCGAACAGCTGCAGCTTCTTGCGGATGCGGATCGGGTTGATGCCCTGCTTGCGCAGCTGGGTCTTGATCAGGCTTTCACTGGCACCGCGGCTCTCGCCCTTGACGCGCGCGCCCTTGCGGTCTCTGCCTTCCCACAGGAAGACGTGTTCCTTGACGGTGACTGCTGCCTGCGCCATCGCTGCCCGGGTATCCGTGTTTCGAGGGTGATGCGGCTATCAGACTACAGCCGCGGCGCCGGCACCACGCCGGGGCCGATCGGCGGACGTGCTGGCTCGCCAGCCGTCATTCGCCGACCGTCGTGCGATTGGCTTCGAGCAGGTCGATGACGCCATCGCGGACCTTCTTGAGTGCCGACGCCCGCAGGTTGGCCACGCCTTCGCGCTCGGCTTGGTCGGCAATATCCATCGCGCTGCCGCCCTCCATGATGATGCGGCCCATCGCTTCGGAGAACGGCATCACTTGGTAGATGCCGGTACGCCCCTTGTAGCCGCGGTCGCACTGGTCGCAGCCGACGGCTTCGTAGATGCGGAAGCTGGGGGCATCGACATCGGCGGCGCTGAGGCCCTCTTTGATCAGCTCGGGGCGCGGAATGTTGGCCGGCCGCTTGCAGACCGGGCACAGCTTGCGCGCCAAGCGCTGGGCGATGATCAGCGTCAGCGTCGAGGCGAGGTTGTAGGCCGGTACGCCCATGTTCATCAGGCGCACGATGGTCTGCGGTGCGTCATTGGTATGCAGTGTCGACAGCACCAAATGGCCGGTCTGCGCCGCCTTGATCGCGATTTCGGCGGTTTCCAGGTCGCGGATTTCGCCGACCATGATCACGTCGGGGTCTTGACGCAAAAACGCTTTCAGCGCCGCTGCGAACGTCAGCCCGACCTTGGGATTGACGTTGACCTGATTGATGCCGGGCAGATTGATTTCGGCCGGGTCTTCGGCCGTGCTGATGTTGACGTCGTCCTGATTGAGGATGTTCAGGCCGGTGTACAGCGACACGGTCTTGCCCGAGCCGGTCGGGCCGGTCACCAGGATCATGCCTTGCGGCTTGTCCAGCGCGCGCATGTAGGCGTCTTTCTGCTCGGGCTCGTAGCCCAGCGCATCGATGCCCAGCTGCGCGCTGGTCGGGTCGAGAATACGGCAGACGATCTTCTCGCCCCACAGCGTCGGGCAGGTGCTGACGCGGAAGTCGATCGCCTTGCTGCGCGACAGATTCAGTTTGATGCGGCCGTCCTGCGGCACGCGCCGCTCGGCCAAGTCCATTCGTGACATCACCTTGACGCGCGCCGACAGCCGCATCGCGGTGGCGATCGGCGGCGTGGCCACGGTGCGCAGTTCACCGTCCTTGCGATAGCGGATCCGGTAGCTTTTTTCGTAGGGCTCGAAGTGGATGTCCGATGCGCCTTGGCCGATCGCGTCGAGCATGATCTTGTGCACGTAGCGCACGATCGGCGCTTCGTCGGCATCCGACTTGGTGACGTCGGGCAACTCCGCGCCCGGGTCGCTGATGTCGATGTTTTCGAGGTCCGCATCGCCCATGCCGATGTCCATCGACGCGGCGCTGAGCCGCTGCGCGGCGGCGTCGATGGCCTTGGCGAGCTTGTCTTCCTCGACGACGACGGCCTCGGTCGTCGTGCGCGTCGCGAACTTGATCTCGTCCAGCGCGGCGAGGTTGGTCGGGTCCGACACCGCGACGAACAGCGTGTTGGACCGCTTGTACACCGGCAGCGCGTGGGTCTTGCGCAGCACACGTTCGCTGATGTCCTTGAGCAGGCTTGGGTCGATGTCGATCGCCGCCAAGTCCAGCAGCGGCGCGCCGAAGTCGGCACTGGCCAGCTCGGCGATCCGTAGCGCCGATACCGTCTTGGATTCGACCACGACCGCAACGAACGGCTGGCCGCTGCGTCCCGCCTTCAGCTGGAACTCGCGCGCTTGGTCTTCGCTCAGCAGCTGATCGGCGACCAGCTTGCGGGCCAAGCCAGTCAGCGCGGACGGAGCCGGAGCGGTCGACAGCGGGGCGGCCAAGAGAGATTCCCTCACAGGTTGAGCGGTTTACGCTCGGATTCGAATGGTGTTCCGAGCCTATTGCGGCCGTCAACCGCCAATCTTGAATCGCGTGGCACCTTGACCGACCGGGGTTGTGGCAGCCACGCCGCAGGTTTGCTCGAGCGGCACGATGCCCTGTGACCAGTAGCGCGGGTATAGCGTTTCGTCGGCACTCATGAAGTAACGGGTGTCGCCGCCGGCGCCGACGCAGTTCGCGCCGTCATGGACCGCCATCGCCAGAACACCCACGACCAAGCCGCAGCCGGCGATCCAGCCAGCGGCCCTCAGAGCCGATTGCAGCCGGCTGCTTGGATTGCGCCTCACGGCGCTGTTGGCGGACGACACTGGATACCAGGCGATCGTCAGCATCAGCAGTGTCTGGCTCAACGGGTCGTTGGCGACGTTGGCCAGCAGTCCATGCACCAGCGCGGCGGTGATCGCGGCAAACAGCGCGATCCCGGTCGACGCGTCGCCTCCGCCGATCGCGTGCGCGCGCAGCTGGCGCAAGGCGCGGCGGTAACTCGCGGCGATCACCGCGAGCAGCAGCAATGTCGCCGGCAGCCCCCATTCGGCGAGCCATTGCAGCGGCGCGCTGTGTGGCCCGGCCACCGAGCGCAGCGGATGCCGCCCCAGTTCGGCGTACAGCATTGGACCGATGCCGAGCAGCGGCGCGCTGACGAAGTCGGTCCAGGCGTCGCGATACAACGCGGCGCGGCCGCTGCTGCCGGCGCGGAGCAGCCCGCCGCCCGCCGACGGCACGTCGGCCAGCGAAATCAGCCACCACAGCGCTGCGCCGGACGCGAGCACGGCCAGTTGCTCGAACGCGAAGCGCCGCCCTTGGCGCCCGAAACAGGCCGCGGCGATCAGCGCGGCGACCAGCAGCGCCAGCACGCCGCCGCGTCCGCCGGAGGCGACCAGCTGCGAGGCGATGATCACCGCCGCCAACGTGCAGGCAGTCGGTACGATGCGGCGCAGCGAGTTTGAGAATGCGGCCGGCGAAGCCGACGACGCCGTCCGCGCCGCCAGCCACAGCAGCGGCAGCGCAAACGTCGCGGCTTTGGCGAAATAGCGCGGATAGACTAACACGTCCCAGGCGCTGCCCAAGCTGCCGGCATCGCCGATGGCGATCGCGGCCGCATAAGCCGCGATGAACTGCAGGCCCAGCGCCAGCGGGCCGCAGCACAGCAGCAGCAATGCCGTGCGGGCCAGCGACGGTTCCGTCGCGGTGCCCTGTCGCAGCTGCAGTGCGCCGATCGCCAGCGCCGCCAGCGTGCCGACTTCGATTGCCGCGTAATGCGGCAGCGCGCTGCGTGCAGCGGACCACAGGCCCAGTGCCAGCACAACCAGCAGGCTGCGCCCCGACCATGACCGCAGCGGCGCCATCAACATTGCGGGATTCGCGGCTGCGGTCGTCACCAGCAATATCAGCAACAGGCACTGGGCCAGCCGCAGGTCGTCGTAACGCGTCTGCCACTGCGACGGCAACGGCAGCCCGCTCAGCATCCAGGCGCCAACAAGGGCGACGACGAACGTGATCGGTCGGCTTATCGGCATCGGTGGCTCCTGGAACCACGGCGCCGCTCCGGGCGGCGGAAACAACGACGCCGCCCGGAGGCGGCGCCTTGTACGGCGTCTCAGCCGATCAGCTGGCCTTGACGTAATTCTGCGTGACGCAGCCGCCGCTGAAGACCCAGGTCAGGCGATCGCCGGTGACCGTCGGCGTCAGAACACAAGTCTCCGTCGCGAGAATGCCCTTGTAGGCGTTGGGCGTGGCGGTGATTACGCCACTGGCGACCGCCAGCGTATTGAATGCCTTGACGGTCGAGGCTGTCGGTGCGGCCGGGATGCCGTTGCTGCCTGCGTCGCAGCCGGTCAGCGTGCCCAGTTCGCCGTAGCAGACCTGAACCGCGGTCTTGTACGACGTCATTGCCGAGATGACCTCCGAATAGGCGGCCTTCTTGATGTAGTTCTGGTAAGCCGGAATGGCGATCGCGGCAAGAATGCCGATGATCGCAACGACGATCATCAGTTCGATCAGCGTAAAGCCTTGTTGTTTCTGGTCCATGGTGACTCCGGTTGCGGCGTGGATGGTGGGCGGCAACTGGCAACAGAGCAACCGGCATGCCGTCGCTGCAGTCAGATTAAAATTAGCTAAATCAACAACATGATATTGAGTGTGAGCTTGCGGCCTGACGCCGGCTGTCTGGCACTGACACTTCTTGTCAGCCGGTGTCACTGACCAACACGTCATTTGGGGCGCTGCAACGACAACGCCGCCTTGCGGCGGCGTTGTCGGCCCGGCTCAAGACGATCAGCTGGCCTTGACGTAGTTGTTCGTCACGCAAGCGCCGCTGAATACCCAGGTCAGACGATCGCCAGTGGCGGTCGGCGTCAGCACGCAGGTATCGGTGGCGGCAATGCCCTTGTAGGCGTTGGGCGTGGCCGTGATCACGCCGGTGGCGACGGTCAGCGTGTTAAACGCCTTGATCGTGGAGGCGGTCGGCGCGGCCGGAATGCCGTTGCTGCCGGCGTCGCAGCCGGTCAGGCCGCCGGTTTCGCCGTAGCAGACTTCAACGGCGGTCTTGTACGAGGTCATCGCCGAGACGACTTCCGAATACGCAGCCTTCTTGATGTAGTTCTGGTAGGCCGGGATCGCGATGGCGGCCAGAATGCCGATGATGGCAACGACGATCATCAGTTCGATCAGCGTGAAACCCTGCTGCTTGTTATTCATGTTGGAGACTCCAGGGGGTGGCGGGGACTGCAGTGTGATGCACTTCGCAATCGCTGTGCCGCGAACGAGATCTTAAATAATACAAATGAAATCAATGCTAGGAAGGGAAAAATGACCGATTTCAGAGTCACGGTATTTGTCGGACACTGACAATTGCTGTCAGTTGTTGGCTCTTTTTGTGATGACTATCACAGTAAGCCCGATTGTTTTCTGATCCACAAACGACGACGCCGCCCGTAGGCGGCGTCGTGGCCCGGCGGATGGGACTTAACTGGCCTTGACGTAGTTCTGCGTGACGCAGCCCCCACTGAAGACCCAGGTCAGCCGATCACCGGTGACCGTCGGTGTCAGAACACAGGTTTCAGTGGCGAGAATGCCTTTGTAGGCGTTGGGCGTCGCGGTGATCACGCCATCGGTTACAGCCAGGGTGTTGAACGCCTTGACCGTCGACGCCGTCGGGGCGGCCGGCACACCGTTGCTGCCGGCATCGCACTGGGCAAGCGCATTGGTCTCGCCGTAACAGATCTGGATCGCCGTTTTGTACGAGGTCATCGCCGAGATGATTTCAGAGTAGGCGGCCTTCTTGATGTAGTTCTGGTAGGCCGGTATCGCAATCGCGGCCAGAATGCCGATGATCGCGACCACGATCATCAATTCGATCAGCGTAAAACCCCGTTGGTGGCTCGTCATGGCAGTTCCTCGTATCGACCTCAAGTTGGTTCAGTGGTCTGAGACGAGCAACGGGCGTGCCGATCGTTTTCCGATTTAACGGTAAGTAAAACAATGATTTGAAGCTGCCGTCGAAAGCGGGCGTGACAGGCTTCGGCGGGGCCTGACAAATATTGGCAGTGTTCGCTACTGAACCCAGCGTCGGTGCAGCGGCCTGCTGCGCCCTCGCTGCTAAACTCAGCGACCCCGTCGATCAAGCAGAAGAAACATGCAGGAGCACTACAGCCCCGCCGAACTGGAAGCCAGCGCTCAGGCCTATTGGGAGACCCAACAGGCGTTCAAGGCCGTCGAGGATCCGGGCCGCGAAAAGTACTACTGCCTGTCGATGTTCCCGTACCCGAGCGGCAAGCTGCACATGGGGCACGTGCGCAACTACACGATCGGTGACGTCATCAGCCGCTACCAGCGCATGCTGGGCAAGAACGTGCTGCAGCCGATCGGCTTCGATGCGTTCGGCTTGCCTGCCGAAAACGCGGCGATCGCCAACAACACACAGCCGGCCAAGTGGACGTACGCGAACATGGAATACATGCGCGTACAGCTCAAGCGGCTGGGCTTTGCTTACGACTGGTCGCGCGAGCTGGCCACCTGCCGCCCCGAGTACTACCGCTGGGAGCAGTTGCTGTTCACGCGGCTGATGAAGAAGGGCCTGGTCTATCGCAAGGACTCGGTCGTCAACTGGGATCCGATCGACCAGACCGTGCTGGCCAACGAGCAGGTCGTCGATGGCCGTGGCTGGCGCTCCGGCGCCGTGGTGGAGCGCCGCTCGATCCCGCAGTGGTTCCTGAAGATCACCGCCTACGCACAGGAACTGCTCGACGACCTCGATCGGCTGCCCGGCTGGCCTGAGCCGGTCAAGACGATGCAGCGCAACTGGATCGGCCACAGCGAGGGCCTGGAACTGCAGTTCCAGGTGTCGGGCGAAGCCGAGCCGCTGCGCGTGTACACGACGCGCCCCGACACCCTGATGGGCGTGACCTACGTTGCCGTCGCCGCCGAACATCCGCTGGCGCAGAAGGCCGCTGCTGACAACCCGGCGTTGGCGGCGTTCCTGCAGGATGCGGCACGTAGCGGCGTTGCAGAAGCCGACATGGAAACGGCCGAAAAGCGCGGCATGGCGCTGGGTATCGATGCAATCCATCCGATCACCGGCGAGCCGGTGCCGATCTGGGCGGCCAACTTCGTGTTGATGGGCTACGGCACCGGCGCGGTCATGGCCGTGCCCGGCCACGACGAGCGCGACTTCGAGTTTGCGACCAAGTACGGCTTGCCGATCAAGCGCGTGATCTGCACGCCGGCCGAGGCTGAACTGGAAGCGCGCTTGGCCACTTTGGGCGATTTGTCAGACGAAGATGATGCGGTCGAAGGCTCGGCCAAGCAGCCACTACTGGCGCAACTGCGTGCGCTGCAGGCGGGCGCCACCACCGACCACGGCACGCTGATCAACAGCGGCGAATACGACGGCTTGGATTTCCGTCAGGCGTTCGATGCGATCGCTGCGCGCTTCGAAGCAGCGGGTACTGGGTCACGCCGCGTGAATTTCCGGCTGCGCGACTGGGGCGTGTCGCGCCAGCGTTATTGGGGCTGCCCGATTCCGGTGATCTACTGCGCGCACTGCGATGCGGTGCCGGTGCCTGAAGATCAACTGCCAGTCGTGCTGCCGGAGGACGTCGCGTTCACCGGCGTGCAGTCGCCGATCAAGGCGGATCCGGAGTGGGCACGAACCACCTGCCCGCAGTGCGGCGGTCCGGCGACGCGCGAAACCGACACCTTCGATACGTTCTTCGAATCCAGCTGGTATTTCGCGCGCTACGCCAGCCATGACAACGATCGGCAGATGCTCGACGAGCGTGCCGACTACTGGCTGCCGGTCGACCAGTACATCGGCGGCATCGAGCACGCGATCCTGCATCTGCTGTATGCGCGCTTCTTCCACAAACTGATGCGCGACGAAGGGATGGTCCGC
>Ga0255089_1000579_pt1 | contig 13018 bp, 10 predicted proteins | sample Colum_Miss_RepC__2_FD_188468 | JGI IMG/M metagenome (GOLD analysis project Ga0255089, IMG submission 188468) | Freshwater microbial communities from Columbia River, Oregon, United States - Colum_Miss_RepC_8d | ecosystem: Environmental > Aquatic > Freshwater > River | place: USA: Oregon... | reverse complement strand
ATCGAAATGGGGTCCGGCGCATCCTCGACTACTTGCGTGCCGGCGATATCTTTCAAGCCAATCTGTCACGGCATTGGCGTGCACCGCTGCTCAGCGGCAGCGCGGCCGGCGTCTACGCCAAGCTGCGCGGCGCCAACCCGGCGCCGTTCGCCGGCATCGCGCAGTGGCAGGGCAGCAGCGTGATCAGTTCGTCGCCGGAACGCTTGCTGCAGATCGATCGAGGCATTGCTGAAACCCGTCCGATCGCGGGCACGCGTCCGCGCGGCGGTAATGCCGTCGACGATGCCGAGTTGCGCGATCATCTGATCGGCAACGTCAAGGAACGGGCAGAGCACGTGATGCTGATTGACCTGGAACGCAACGACCTCGGCCGCGTCTGCCAGCCGGGCAGCGTTGAAGTCAGCGAACTGATGACGGTGGAGAGCTACGCGCATGTCCACCACATCGTCTCCAACATTCGCGGCCGTCTGCGTGCCGACGCCAGTCCGGCGGACGCGCTGCGCGCGGTGTTTCCGGGTGGAACGATCACCGGCTGCCCCAAGGTTCGCGCGATGGAAATTCTTGCCGAGCTCGAAGGCGTGGGCCGCGGCCCCTACACCGGGGCCATGGGTTATTTGTCGCGCTGCGGACGCTTGGACACCAATATCCTGATCCGCAGTTTCGTCGTCGAAGACGGCCAGATCAGCTTCCGAGCCGGTGCCGGCATTGTTGCCGATTCCGACCCGGACGCCGAGCTTGCGGAAACGCGGGCCAAGGCGCGCGGACTGCTGCTGGCGCTGGGGGCAGGCTGATGCGCCGCTGGTTGATCCGCATCGCAGTCGCCATCGGGCTGCTCGCGCTGCTGGCGTCACTGACGACGGCAGCGCTGCTGTATGACGGCCATCGCCAACTGCAACAGACGTTGACGCTGCCCAGCGCCAGCACGATCGAAATCGCGCCCGGAACCCGGATCCGCGACGCCGTGTTCAAGCTGCGCAGCGCTGGGCAGTTGGCGACGCTGCGCCAGGGCCTGTACCTCGAAGCGTACGCGCGCCTTAGCGGCAAGGCGGCGGGCATCAAGGCCGGCGAGTATCGTTTGGAGCCCGGTCTGACCGCCTTCCAGGCGCTGGATCTGTGGCGCTCGGGCAAGGTCATCGTCTACGAATGGCGCATTGTCGAAGGCACGCGCTTCGATGCCGCGATCCAGCAGTTGATGGCGCATCCGCAGATTCGGCACACGCTGACGTCGACCGACCCGGTGCAGGTGATGGCGGCGATCGGTATGCCGGGCCGGCATCCGGAAGGTCGCTTGTTCCCAGACACCTACCAGTTCCCGCGTGACACCACGGACGTCTCGGTCCTGCGCCGCGCGATCGAGGCGATGAACCGGACACTCGATGCCGAGTGGCAGGGCCGCGACGCCGACCTGCCATACACCGACGCCGAGCAGGCATTGGTGATGGCGTCGATCGTTGAGAAGGAGACCGGGCTGGCGAGCGAGCGCGCTGAAATCGCCGGGGTGTTCGTGCGTCGCCTGCGGCTGGGTATGCGCTTGCAGACCGATCCCACGGTGATCTACGGCCTTGGCGCGGCCTTCGACGGTAATCTGCGCAAGCGCGATCTGCTTGCGGCCAATCCGTACAACACGTATCTGAACAGCGGCCTGCCGCCGACGCCGATCTGTCTGCCCGGACGCGCGGCGATTCATGCAGCGCTGCACCCCGCACCTGGCAACACGCTGTACTTCGTCGCCAGAGGCGATGGAAGCCACCAGTTTTCGGAAACCTTCGACGAGCACGATGCGGCGGTCAGTCGCTATCAATTGCGGCGTGGATCTCCGGCGGCCGGGACGTCGCCACCGTGAGCGCACCCGGTCGTTTGATCACGCTCGAAGGCGGCGAGGGTGCCGGCAAGACCACCCATGCGCAGACGATCTGCGACTGGCTGACGGCGCGCGGGCGCCGCGTCCTGCGTACCCGTGAGCCGGGTGGTTCACCGCTAGCCGAGGCGATTCGCGGCGTGGTCCTCGCCGACTGGGCGGAGGGGGTCGATGCGCCGACCGAACTGCTGCTGATCTTCGCCGCTCGCGCGGCGCACTTGCATGCAACGGTCCGACCGGCGCTGGAGCAAGGCTGCGACGTGGTCTGTGACCGATTCATCGACGCCAGCTGGGCTTATCAAGGCGCCGGGCGCGGCCTGCCCGGCGCATCGCTGATGGCCCTGCAACAGCTCGTGCTGGGCGACCTCAAGCCGAACCTGACGCTGATCTTCGACATTGCGCCGGAGTTGGGTCTTGCGCGGGCACGCCACCGCGGCGACCTCAATCGGTTCGAAGCGGAGAATATCGCGTTCATGCAGCGTGTCCGCCAAGCGTATCTCGACCGCGCGGACGATGATCCACAGCGCTGTGCGGTGGTTGACGCGAGTCAGGACCTTGCGCAGGTCGCAGCTGATCTGACGCAGATACTGGAGACACGTCTATGAGCGCAGCTGCGATCCTGCCGTGGCAGCACGACCTTTGGCGCATCGTTGGCGAAGCGCGGGACCAGCAACGGTTAGCGCACGCGCTGCTGCTGGCCGGCCCAGCTGGCGTCGGCAAGCGGACGTTTGCCAGCGCGCTGACGCAAACACTGCTGTGCGAGGCGCCCGCCGCCGGTGGTTACGCCTGCCGGGTTTGTCGCAGCTGCGTGCAGTTCGCGGCCGGGTCGCATCCGAACCTGTTCTGGCTCAGGCCTTTGGTCGACGACAAAACCGACAAGCAGAAGCGGGACATCAGCGTCGAACAACTCCGCGACATGGGTGACAAGCTGGTGCTGAGCGCGCATTACGGCGGCGCCAAGGTCGCTGTACTCGACCCGGCCGATGCGCTGAACACCAACGGCGTCAATGCGCTGTTGAAAACCATCGAAGAGCCGCCGCCCAATACCTATCTGCTGCTGATCTCGGAGCGCCCGATGGCACTGGCGGCCACGCTACGCAGCCGCTGTCAGCGACTCAGGTTCAGTCCGCCGTCCTCCGACGAGGCCCAAGCCTGGCTGCAGCAGCAGGAACCGGTACTGACCGGCGCGCTGCTCGAACACGCACTGACGTCCAGCCAAGGTGCGCCGCTCCGAGCGCTGGCCGCGCATCGCTCCGGCCTGCTCGATCTGCAGCGTAAATGGCGCAGCGACTGGTTGGATGTTGCCGCCCAGAAGCGACCGCCGACCGCTGCAGCCGTCGCGGTCGGGAAAGATCGCGAGCAGGTATCGGCGTGGCTGTCCGCCTTCATCGTGTTTCTCGCCGAACTGTTGCGCGTCCGGGTTTCGGGGCAGCCCTCTGCCGACATCGGGGCGATCGCAGCGCGTATCGCGCCCTCGGGCTTGCAAGCGCTGATCGACGAGGCCCATGAATCCGCGCGCCGCATCACCACCAGCGCCTCGCCGCAGCTGGTCGTCGAGTCGCTAATGATCGCGTGGTGGCGCTGGAGCATGGCGCGCGGCGCGGCTGCCCGATAAGGTTGAGCTTCGATTCTTCGCGCAGGCCCGTCGCCCATGGATCCGCAGACACGCGTTGGCACCCAGCCCGGCATCTTGACCTTGAATCTCAAGGACAAGAGCGCGCTCTATGTGTCGTACATGCCGTTCATCAAGAACGGCGGCCTGTTCATTCCGACCAACAAGGAATACCGGCTAGGCGATGAGGTGTTCATCCTGCTGACCTTGCTCGACAACGCCGAGCGCTTGCCAGTCGCCGGCAAAGTGGTGTGGGTGACGCCGCGCGGCGCACAAGGCAAGCGGGCGCAGGGCATTGGGGTGCAGTTCAGCAGTCAGGACAGCGGCGTCACGCAGAAGAAGATCGAGTCGATTCTGGCCGGTGCACTGGGTGCCGAGCGACCCACACACACGCTGTAGGTCAACGGTTATCCTGTAGGTCAACGGTTATCAGTGCGCGGCCGCTCGCGCCGCTACTGAAGCGTCGTCGCTGGCGGCGCCGCATCGCGCAGCAGCGAATACGCATCCAGCCCATGGTGCATCAGCACTGACGCCGCCACTGCGCTGCGACAACCGGTGTCGCACAGGCAGATGTAGGTGGTATCCCGGCGCAACTCGGTGATGCGTTGGCGAAGCTGGAAGTCGGGGATCCACAGCGCTGATTCCGGCGGGCGAGTGCGCTGCTCGCTGGCCGGACGCACGTCGAGCCAGCAAGCGTTGCCTGCGGCAATACGTTCGCTGGCGTCATAGCCGCTCAAGCGACGCGTCCACGACACCGACAGCAAGCGTTTGAAGTCGATCTGCCGCATTTGAAGCAAGGTGACGTTGGTGGCAGCAATGACCGACGCGTTGCGCGGATTGCCCGACAGTAGCGCGTCCTCACCAAAGCAGTCGCCTGGGCCTAGCGTCGCCGCGACGACAGCGGGGAGGTCGGGCTGCTCGCATTCCACACGGCACTGGCCGTCGACGATCACGAAGAATGCGTCGCCGGGCTCGCCTTGGCGCACCACGCGGGTGCCGGCCGGATACCGCACGTGCTGCATGCAATGAAACATTTGCTGAAGCACCGACGGAGACAGGGTGTTGAACCGACGCCGCTGCAACAGCCGTAACATCCAGTCGCCATCATCGACGGCTGGATCCAGTCCGACTTCGCGGACTTCGACCTTGGGGGGCTCGGCACCCCAGTTCAGCATGACATCGAGCAGACTGGTGTCGACGGTCAGACATTCGACTTCGGTCAGGCAGCGGGCACTGTGCCGATAATGCGGCACATCGGCCAGCGGCTTGGACGCCGCGTCGTCTCCTGCGCTGATCGACCGGCTCAGCAAGCCGGACGGCGTTTCGAAACCGAGCCGGCCACGCAGCAGAAAATACGTCATCACCGGACGCTCACCGTTGCGATAGAGGTAGCCGTTGACCGGCCACCGCGCGACATTGGCGTGCTGTGCCAACTGCGTCGCGCTTCGGTTGTTCAGGCTCCGCAGCAGCGGATAGCGGGCAAAGAGCGACAAGCTGGCGGCCATCGGAGAACCTCATTTGGTCTTTAAGTAACCCCGCTTTTTTGTGCCACAATGCTGTATTGAATGGCTTGAAACGGTTCACGGTCCCGTTTGGGCGCTGGCCCCAGCAAAACATAGGGATCGGGGCAGGCGGGCGGGGCAGCAAAACGCGAGGGTGACTCCAGAAGTACGCTGCGATCAGATAACGGAGAGATTCGACATGGCGTCCAAAAAGACTTCGAAGTCGGCACCTGCACCAAAAAGCAAATCAGTAGCGTCGGCAGCCAAGAAGCTGGTCAAGAAGTCCGCGGCCGTTGCCAAGGCGGCGTTTTCCAAAAAGCCGGTCAAAGCGGCAGTGAAGACACCGGCAAAGGCGCCCACGAAAGCGGCGGCCAAGTCGGCCAAGCCGTCCGCCGTCAAGGCGCCGCCGGCCAAACCGGCCAGCAAGCCGGTGGCAAAAGCACCCGCAAAGGCTCCGGTAAAGGCGCCTGCAAATGCAGCCGCGAAAACCGTTGCCAAACCGGTTCCTAAAGCAGCGCCGAAACCCGCGCCTAAAGCCGCTGGCAATGCGGCACCGAAAGTGACGCCCAAAGCGCCGGCCAAGTCTGCCAAGCCGGTTGCGGCGGCACCCAAGCCGCAGGTCGCTACGCCTGCGCCCAAGCCCGCCGTGGTCTCACCCGCGCCAGCAGCCAAAGTCACCAAGCCCGTCAAGCCTGCCGCGGAGCCGCTTCCGTCGTCCGTCTCAAGTTCTGCAGGCGGCCTGCCGATTGCTAATCAAACGCCTCCCCAAAACCCTGGTCCGGCTGGAACGCCGGCCGCAACAGGAAAGATCGCCAAGATGATGTCAGCGTCCAAATCTTCCTCCAGTGCCAACGCGTCGACGCCGGCGGCCAAGCCGCCCAAGACGGCGGTCCGCAAAGGGGCCGACAATGCCCGGACCCTGACGGAAGACGAGATCCGCAACGCGCCCGCGTCCGACTACATGAACGACGATCAACTCGCATTTTTCCGCGAGCGTCTGCTGCAGATGCGCTCGGAGGTCCTGGCCCGCGAAATCGACGTCAAGGAACGGCTGCATCAGCGCGAAGTGTTCGCCGACCCAGCTGACCGCGCCAGCGCCGAAGAAGAACATTGGCTCGACTTGCGCCTGCGGGAGCGTGAATCGCTGCTGCTGCGCAAGATCGAAGACGCATTCCGCCGTATCCGCGACAAGGAATACGGTTACTGCGAGAAGACCGGCGAGCCGATCGGCATCGCGCGCTTGCTGGCACGTCCGACGGCGACGGTCTGCGTCGACGTCAAGGGCCAGGACGAGCGCGCCGAATCGCAGTACCGGGATCGCTAAGCAACACCCGCGGCCATCTGGTCGGTCGTCAGCGGCAGAATCGGTGAGCACCGGTTCTGCCGTTTTCATTTGGGCTACCAGAGCGTCGCCGCCAGAGCGTCGCCGCCGGAGGAAATGTTGAGCGTCGTAGGCTCTTTTGCTCCGTCTCCTACCACCTCAGATATGGACGCATTGTATATTATGTTAAGTGACGTACGTCTAAGTTTGAGGCTGGTTTCTGCAAGGTCCGCCTGTTGAACCGTACCCGCTGCTACCGCAGCGGGCTCAGACCAAACTGTCGGCGATCAACGGCCCGCCTCCAGCGTCAGCGCCATGATCTGTTGCGTCGGGTCGCGCTGGAGACGCATGGCGTTACGCGTGCTGGCGAATACCAGCACACCACCGTCAAGCGCGGGCCAGCCGTTGTTGCCCTTGCTGAGCAACAACTCGGCACCAGACCAGCCTGCATCAACGGACTGACGCGCTGTGCCGATGCGCCAGCGCCAGTCCGCTGACCTCGAATCTGCCCACGCCACGCGCAAGCGGCCGTCTGGCCCCATCCCAATACGCGGACTCTGGCTAGATCCAAGGCCCTCGTCGGTGATCGCAACGGGTTCGCTCCAACCCGTGACACCGTCCAGAGATTCGCTGCTGAGTACCGCCAGGTTCACGCCGGCTGCGCTGAGCACTTTGCTGTCCCAGACCGCGACCAGTTTGCCGGCCGGGTCATAAGCCACATCGGGATGGCGATCGGCACGATCGGCCGCGCCGAGCGCGATGGGTGCTGACCAGTCCGTCGCACCGGCTGCGCGTTGCCGCAGCCGGATCTGCCAGTCGTCCGGATTGGTGCCTTCGCCGCTACCGGACTGCCCGGTCCACAAGGGATCGGGATCGTCGCGATTGTCCTGCCACGCGATGGCGAAGCGACCATCCGCGGCGACGGCGACGTTGGGCCAGACCGATGCGGGATAGCGCGCACTGCGCGTGTCCAATGGATTGGCCGCGGCAATCGACTTGCCTTCACCGGACAAATTGACCGGTGCGGCATCGACTCCGAGCAGCTGCGCATAGATGTCGAATGGTTGGTCTGGTGTGATCTGCTGCCAAGCGACCATGACGCGGCCCTGCCGGTCCACCGCGATCACCGGATGCTCGGCGCGTCCGTCAGGCTCGGCGATCGTCTGCACCGTCTGCCACTGGCGGCCACCGTCGAGCGATTGCCGCATCAATACACGCGGACGCTGCGGAATCTCGCGCCCGTCGCTGTCTTGCCACACCACGTAAACCACGTCCCCCAATGCCGCCACACGCGGAAAGCGTGCGGCCACGCTGTCGCCCGACAACACCACCGCTGCGGCCGCAGCGTCGTCGGCCCGGCGATACAGCACGCGCGAGCGCCCTGCGTCATGCGCTTCGGCGACCACGTGCAACTTGTTTTGATCGGCAACCGCAATATCGGCAAATCCGCTGAACTGCCCGATGCTGCCGAGCGCGGCGACGGCCGAATCGTCGACGCCGGTGTCGGCGGGCAACGGAGTGGCGAGTTGAGGTTCGACCGGGCCGCTGGATACGAAAATCGGCGACACCATCAGGCGCAATTGCCCGGTCAGCGACAAAGCGCCTCCGAGCACGAACCCCAGCGGATCATCGGCCAGCGCAGCGTAGTCCACTGTTTGTGGTGCGCCGAGGCCTCGGACTTCGAGCCGATACCAGGTCGGCTGGCTCTCAACCGAGACCGGCAGGCTCATCTGCAACTGACCGCTAAAGCCGATCGTCTGCGTCGACACAGCGGCTTGGCTGCGCCCGGGTGATCGGAACACGCGGACGACATCCCCCGGATTGCCTTTGACGTCGTACTGCAGCGTCAGCGCTGTGCCGACTGGTGCAACGACCTCGTCACCCGGTTGGGCGGCAATGCCGTCGGCGCTCAGCGTCATCGTGCCCGAGGCACCGCGCTCGTCGGCACGAACGCGCGAGCGGCCCGCCCGCAGCCCCGCCACGATCGCGCGCTCGGTCAGCGCTGCGGCCAGTACGCCGCTACGTGGCTGTCCCGGCCCGGCCAGTAGCCACAGCTCTTTGAAATGGTTGTCGCTTGCACCGGCTACGCCGAACCGGAAGCCGGCGTTCCAGCGGTTTTCGGCGTAATCAATCTCGATCTCGGCATTGCTCGCCTTGTTCCAGACCTCAACGGCATCAATGCCGACGGCATCCGCGAAATCGTTCGGCTGGCCTTGCTCGTCGACCTCTCCGTCGTCGGGATGGGCCGTGATCCACACCGCGTCTTGCAGATGTGCATCCCAGATCGATTGCTGCAGGCTGCGGCGCGCCGGTGCACCCGCGACGTTGGCGCCCTGCACCACCGTGTCGACCGCTCCATGCACGGTCGCGTGCGGCGCACCGTTGGCTTCTTCGCCCGGGATCAGTAGCAGCGAATCAGAGCGCCACAACGGGTCGTAGTGCTGATCGTAGGTGCGGTGATCGGTCAGCGGCAGAAAATTCAGCGCACGAAGCTGCGCGATGCCGATCTGATCGTTAATCGACATATTGCCAGGCAAGCGATCGTCACTCGCCTGACGAGGCAAGCTGCCGTCAGACGAGTGATCGTCATGGACGTGCAGATCCCCTTCTTGCCAGCTTGGATTCGGGTCTTCGAATGTCGGCGGATTCGATGACGGCGCCGGCGTTGGCTTCGGCCCCGATGCCGTCGGCGGTGGCGTGCCGCCACCTCCGGAATCAGGATCGTCCGGTGATGGCCCACTGCCCGATCCGCACGCGACGACGAGGACTGCCATCAACGTTGTTACAACAGCGGCCATCGGAAAACGCCCGGGGCGTAGTCCCGATCCACTGGCTTGGCCACGACGGGTCAACGTGCGCGCTATTGAATCCATCTCGATCTGTGGTTTTGATGCAGACCGCTGACGATAGCGAGCGCGCATTGCGAAGCAGTGACGCCTTCCGTTCGACTAGCATCCCGCTATGGATACCCTCGAACCCAGCAGTCCGTCGTCGACACTCCGCGTCGAGAGCGGTGCCATCGTCGCGCTGCGCCTGTTCGACGTTGCGTACTCGATCGACCTTGCGGCTGCTGAATCGGCTTGGGTCCATCACAGTCAGGGCGCCAGTAGTGGCCGGCGTAGCCAGCTGAGCGGTACACCGGCCAAGGCGATCGCGTTCGATGTGCCGCCGGTGTTGCTGCCGTTACCTGATGTCCGCCTGTCACTGAGCATCGGCGACGTCGACGCCCAGGTCAGTGCGCGGCTCTACGATTTCGGTGTGATCGCGCTCGCGATCCGCATCACGGTCAGTGGGCAGATCTGGTCAACGTTCAACGAGTGGCTCGAATCGGTGAGTCAAGCCATTGGCGTGAGCGCGGCGAGCTCGGTGTGGGACCAGGCGCTAGCGCATCTGATGCCGCGCATCGACAGCGCGCTGACCCGACCGAACACGTCGACGATCCAGGAAGACTATCTGCTCGGCATCGTGCATCGCTGGAACGAGCCGCTGACCAGCAGCCAGCTGCTTGAGCGTGTCGATCTGGTGCCGATGCTGTCGGGCGAGCGACGACCGCTATCGGATGCCGCGCGCCGCGATCTGATGCGGCAGCGCTATTCCTACTACGACGATGATCTGGTGGTGCTCACCTGGGATCGCGCCTTCATCTATGAACCTCGCGGCGATTCCGACGTGGCCGACGTTCTGGAAGTGGCCAACGCGCAGTTGCTCGAGATGCGCTACTACGATGAGCTGCTCGACGACGAACTTCCGCGAATGAACGATCTCGTCGACGCGACACGCGGATCGATCGGCATCCTCGCGCCGCGTCGCTTCGCGCACTTGGCGAGGCGCTTGTACACGCTGGTCGCCGAAGTTACCGAGCTGACGGAGAAAGTCGACAACGCCTTGCAGGTCACCGAAGACGTCTATCTGGCGCGCATCTACAGCGCTGCGCTGGAGCTGTTCCGTGTGCCGACGGTGAGCGCAGCGGTGGATCGCAAGCTGTCGATCATCCGTGACACTTACACGGCGCTCTACAACGAGGCATCGGGTGCGCGCGGCGAACTGATGGAACTGGCCATCGTGATTCTGATCGTTGCCGAAATCGTGCTGGCGCTGCTGCGGCATTGAGCCGCAGCAGCGCGCTCTGCAGGTAACCGGCGCGCGTCAACGCCGGCTGAAGATGCCCACGATCGGCGTGCCATGAGCGCGCAGGGCTGGCTCGATGCGACGATGCAGCTCGTGATAGCGGTAAAACGGAACCCGTGGAAACAGGTGGTGGATCGAATGCAGGTTCTGGCCGAACCAGAACCATTCGAGCGGCTTCATCCACTGAGGCATCAGCAGGCTACTGGTGTTGCGATAGCGCGCCGCATCGTTGTACGGAAGATGCGGACGGTATGCGAACCAGTAGACCGTGAAGAACGCGCCGCCGAGATAGCCGGCCACGAGCAGCAACACCGTTGCGGCACTTGGCACCATCCACAGCAAGGCCGCACGCCAGCCGATGGCCAGCGCGATTTCAGCCCAGTACGCGCTGCGCTCGCGCAGCGAGGCCGTGGCCCAGTAGTCGCGGAACAGGAAGGTGTTCTGCACCCACAGAAACCGCAGTGCGCTGCTGATGAACGCAAACGTACCGTTGCGCATATTGCTGACCAGATAATCCGGATCGCGATCAGGCTGATTGGTGTAACGGTGATGGGTGAAGTGCTCCACCCGGTGCGTCGAGTACGGCACCATGATCAGCGGTGCCATCGCGTAGCCGCAGGCATCGTTCAACCACTGCAGATGCGCTTGGCCGCCATGGATGTTGCCGTGTGCCGACTCGTGCAGCGGTGTGTACGAAACGTACGTCAGCACCGCATACGCCGGAATCGCCACCCATAGCGACACGGCGCCGGCCACGTACAGGCTCATCAGCCCCAGAAACGCGGCGACGACGACCAACACCATCAGCACGGTCAGCCACGCGATCCCGCCGGTGTATTCGCGGGCAGCGGCAATGGCCTGCTGATTGAGTTCGTTCAAGTGCTGCACCGGGGCTGAGCTCATGGCTATGATCGGCAGTGGGTGGGTCAGGTCTGTAAGTTAACCGTGATACTGCCCGCAACACAGCGCACTTTCGGCCTGCGGCCTCGCCTAATCGGCCAGCCGTCCGTTTCAGGGCGCGCCACGCAACGGAGCAGCAGTGGCAGAGGATGTCAGCATCCGTCACCCGGTCGCCATCGGCCAGGTCATGGTCAATTTTGCCGCGCGCTACGGCGTCGATGCCGCGACCTGCCTGCTTGGCACCGGGATCGAGCCGTCGCAGTTGCGCGACGCCGACGCCCTGATCGAACGCGATCAGGAGATGCGGCTGGTCGAGAATCTGATTCTGGCGCTGCCGCATGTGCAGGCGCCGGGCTTTCAGCTGGGCTTGCAGTACAACGTCGCCACGTTCGGCACCTGGGGCTTTGTGCTGCGTATCAGCCGCAACGTGATCGAGGCCATGCGTGCTGCACTGCGGTATCTGCCGCTGAGCACGGCTTACTGCCAGTTCACGACGGTACTCGACGTGCATGAGTTCAGCGTGGTCGCGCACCCGCAGTCGATTCCGCCGCATCTGCGACAGTTTTTGCTGGAGCGCGATACCGCAACAGCGCTGAACCTGTGCCATGAACTCGGCTTGTCGGCATTCCGCGTCAAGCGCATCGAGTATCAGGGCCCTGCCCCGCTGCATGCGGCTCAGATCGAGGCCTTATGTGGCATCGCCCCGGTGTACCGCAGCAGCCGCAATGCCCTGGTCCTCGACCGACGCGACGCCGAACTGCCGCTGCCGATGTACGACCCGCATCTGGTGCGACTGCTCGAAGACGAATGCCGAGCCCAGCTTGAGAAGCGGCAGGTCAGCGGCCTGTCGGGCCAGATTCGCCAGTTGATCCTTGGCCCGCTCGGCTTGGTCGCGTCGATCGACGATGTGGCGCAGCACTTGGCGATGTCGCCGCGCAGCCTGCGTCGCCGGCTTGACGAAGAGCAGACCCGCTTTCGCCAGATCGTCGACACCGAGCGCCGCCAGATGGCGACGCGCTTGCTCGAAACCACCGAGATGAAGCTCGACGAGATGGCCGTGCTGCTCGGCTACAGCGACACAGCGAGCTTTACGCGCGCGTTCCGTCGCTGGTTCAACCGCTCGCCGGGCGACTACCGCAAGACACCTCAGGCCTGAGTCGCCTGCGCCGATCCGCATCGCGTCGCGTCGCGTCAAGCGAACGCGACCACCGGCGCATGATCGCCTTCAACCACGATGCGGCGGTACTGGCATTCACCCACGCCGCGCTGGAAGGCCGTGTTGGCGATCAGCCAGACGCCGACCACGCGCTGCGGGTCAGGGCCTCCGATCGCCGCCCGGTAATCGGCCAGCAGCGAGCGGCGCTCGGCCAGCCACTGGCCGAGTTGCTGCGTGCCACTGCGCAGCACCCAGTGCGTTTCGCGCTGATCCCACCATGGCAATGGGCACTGGAACACCGTGCCTTCGGCCAGCGATGCGCTCCACATCCAGGTCAAATCGAGGCCGTTGTCGAACTCGATGGCGATCGACAGGTAGTCGTGCGTGGGCTGGATATGCTCGGGCAGCGCCGACGGCAAGCGGTCGACGCACCATTGCCACGACAGCTGCGTGGCGTCGGTCAGCGGAACGTCGAGCGGAAACTGCAGAATGCCGACGTCGGACGCGGTGCGGCAGCGCAGGCTGTGCTGGCCACCGTGAT
>Ga0255089_1000575_pt1 | contig 13073 bp, 12 predicted proteins | sample Colum_Miss_RepC__2_FD_188468 | JGI IMG/M metagenome (GOLD analysis project Ga0255089, IMG submission 188468) | Freshwater microbial communities from Columbia River, Oregon, United States - Colum_Miss_RepC_8d | ecosystem: Environmental > Aquatic > Freshwater > River | place: USA: Oregon... | reverse complement strand
TCTTCAGAATCCGCATCGCCATCCCTCCCTAGGCTGCAACATCCGCACGGCCGATACCCGACCATCGCCCACCCCGAACGACGGTCCCGCTCACAAAAAACCCCCGCCGAGGCGGGGGTTCATGCTACGGCCAGTCGACGGGCGGCGCCATGATTCAGCGACGCCCGACGACCATGAGGCTTAGTGGAACTGCTCTTCTTCCGTCGAGCCCGTCAGAGCCTTGACGCTGGAGGCGCCGCCCTGGATCACGGTGGTCACGTCGTCGAAGTAGCCAGCGCCCACTTCCTGCTGGTGCGACACGAAGGTGTAGCCCTTCTCGCGAGCCGCGAATTCCGGCTCCTGCACCATCTGCGTGTAGTGCTTCATGCCTTCGCCGCGAGCGTAGGCGTGGGCGAACTGGAAGGTGTTGAACCAGTTGATGTGGATGCCGGCCAGCGTGATGAACTGGTACTTGTAGCCCAGCGCACTCAGCTCTTCCTGGAACGAGGCGATCTGGCTGTCGCTGAGGTTCTTCTTCCAGTTGAACGACGGCGAGCAGTTGTAGCTCAGCAGCTGGCCGGGGTTGTCCTTCAGCACGGCCTGGGCGAACTCACGGGCAAAGCCGATATCCGGCACGCCCGTTTCGCACCACACCAGGTCGGCGTAGGGCGCGTAGGCGACGCCACGGCTGATCGCCTGCTCCAGACCGTTCTTGACGCGGTAGAAGCCTTCCGGCGTGCGCTCGCCGGTCAGGAACGGCTTGTCGTTCGGATCGTGGTCCGAGGTCAGCAGGTTGGCAGCTTCGGCGTCGGTACGCGCCAGCACGATCGTCGGAACGCCCATCACGTCGGAGGCGAAACGCGCAGCGACCAGCTTCTCGATCGCTTCCTGCGTCGGCACCAGCACCTTGCCGCCCATGTGGCCGCACTTCTTGACGGCGGCCAGCTGGTCTTCAAAGTGCACGCCGGCGGCGCCGGCAGCGATCATGTTCTTCATCAGCTCGAACGCGTTGAGCACGCCACCGAATCCCGCTTCGGCGTCGGCCACGATCGGCAGGAAGAAGTCGACATAATCCTTGTGGCCCGGCTCGATGCCACGGCTCCACTGGATTTCGTCAGCGCGCTTGAACGTGTTGTTGATGCGGCGGACCATCGTCGGCACGGAGTCGTACGCGTACAGCGACTGGTCCGGATACATGGTTTCACTGGTGTTGCCGTCGGCGGCAACCTGCCAGCCGGACAGGTAGACGGCTTCGAGGCCGGCTTTGGCCTGCTGCATCGCCTGACCGGCGGTGATCGCGCCGAACGCGTTCACGTAGCCCTTCTTGGCGCCGCCATTGACCTTGGCCCAGAGCTTCTCGGCGCCCTGCTTGGCCAGCGTGTACTCGATCTGCTGGCTGCCGCGCAGACGAACGACGTCGGCGGCCGTGTAGGTGCGCTTCACACCCTTCCAGCGGGGGTTGGTCGCCCAATCGAGTTCGAGGGCCTTGATTTGCTCTTCGCGGGTCATGTCAGCTTCCTGTGGGTCAATACAAATAGTTTGGGATCAAAACAGTTACAGCGCCGGCGCGCGGGTTACGGTGCCGGGATACGAGCAGCGCGCCGTCGGCGCACCGGAGATGACGACGATCCGCTCGACGCGACGGAGCAAGCTCGACGTCGCAGTCGTCAGGATCAGGGAACCGGGCATCGGAGCGAGACCATCCGACGCTTGCAGCACCGCCACCGCCATCATGAAAGCTCCAGACCATGCCACCCGTTTGCCGGAGTGGCGCCGACCCAAGGGTCGTTTGAGGGCGCGAATCATAGCGGAGCGTTTGTGACTTTTGCAACGCAGCATTGTCGCCGCTATCAGGTTCGATACTTTTAAAATATGGCAGACGACGCATACCGGTAGCATTGCGAACGGTACGGTCGCAGCGGGCTCAGGCCGCCGCCACCGCTGGGCCGCTGTCCGACCTGAGATGCCGCAAGCGGCCTCGCAGAAACCACAGGTTCAGAGCCGCTTGCACGGCGGTGGCAGCGACCGACAGATACCAGATCCACAGAGGCGCAAACCCGTCGCGCTGGGCCAACCACGTCGCCGGCAACAGGATCAGTCCGATGCGCACCGCAGAGCTGATCAGCGACGGACGCGTGTCGCCCAACCCACTGAACATGCCGAAGCAGGCAAACACCACGGCCGAGCCGATCAGGTTCCAGGAGATCAACCGCAGAAAGTCCGAGCCGGCGACGATGACCGCCGGGTCTGCCGAGAACGGCTCGATCAGCCAATGCGGCGCGATATGGAACAGCACGACGAATACCGCCGCCGTAGTGATCGCGTAGCGCAAGCACAGCCAGAAGGTTGCGCGGACGCGGTCCGGACGTTGCGCGCCGAGGTTTTGCCCGACGATGGCGCCGGCGGCAAAGCACAGCGCCATCGACGGCATCATCCCGGCCTGCAGAACCCGCATGCCGATGCCAAAGCCGGCCTGACCTGCCGAACCGAAGCGCTGCAAAAGGCCCATCACCGCGGCCATGTAGGCGGTCATCAGCGCCATTTCCAGCCCCGACGGCAGGCCGATCCCGGCCATTCGGCGCCACAGCGACGGTTGCGGCTTCCAGGCCCCCGCGCCGCGCGCGAGATAAACCGGGCTGCGCACGACATGCCACAGCATGGCGCCCGACCCGATCAGCATGGCCAGCAACGTCGCCAGCGCCGCGCCGCCGACACCCAGCGGCCGGCCCGTTCCCCAGCCGAAGATCAACAGCGGCGCGAGCACGATATTGAGCAGCACGGTGCCCAGTTGCGTGAACGTCGCGATGCGCATGTTGCCGACGCCGCGCAGCGCGGATGTCAGCACCATCACCGGAATCTGCAACGCCATAGCCGGAGCGAACCAGGCCAGAAATTCGGCGGTCAGCGCGATCGTCGCGGGGTCGCGCGACAGTGCGGAGGCGTAGCCGTGGCGTAAGCTGAAAAACAGGCCGCCGATGCCCAGCCCCGCTATCGCCGCAATCAGCAGCGCCTGATTGAACAACTGCGCGACGGCCAGCATGTCCTTACGGCCCATCGCCTGCGACACCAGCGCGGTGGCGCCGACGGCCAACACTTGCGACACCGCCATCGTCGCCATCATCAGGTTGCTGCCCAGGCTGACGGCGGCGACCGCGTCACGGCCGAGGCGACCGACCCAGAACAAGTCGATCAGGCCGTAGACGGTCTGCACGACCATCGTCACCAGCATGAAGGCGCTCATGCGCAGCAGGTGCCCGCGAACCGGGCCGCTGCTCAAGTCGTGCAATGCCATGATCAACCCTCGGCGGGCATTGCCCGCGAGCGGCGGCCCGCGCTAGGCGTGCAGCGGCTTATCGGACACGACGATGCCGTCGCGGTCGGCGTAGAGCCAGTGGCCAGGATGGAAGTGGACGCCGGCAAACGTGACCACCTTGTCGGCGACCGCACTGTGCAGACCCTTCTCGCTCTTGCGCGGATGCAGGCCCAGCGCCTTGACGCCGACAGCCTGCGTGGCGATTTCGGCGGAGTCGCGGATGTAGCCGTAGACGACGATGCCGGACCAGCCATTTTTGACGGCCAGCACGCCGAGGTTGCCGCCGACCAGCGCACACCGATCCGAACCGCCTCCGTCGACGACCAGCACACGGCCCTCGCCCGGCGTTTCCAGCGTGGCGCGGACGCTGGCGTTGTCTTCGAACACCTTCAAGGTCTTGATCGGCCCGTGAAACGCGAGCTTGCCGCCGAAGTCGCGAAAGATCGGCGCGCAGACGGGCGCATCAGGGTGGGCGTCGGAAAGATCAGTCGTGGCGTAGCTCATTGCAGCAGTCTCGGGTTGGCTTGAAGTCATTGCAGCGTCGTCGCCCGCAAACGCCGCGCCAGCAGCGGCGTTGCCAGCGCCCAGACGGCCAGCACGACGAATGCGACCAGCGTCCAGCCGGGCAAAGACACGCCGAGCCATTGGGCGTCGATGCGCGCGCAGTTGCCGTCACCCTTGAGGATGATCGTCACCACCTCGCGCAGCGGGAACATGTCCATCAGATAGTCGAGCGTCGGGCCGCAGGCCGGAACCTGATCGGCCGGCAGGGACTGCAGCCAGACGTGACGGCCGGCGATACCGGCGCCAGCGCCGGCCGCCAGCAGCGTCAGCAGCGCATAGACCCAGCGCCCGCCGCCGCGCGGCGCATGCAAAGCGGCGAGCAGAAACAGCAAGCCGGTCGCCAGCATCGCCACGCGCTGGAAGATGCACATCGGGCACGGCTCATAGCCCAGCGCCTGCTGCAGGAACAGAATCGCGAACAGCAAGCCGCCGATGCAGCCGGCAAAGCCAAGCAGATTCAGCGTGCGATACGAAGCCATCAGGCCACCGCGACCGGAATCTTGCCGATCTTGGCCTGCCAGATCTTCGGCCCGGTTTCATGCACCGATTCGCCCTTGGCGTCGACGGCGACGGTGACCGGCATGTCCTGCACTTCGAACTCGTAGATCGCTTCCATGCCCAGGTCTTCAAAGCCGACGACCTTGGCGCTGCGGATCGCCTTGGCGACCAGATACGCCGCGCCACCGACCGCCATCAGGTAGGCGCTCTTGTGCTTCTTGATCGATTCGATCGCACCGGGGCCGCGCTCGGACTTGCCGATCATCGTGATCAGCCCGGTCTGCGCCAGCATCATCTCGGTGAACTTGTCCATGCGCGTGGCCGTGGTCGGGCCGGCCGGACCGACGACCTCGTCGCGCACCGGATCAACCGGGCCGACGTAGTAGATCGCGCGATTCTTGAAATCCACCGGCAGCTTTTCGCCCTTGGCGAGCATGTCGGCGATGCGCTTGTGGGCCGCGTCACGACCGGTCAGCATCTTGCCGTTGAGCAACAGCGTCTGACCCGGCTTCCAGCTGGCGACTTCTTCCTGCGTCAGCGTGTCGAGGTTGACGCGCTTGGAGGTTTCAAGGTTGGCCTTCCAGGTGACCTGGGGCCAGTCTTCGAGCTTGGGCGTCGGCAGCACCGCCGGGCCGGAGCCATCGAGGTGAAAGTGCACGTGCCGCGTCGCCGCGCAGTTCGGGATGATCGCCACCGGCAGGTTGGCCGCGTGCGTCGGGTAGTCGAGCACCTTGACGTCGACCACGGTGGTCAGGCCGCCGAGGCCCTGCGCGCCGATGCCCAGCGCATTGACCTTTTCGTACAACTCCAGACGCAGTTCTTCGGCGCGCGTTTTCGGGCCGCGTGCGATCAGTTCGTGGATATCGACCGGCGCCATCAGGGATTCCTTGGCCAGCAGCATCGCCTTTTCCGGCGTGCCGCCGATGCCGACACCCAAAATGCCGGGCGGGCACCAGCCGGCGCCCATCGTCGGGATCGTCTTCAGAATCCAGTCAACGATGGAATCGCTGGGATTGAGCATCGCCAGCTTGGATTTGGCTTCGGATCCGCCGCCCTTGGCCGCGCAGATCACTTCGACGTGGTGGCCTTCGACAATCTCGTAGTGGATCACCGCCGGCGTGTTGTCCTTGGTGTTGGTGCGCTTGCCGGCCGGGTCGGCCAGCACCGAGGCGCGCAGCTTGTTGTCCGGGTGGTCGTAGGCGCGCTTGACGCCAGCGTTGACCATGTCGGTGACGCTCATCTTGGCGTCCCAGCGCACGTCCATGCCGATCTTCAGAAACACGGTGGCGATGCCGGTGTCCTGGCAGATTGGCCGCTTACCTTCGGCGCTCATCCGCGAGTTGGTCAGGATCTGCGCGATCGCATCCTTGGCCGCCGGGTTCTGCTCGCGTTCGTACGCCTGACCGAGCGCCTGGATGTAGTCGAGCGGATGGTAGTAGCTGATGTACTGGAAGGCGTCGGCGATCGACGTGATGAAGTCTTCCTGGCGGATCGTGGTCATGATGGGCTGGGATCAGGGCATGTGAAGGCGGCGCAAATGCTACCGGACTTCAGCGCGGTCCGTCCGCCGTCGGCCATGACCCGCATGCACAAAAAACCCGGCCATCGGCCGGGTCTGGTGCGTTGCGGCCAGGCTCAGGCAGCCGCGTAGATCTGGTGGCTGTGATGCGCCTTGGGCTCCCACAGTGCGATGCCGTGCTCGATCTCGTCGGCCTGGATCAGCTCGCCGCCGCCGGCCGAAGCCGTATCGACGAACGCGGCTTCCAGCACGCGTACCAGCGCGCGCACGTTGCCGTGCCAGCGGCATTCGCGGATCGCCTTCCAGCCGGCTTCCGACAGACCCAGCGGCGCCGTCCACGTGGAGCAGCGCTGACCCAGACGCGCCAGCGTCGTGGCGACGACGGCGATCATGTCTTCTTCGCGCTTGTGCAGCTCGGGCACTTCGAGGATTGCCGCGCCCATACGGGTGAACTCGTCCAGATTCACCGCGCTCTGCAGATGCTCCCAGCTGCGGTTGCTGGCAAACACAATCGCGCACTGAATGGGTTGCTTGGCCGATGCGCCAAACGGCAGGTACTGACCGTTGTCCAGCGCCTCCATCAGGACCTCCATCACGGGGCCGGTGACGCCATGGCTTTCGTCGATGAAACAGACGCCGTCACGGGCGTGCAGGAACGCACCGGTGCGCGCGCCAGCGCCCGGAAACGCACCCGACACGTGGCCGCACAGCAGCGACTTGATCGCGGCCTTGTCGCCGGTCGACTCGGCGGCCAGGTTCACCGATACGAACCGACCCTTGTTGCGCATCAGCCAGAAATAGAACGCGAACGAGGTCTTGCCCGAACCCGGTCCACCCAGCAGATAGGCGCGGCTGATGCCGTTCTGCGTGAAGCCGCGGATGCGCGCGGCCAGACGATGCAGCTGCGGGCTGAACACGAAAAAGTTCTTGTAGTCGGTGTTTTCGATCTCCGGCGAGACCGGCATGCGGATCACGTTGTCCTCGGTGACCTGGGCCAGCCGGTCCGCCAGTTGGCGGACGACGCCGTCGACGGTCGGCGCCAGGATCAAGCGGGTACCGACGAGCGTCGAGGCGTTGGCGCGCGCTTCGAGCCAGCGGCCAAGCGCAGCGAGTTGCGTGGGATTGATGGCCACGATCAGCGTGGTGGCGTGCCCGGCCTGGCGGCGACGCAGCACGGCGTCGGCGATCGGATCGAGCGAAGACGGGTCGACGAACAGACTCAGAACAAACGGCGATTCGATACGCAACGCCGCGCTGCCGGCCACGATCTGGCACTGGTTGGGCGCCGGCAACTGCCGGTCAATCAACGCCCGCACGTCGGCATCGGCCTGCAACAGCGTCGGCGTGACCACCTGCAAGAACGCCGCGCTGGCGCTGGGTGCCACCTCGGCCTCTCGACTGACCTTCTTCCCAAGTCCAAGCATGAATCCGTCCCCCGAACGTGCTGCACGATTGTACGAGGCTGAAGGTAACGTCACCCTCGCCTCCAGCGTTAGCGACAACCGATCAAACCGAGAATGCCGCCGATCAGCGGCGCACGCCGGCTCAGCCGCCGCCGCCTCGCCGCTGTAGGTCCGGAATGCCGCCTTCGGTCAGCGTGGCCGGGTCGAGCAGCCGGCGCAACGTGGCGAGGTCGAGCCCAGTGCGCTCCAACGCGACATCCAGTACCGGCCGGCGCTCCTGATAGGCCTGCTTGGCGATCGCGGCACCGGCTTCATAGCCGATCACTCGATTGGCGGCCGTAATGAGAATCGGGTTCTGCGCGAGCACCGCCTCGACCCGATCGCGGCGCACCGTGAACCCTGCGATTGCGCGGTCGGCCAGCAGTCGCGATGCGCTGGACAGCAGCCCGATCGACTGCAGCAGATCGTGCGCTACCAACGGCAGCATCACGTTGAGCTGGAAGTTGCCCGACTGGCCGGCGATCGTGATCGCGGCATCGTTGCCGATGACTTTGGCGCAGACCATCGCCACCGCTTCGGCGATGACCGGGTTGACCTTGCCCGGCATGATCGAAGAACCCGGCTGGAGCGCCGGTAGCTCGATCTCGCCCAGGCCGGCGAGCGGTCCGGAGTTCATCCAGCGCAGATCGTTGGCGATCTTCATCAGCGATACGGCCACGGTCTTGAGCTGGCCGCTGACCTCGACGGCCGCATCCTGCGAGGACAGGCTTTCAAAGTAATTCGGTGACGGGGTGAATGCGATACCGGTACGCCGCGCCAGCGCCTTGGCGAAGCGCTTGCCAAAGCGCGGCTCGGCGTTGATGCCGGTACCGACCGCCGTCCCGCCTTGCGCCAGCGCCTGCAATCGCGGCAGAGCCGACTCGACGCGGGCGATGCCGTTGTCGATCTGCTGTGCCCAGCCGGACAACTCCTGATCGAAGCGCAGCGGCATCGCATCCATCAGATGCGTGCGCCCGGTCTTGGTGATGTCTTTGAGTTGCCGTCCCTTGCGCCGGATCGTTTTGCTCAGCTGCCGCAGCGACGGCAGCAACTGCTCGACGATGGCCAGACTCGCGGCGACGTGGATCGCGGTCGGAAACACGTCGTTGGAGCTCTGGCCCATGTTGACGTGATCGTTTGGGTGCACGTCGGTACCCAGCGCGCGCGACGCCAGGTGCGCGATCACCTCGTTGGCGTTCATGTTGCTCGACGTACCCGAGCCGGTCTGGAAGACGTCGATCGGGAACTGCGCATCGTGATCACCGTCGGCAACCGCCAACGCGGCGGTCACGATCGCGCCGGCGCGCGGCGCGTCGAGCAGCTTGAGTCCTTGGTTGACCTCGGCCGCCGTGGCCTTGATCAAGCCCAGCGCGCGGACGATGCCGCGCGGCAGCCCCAGACCCGACACCGGGAAGTTGTCGATCGCCCGCTGCGTCTGTGCCCCCCAGAGCGCATCGGCCGGCACCTGCAGCGGACCCATGCTGTCGTGCTCGGTGCGGAATGCGCCTGCCCCGCCCGATACCGCCGGTGACTGCTGCTTGCTGGCCATGATCAATCCTTGCTCCTACAGCGTGAATTGCCGCTGCCGCAGCCTGATCGCGGACCGCGTCGGCTAGAATGCGTTCCTGTCTCCTGCTGCCGCTCATGCAATGAATCTGACCTCTCTGTCCGCGATTTCACCGGTTGACGGCCGTTACGCCGAAAAAACCGTTCGCCTCCGCCCGATCTTCAGCGAGTATGGGCTGATGCGCTACCGCGTGATCGCCGAAGTGCGCTGGCTGCAAGCGCTGGCCGAACACCCCGGCATTCCGGAGGTCCCGGCGCTGTCGGACAGCGCCAACGAGCGGCTCGACAAGATCCTGCAGGGCTTCAACATTGAGGACGCCCAGCGCGTCAAGGTGATCGAACAGACCACCAATCATGACGTCAAGGCGGTCGAATACTTCCTGAAGGAGAAGATCGGCCACCACCCCGAACTGGCGGCGATGAAGGAGTTCATCCACTTCGCTTGCACGTCCGAGGACATGAACAACTTGGCCCACGGCATGATGCTGGCCGACGCGCGCCGCGATGTGCTGCTGCCGGCCATCGACGACCTGATCCGGCTGATCGGGGCCAGCGCACAGCGGCTCGCCGAACAGCCGATGCTGGCGCGCACGCACGGCCAGCCGGCCTCTCCGACGACGCTCGGCAAGGAAATGGCTGTGTTCGTTCAGCGTCTGCGTCGCCAACGTGACCAGTTGGCCGCCGTTCCGCTGCTGGGCAAGGCCAATGGCGCGGTCGGTAACTACAGCGCGCATCTGGCCGCCTACCCGGACGTCGACTGGCCGGCACTGGCCGCCGGGTTCGTGACCCGCTTGGGTCTGCAGCTGTCGCCTGCGACGACGCAGATCGAGCCGCACGACTACATCGCCGAGTACTTCCACGCGATCACGCGGCTCAACACGATCCTGATCGATTTCTGCCGCGATGTCTGGGGTTACATCTCGGTCGGCTACTTCCGTCAGAAGACGGTCGAAGGCGAAGTCGGCAGCTCGACGATGCCGCACAAGGTCAACCCGATCGACTTCGAGAATGGCGAAGGCAACCTCGGCATCGCCAACGCGATCCTCCAGCATCTGGCCGAGAAGCTGCCGATCTCGCGCTGGCAGCGCGACCTGACCGACTCGACGGTGCTGCGCAATCTCGGCGTCGGTGCAGCCCATTCGCTGATCGCTTATCAGGCCATCGAAAAAGGCATGAAGAAGCTTGAAGCCGATGCCTGGAAGCTCGGCCGCGATCTTGACGACAATTGGGAAGTGCTGGGCGAAGCGATCCAGACGGTGATGCGCCGCTACGGCCTGCCGGAACCCTACGAGCAACTCAAGCGGCTGACACGAGGCCAGCGCGTCGGTCGCGACGATTTGCGCGCGTTCGTGCTGCAACTGCAGATCCCCGAAGCCGACAAGCAGCGGCTGTTGTCGATGACGCCCGCCGCCTACGTCGGTAACGCTGCCGAGCAAGCCAAGCTGCGCACATGAGCGGCGAGGTCCCGCCCAACAGCGCCGTTCCCACGCCCGAGTCTGTGCTCGGGCACTTGGAGTTTGCCGAGCGCATCGTTGAAATGGCGCGCAGCGCGCGCCAAGAGGTGGTGATCTGCAGCCATGATCTGGACCGACGGATCTATGGCGATGCAGCGCTGATCGACGTGCTGCGCCGGTTCCTGCTCGAACACCGGCGCGGCCGGCTGCGCGGGCTGGTGATCGACACGCGCTCGGCGATGCGCGGCGCTCACCGCTTGGTCGAACTGTCGCGGACGCTGTCGAGCCGCATCGAGTTTCGAAAGCCGGAAACCGCCATCGACAGCGGTGACTACGTCATCGTCGACCAACGGCGTCTGCTGATACGGCCTGACGCTGGCGAACTGGAAGCGTCGTACTACGCCGACGCCCCGGGGCTGGCGCGCGAACAACTGCTGGCGTTCGAGCGAACCTGGGCTGGTGCTCCGCCGGCGCGCGACTTCACCGACCTGCAGATCTAGCCGGTGACTCAGGCCCGTAGCGCAGCCTGACGCTTGTTCCAAGCCATCAATTCGCGGCGGTACTGAACCAGATTCCATAGCAGCGAGGCCGCGCACAGCAGCAAGTGCATTGCGCAGAAGAAGACGGCTTGCGGCAGGTAGTCAAAGGCGATGATGCCGAGGAACAGTGCCAGGCCGGCCAGCACCACCTGGAACACCAGCTGCACCGAGAATCGCGGCATCAACGACTGACGCGCGGCGACCGAAATCAACAGCAGCGCATACGGCACGCCGGTGGCGGCGACGTAGCGATAGTCCAGATCCGGCCACCGATGAAGGTTGACCGCGAAGAAGTTGGGCGCCCACCACAACAGCGCCAGCGCCGCCAGCAACACATAAGACAGCAAACCAAGGCTGCTCAACAGGCGGCTCATCGCGATACCACTCCGGGCGCGGGGATTGACTGGATTATAGACAGGCGCTGCGCGGCGGCGGCGCAGATCTGCTGCTGGCGCTGCGGTGCCGCGGCCGACCATTCCACGATTTCGCCGATCGAGCGACCGCAACCAGTACAGATTTCGGCCTCGTTCAACAGGCAAACGCCAATGCAGGGCGATGCCGGAGCCGGTTCGGGAGCCAATGATGGGAAGTGCATAGTGCATTTAAACACGGGAACGCAACCGTGGCCTGCCGCTACACTCGCGCCTTGTTTGATCCAACACCACGTCCCATGCGCGTCCTTCGCCACACCCGAAATTGGCTGATCCCGCTGCTGCTGCCTGGCATGGGCTTGCTGGCAGGCTGCGCCGGTCAACGGTATGCGGAGCGACTGCCATTCACCGACGGGCTGTCGGCCGAATACCGTTTGAGCGGCGCGCACAAACGGCAACTGCAGTACTACGTGTCAGACACGATCCGGCTGGTGCGCAGCCGCAGTGGCGGCGAAACGGGGGTCCGCGATGGTCGTCTGGTCAGCCGTTCGGCCCGCGACATCGAACAGATCGTCATCGATGGCGGCACGCCCGGTGTGGTACTGGCCAGCGGCTCCAACTGGATGGCGGTCAGCTTCGAACGCGGTAGTTATCTGTACTTCGTGTCAAACGCGAACCGCTCGGCCTGGCTGGGCAATGACCAGATCGAAGACGCTTACTACCTCTATCTACCCGACTACAACGGTCAGGGTGGGACGGTGCGGCTTGGAAATCAGGACTATACCGCGACCGACGACAGCTTTCGCGCGCACTTGTTGGTGCGGCGCGAAAGCATGTCGGACGTATCGGCGCGTCAGTCGCGCCAGCCGGGCCGCCACCTGAGATAAGACGGCATCAACAGTACCGGCCGCGACACCAGGCCGCGGCCGGTACCGTGGCCTTACTTGCTCTCGATGACCTTGACGTCGAGCTTGTCCAGGTCAACGCGGCGATTGGCAGCGCGCCCTTCGGCCGTATCGTTCGGACCAACCGGGCGGGTTTCGCCGTAGCCCTCGACAAACAAGCGATAGCGACTGATGCCCTTGCTGATCAGGTACTGGCGAACGTTTTCAGCGCGCAGCAACGACAGCATCAGGTTGTAGTTGCCGCGGCCTGCGCCATCGGTGTGGCCGGCCACCTCGACCACGATCTCCGTTTCCGCGGACAAGCCCTGAGCCGCTTGATCAAGGACGTCCTTGGCTTGCGCCGTCAGGTCAGCAGAGTTCATCTCGAAGCGCACATTGCTCAGCACGACGCGCTTGGCGTCGGCCGGCGGCGGCGTTGCGCCTTCGCCTTGCGGGAGCACGCAGCCGCCCATGTCGACGGTGACGCCGGACTGGGTGTCGGGGCAGGTGTCGGCCTCATCGGGTACGCCATCGCCGTCGGCGTCCGGGTTCGGCGTTGCGGTGCAGCCATTGAGATCAACCGGTGTGCCAGACGGCGTGCCGGGACACAGATCCGCATTGTCGTCAATGCCGTCGCGATCCGAGTCGACCGAGCAGTCTTTGCGACCGGTGATCGGATCGACCACGGCGACACCGCACTCCTCGGCCGGCGCCGGATCGCCCGACGATGCCGCGGCCTCACCGAGCGGAATCGACAAGCCGACGCGGAACTGCACGTCGACCAAGTAGTCCTCGCCCGGCACGGATTCGTCGTTGACCTGCCCGACGACGCGGGTTTCGGTGCGCAGGGCCATGCCGCTAGCGCCAATCGGGAATGCAATGCCGGCACCCAGGTTCAAGCCCGGAGCGTAGTGGTCACCGGTCGCAACGACGTCGCGAACCAC
>Ga0255089_1000574_pt1 | contig 13076 bp, 9 predicted proteins | sample Colum_Miss_RepC__2_FD_188468 | JGI IMG/M metagenome (GOLD analysis project Ga0255089, IMG submission 188468) | Freshwater microbial communities from Columbia River, Oregon, United States - Colum_Miss_RepC_8d | ecosystem: Environmental > Aquatic > Freshwater > River | place: USA: Oregon... | reverse complement strand
GGCCGGCGCGCACGTCGGCGTCGGCATGCAGGCCATAGGTGCGCGCCGGCCGGCCGATATCGGCAATCAACTCGCGGATCACCGGATCATCGACACACAGCACCGTCAGCCCGTAGAACGGCAGCCGGTGCAGGAACTCGATGAAAGTCGCCTTCAAGCGGTTGAAGTCGCCGCCGTAGGTTTCCAGATGATCGGCATCGATGTTGGTGACGGCCGCGATCACCGGTGACAGATGCAGGAACGAGGCGTCGCTCTCGTCGGCTTCGGCGACCAGGTAGTGCCCGGCGCCGAGCCGCGCATTGGTGCCCGCACTCTTGACCTTGCCGCCGATCACGAACGTCGGGTCGAGCCCGCCTTCGGCGAGCACCGCGGCGACCAAGCTGGTCGTCGTCGTCTTGCCATGCGTGCCGGCGATCGCGATGCCGTAGCGGAAGCGCATCAGCTCGGCCAGCATCTCGGCACGGCGCACCACCGGAATCCGGTGCGCGTGCGCGTATTCGATTTCGGGGTTGCCGGCCTTGACCGCCGTCGAGCACACGACGACGTCGGCGCCGACCGTATTGGCCGCATCGTGGCCGAGAAAAATCTGCGCACCGAGATCGGCGAGACGCTGCGTGGCCGCGCTGTGCTTGAGGTCAGTACCCGACACGGTGTAGCCGAGATTGATCAGCACTTCGGCGATACCGGCCATGCCGCTGCCGCCGATGCCGAGCATGTGCACGCGGCGTACGCGGCGCATCCGCGCCGGCGTTGCGGGATGCGATTCGGCGGTGGCGTTACCGACGATGCCGTTCACCATGATTGCCCTCCGGCGGTCAGCACTTCGGCTGCGATTTCGCGCGTCGCGCGCGGCCAGGCCTTGGTCCGTGCGATCTGCGCCATCCGCAGCAACTTGGCGCGATCGGCCAGCAAGTCGCGCAATAGCGCCGCGAGCCGCTCGGGGTCCAGATCACGTTCCTGCATCAACACGGCCGCGCCGTCGTCGGCCAGATGCCGCGCGTTCGCGGTCTGGTGGTCGTCGACGGCGAATGGGAACGGCACCAACACCGATGCGCAGCCTGCGGCGCACAGCTCGGCAATCGTCGAGGCGCCGGCACGGCACACGACCAGATCGGCCCAGCCGTAGGCCGACGGCATGTCGTCGATGAAACTTTCGATGCGCGCCATCACGCCAGCATTGGCGTAGGCGGCACGAGCCAGATCGTAAGTGCGGCCGGCCTGATGGCGGATCAGCGGACGCGCGGTTTCGGGTAACAAGGCCAGCGCGGCCGGCACCAGTTCGTTGAGCGCACGCGCGCCTTGGCTGCCGCCGAGAATCAGCAAGCGCACCGGGTCGCGACTATCGGCGGCGCGGGCTGCCGCACGCTCGGCCGGTGCCGGCAATTCCGCGATCGCCGAACGCACCGGATTGCCCACGGTCGTCGCATGGCGGAAGGTCTTTGGAAACGCTTCAAGCACCTTGCTCGCCAGCAAGGACAACGCGCGGTTGGTCAAACCCGGCGCCGCGTTCTGCTCGTGCACGACCAACGGAATCCGCATCAGCCGCGCGGCCAATCCGCCAGGGCCTGCGGCGAATCCGCCCATGCCGAGCACGACATGCGGACGGCGACGCTTCAAGATGCCGCGCGCCTCGCGTACCGAGCGCCACAGCAGCAGCGGCGCGCTCAGCAGTGCGCGCAGTCCCTTGCCGCGCAGACCGTGAACCGGAATCGTGTCGATCTCAAAGCCATGCGGCACCACAGTGCGCTGCTCGAACGAATCCGGCGCACCGATCCACGTCACGTCGTGACCGCGCGCGCGCAGTTCGTCGGCCACCGCCAATGCGGGAAACACATGTGCCACCCGCCATGACGACAATCCTCATGCCCGGCCTCCGCTGCGCAGCATCGATGGTGAGGTCACCGGGAAATCGCGCGAGCGCGTTGCGCCGCCGCTGGCATTGAGACGGTTCTCGTAGTCGACGCGCAGGATCAGCGCCAGCATCACCAGTACGCAGACCAGGGATGCACCGCCGTAGCTGATCAACGGCAGCGTCAGACCCTTGGTTGGCAGCGCACCCATGTTGACCGCCATGTTGATCAGCGCCTGCAAGCCCAGCCAGGTCGACAGGCCATAGCAGACGTAGGCCTTGAAGCGTTCGTTGGCACGCTCGGCGGCGCCACCAATGACGAAGCCGCGCCAGACCACCAGCGCGAACAGCGACAACAAGATCAGCACGCCGAGCAGGCCGAATTCTTCGGCGAGGATCGCGAAGATGAAGTCGGTGTGCATTTCGGGCAGATACAGCAGCTTCTGGATGCTGTTACCCAAGCCGACGCCGGTCCACTCGCCGCGACCGACGGCGATCAACGAGTTCGCCAACTGCCAGCCGCTGCGATTGATGTCGGCGAAGGGGTCGGTGAAGCTCATCATGCGGCGTACGCGATACGCCTCGGCGAAGGCGATGATCGTCAGCAGACCGCCGCCGGTCACCATCAACACCAGCAGATGCCAGAGCTTGGCGCCGCCGAGAAACAGCATTACGAAGGCCACCGTCAGCAGGATCACCGTGGCGCCGAAATCGGGCTCGAGAATCAGCAGTGCACCCGCAATCAGCAGCGGCAGGAACGGCAGCAACAAGCCGCGCCACTGGTTTTGCAGGCGCGCCTGACGGCGCACGATGTAGCTGGCCAGGTAGACGATCAGCGCCAGACGCGCCAGTTCAGACGGCTGGATGCGGATCACCTTGATGTCGATCCAGCGACGTGCGGCGTTGACCTTGATACCGATCCCCGGGATCAGCACCAGAATCAGCAGCAGCAGCGCAACGAACATGATCGTCGCGCTCTTGCGCTCCCAGACATGCATCGGCACCAGATAGGCGCCGAACGCCATCACGCCGCCGATGCCGACGAAGATCAGCTGGCGCCAGAAGTAGTAGAACGGCGCGCCGGTCATCTTCTCGGCCTGCGCCACCGATGCCGACGCCACCATGACCAGGCCCCAGCACAGCAGCAGCGCGATGCCAGCGCACATCGGCCCGTCGAGCCCGACACGCGCGCGAGGCAGCGACTGCGATGTCAATGCGGCGAGGTTCATGCCGTCAGGCCCCCGACGTATTGAGCAAAGCGCTGACCGCGCTCCACATAACTGCGGAACTGGTCGAGGCTGGCGCAAGCCGGCGACAACAGCACGCGGTCACCGGCTATTGCCAGGCGATGCGCGAGCGTGACCGCTGCGTGCAGATCGCCGACGCGATGCACCGGTAGCGCCCCGGTCAGCGCGCGTTCGATCGCATCGGCGTCGGCACCGAACACGATCGCCGCGCGGCCTTTGTCGGCCAGCAGCGGCGCCAGTGGCGCAAAGTCTTGTCCCTTGCCCTGCCCGCCACCGATCCAGACGATCGGACCGTCCAGGCCCTGCAGCGCAGCCAGCGTCGCGCCGACATTGGTGCCCTTGGAATCATCCAGATAGCTCACCCCGGCGATTTCGGCAACCAGCGCACAGCGATGCGGCAGACCGCGGAACTCGATCAAGGCCTGCAAGCTGCCACTGCGCGCGATACCGGCCGCGTCGGCCAGTGCCAGCGCCGCCAGTGCGTTGACCGCGTTGTGCAAGCCCTGAATCTTCAATTCACTCACCGGCATCACAGCGACGCCGCCATGAACCAGTTGTTGCTCAGCGTTGATGCCGTAGTCGCCCGACGAATCGACGCCGAAGCTGATCGCATGGCGCGGCGCATGGCGCATCACCAGCGGGTCATCGCGATTGACCACTGCATGCTGGCAATGCGCAAAGATGCGCGCCTTGACCGCGGCGTAGTGATCCATCGTGCCGTGGCGGTCCAAGTGGTCTTGCGACAGATTCAGATTGGCTGCCGCGACCAAGGCCAAGTTGTAGGTCGTTTCCAACTGGAAGCTCGACAGCTCCAGCACGTAAAGCTCGGCATCGTCGGTCAGCAGGTCGAGTGCCGGCGTGCCCAGATTGCCACCGACGCGCACACGCAGTCCGCCAGCGCTGGCCATGTGGCCGACCAAGGTCGTCACGGTGCTTTTGCCGTTGGAGCCCGTGATGCCAATCACCGGTGCGTTGGCGGCGCGCGCAAACAACTCGATGTCACCGATCACCGGCACGCCGGCAGCGGTCAATGCACGTACCAGCGGCTCGTCCAGCGATACGCCCGGCGATACGATCGCCTCGGCAAACTGATCCAAGGGCTGCGGTGCGTCAAAGCCACCCAGACGGAATTCCACGTTTGGATACGCGCTGCGCAGCGCATCGAGGCCGGCGGGCGCTAAGCGCGAGTCACAGACCACCAGATGCGCGCCGGCAGCCGCCAGATAGCGCAGCGCCGACGTACCGGATGCGCCGAGGCCGACGATCAGCAATCGCTGGTCGCGGTAGCGCTCGGCAATGGCGGACAGAGTCGAGGACATGCGGATCAGCGGATCTTCAACGTGGACAGGCCGATCAACACCAGGATCAGCGTGATGATCCAGAAGCGGACGATGATCTTGGGCTCGGGCCAGCCCTTGAGTTCGTAGTGGTGATGCAGCGGCGCCATGCGGAAGATCCGCTTGCCGCCCGAATACTTGAAGTAGCCGACCTGCAGCATCACCGACAGCGTCTCAGCGACGAACACGCCGCCCATGATGACCAGCACCAGTTCCTGCCGGACCAGCAAGGCCACCACGCCCAGGGCCGCGCCCAGCGCCAGCGCGCCGACGTCGCCCATGAAGACCTGCGCCGGATACGCGTTGAACCACAGAAAGCCCAAGCCTGCACCGCCGATCGCCGTGCAGAACACCGCCAACTCGCCAACGCCGGCCACGTACGGGATGCCAAGGTAGTTGGCGAACTTCACGTTGCCGGTCGAGTACGCGAACACCGCCAGCGCCGAGGCCACCAGCACGCAGGGCATGATCGCCAAGCCGTCGAGACCATCGGTCAGGTTGACCGCGTTGCTGGTACCGACGATCACCAGATAACCCCAGATCACGAAGAAGCCGCCCAGCGGAATCGTCACGTCTTTCAGCAGCGGAAAGATCAGCGTGGTTTCAGCCGGCGTCTTGGCCAGCAGGAAAATCGACAGCGACGTGCCGAAGCCGGCCAGCGATAGCCAGAAATACTTCTGACGCGCGGTCAGGCCCAGATTGCGGCGATGCTTGATCTTGATGTAGTCGTCGGCGAAGCCGACTGCACCAAAGGCCATCGTCACCAGCAACGCGAACCAGACGAAGCGATTGGTCAGATCGGCCCACAGCAGCGTCGCGATCGCGATCGCAGCCAGAATCAACACACCGCCCATCGTGGGCGTGCCGGTCTTGGCCTGATGCGACTTGGGCCCGAGTTCGCGGATCACCTGCCCGAACTTGAAGTCGTGCAGCTTGCGGATCATCAGCGGCCCGAACACGAACGAGAAGATCAGTGCGGTCAGCACGCCCAAGATGGCGCGCACCGTCAGGTAGCCGAACACGTTGAAGCCGCTGACATGCGGCTTCAGATACTCGGCCAAGTGATAAAGCATTAGTGCATCTCCGATTGATTCGGTGCGTCGTCGCCGGTCAGCGCCTTGACGACGACATCCATGCGCGCCGAGCGCGATCCCTTGACCAACAACGTCACGCTGTCGGCCCCCTGTTGTTGAAGATCGGCGTCGAGTGCGGCGATCAACGATGCGTGATCGGCAAACACCGCCGACGCCGCTGCCAAAACCGCTGGCATAGCGCGACGCGAAGGCGCCTTGCGCATAAAGCCGATCGATGCCGAGCGCGCGCGCCGTGCGGCCTGCGGATTCGTGGATCGCAGCGGCGTCGGCGCCGAGTTCGCCCATGTCGCCGAGCACGGCCCATCGCCGGTTGCGGCGCGCCGCCAGCAGTTCCAGCCCGGCCTGCAACGAGGTCGGATTGGCGTTGTAGCTGTCGTCGATGATCTGCACGCCGTGGCGGCCGAGCTTGAGGCCGACGCGGCCTTCAGCAGGCTGCACGTGGGCCAGTCCGGCGGCGATGGTGTCGGCGTCCATGTCCAGCGCAACGGCGCAGCCGGCAGCGGCCAACGCGTTGGCGATGTTGTGACGCCCCGGCAGCGGCAGCAGCACGTCGGCGCGGCCGCTGGGCGTGACCAGCGTGAATCGCGAACCATCGCGACCATCGGCCATCGTCACCATCTGCGGCGCCAGCGCCCGCACATCGGCATGGTCGGCAAAGCCGAATGTCAGTTGACGCGCAGACCCAGACAGCGAATGCCACAAGCCCGCGTAAGCATCGTCGGCATTGATGACCGCCGTGCCGCGACGGCCCAGTGACTGGAACAGCTCACCCTTGCTCTTGGCCACGCCTTCGCGCGAGCCGAAACCTTCAAGATGGGCGTCGCCGGCCTGCGTGATGACGCCGATATCCGGCTGCGCGATCGACGACAGCAGCGCAATCTCATGCGGATGGTTGGCGCCCATCTCGATCACGGCGGTGCGGTGTTCGCTGCGCAAACGCGCCAGCGTCAGCGGCACCCCGATGTGGTTGTTCAGATTGCCCAAGGTCCATAGCACCGGGCCGCGCGCAGCAAACAGCGCCGCCAGCAGTTGCTTGGTCGTGGTCTTGCCGTTGCTGCCGGTGACGCCGACCACCGGCTGACGGAAGTCGCTGCGCCAGCTGCGCGCGTAATCCTGCAGCGCACGCAAGGTATCCGGCACTTGCAACTGCGGCAGCGCGACGTCAACCCGCCGCGACACGATGGCACCCGCAGCGCCCAGCTCCAGCGCACGCGCCAGAAAGTCATGGCCGTCGAAGCGCGGGCCGACCAGGGCGACGAACAGATCACCACGCTGCAACTGGCGGGTGTCGGTGATCACGCGTGCGAAGCCGGCGTCGGCACCGACGAGCTGCGCGTCGATGCGCCTGGCTGCTTGCGACAGAGTTTCCATGACGATGTCGGTGCCCAATCCGCTCATGTCAGCCCCCCGAGCCGGCGGGCGACGACGACGCGGTCGGAGAACGCGCGGCGTTCGCTGCCGACGATCTGATAATCCTCATGCCCCTTGCCGGCGACGACGACGACGTCACCGGGTTGTGCCGCGTCGATCGCGGCATGGATCGCGGCTTGCCGGTCATGGATCACGCGGAACGTGGTGCCAGCGGGAATCCCCTGCACGATCTGCGCGACGATGGCTTCCGGTGCCTCGGTGCGCGGGTTGTCGTCGGTGACGATCAGCGCATCGGCATGGGCCGCAGCGGCAGCGCCCATCAAGGGGCGCTTGCCCCGATCACGGTCACCACCGCAGCCGAACACGCACCACAGCCGTCCGCGCGTGTGCGCACGAACCGCGGTCAAGATCTGCTCCAGCGCTTGCGGCGTGTGCGCGTAGTCGACAACGACCAGCGCGTCGGTTGCAGGCCCGCGGAACCCTTCGATACGGCCCGGCACCGTGTGCGCCGCCTCCAGCGCCGCGACGACCGCGTCGAGCGGGATGTCGGCGCACAGCAGCGCGGCGGCTGCCGCCATCAAGTTGTAAGCGTTGAAGCGACCGAGCAACCGCGCATCGAGTTGCGCTTGACCCTGATGCGTATCGAGCAGCAGCGACAAGCCGGCGCCATGCAGTTGCAGCTGGCGGCCAATGACCCAGCGCGACGTATTGGCGGGCTCACCATCAAGACCGTATACAACGACGCGCTCGCGCGCCGGGCTGGCACTGAGTTCGGCGATCCATTGCAGGCCGTACGCGTCATCACGATTCAGAATCAGCGCGCGCGCGTCGTCGGCTTCGAACAGCCGCCGCTTGGCTGCCGCATAACGCGCCTGCGTGCCGTGATAGTCGAGATGGTCGCGTTGCAGGTTGGTCAGCGCGACCGCATCGAATGCAACGCCGGCAACGCGATGCTGATCGAGTGCATGCGAGGACACTTCCATCGATATCGCCACGCAGCGATCGTCGTCGACGCTGCGCGCCAGATACGCCTGTAGTGATACCGGATCAGGGGTTGTGTGGCTGGCGTCGGTCAGCGCCTGGATGCGGCCGTAGCCGATCGTGCCCAAGTACGCGCAAGGACGCTGCAAGTGCTCGAAAGCCTGCGCCACCAAGTGCGCGGTCGACGTCTTGCCATCGGTGCCGGTGACGCCGAACACGTAAGCGCGCCGCGACGGCTCGCCGTAGAAGCGCGATGCGATCACGCCGATTTTCTGCGACAGCAGCGGCACCGCGAACTCAGGTACCGCGCAGGTCGGCGCCGCAACGCCGGGCGCCGGCTCCCAGGCAATGGCAGCGGCACCGCGCTCGATCGCTTGTTCGACATGGCTCAGGCCGTGCGCGGCCGAGCCCTGCGCCGCCAGGAACAGGTCGCCGACCGCCACTCGACGAGAATCGAGCGCAAGACCGGTGACGGATGCGGCCGGCGCGGCTGCGCCCAAGCCTGCGAGTAGCTCGGTCAACAAGACAGGATGCCGCACGCTCACGGCGCACCTCCGACACGGGCCAGCACCTTGCCGTTGCCGCTGTCGCCGTCACCGCTGGCCACAGTCTGCGGCGGCAAGGGCTCGTTGTCGGGCAGTGACGGCATCGGTGACAGCGGCATCGACGGCAGCTGGGCGCCGGGGTCGTCCGGTGCGATTTGCAGCAAGCGCAGCGCGCCCTGCAGCACGGTCGAAAACACCGGTGCTGCCACGACGCCGCCGTAATAACCTTCGACCGCATGCGGCTCGTCGATCAACACCAGGCCCACCAAGCGCGGATGCTCGGCCGGCACCATGCCGATGAACAGCGACTGGTATTTGTCGGCAGCGTAGCCGCCGCTATCGGCGACCTTGTGTGCAGTGCCCGTCTTGCCGGCGATGCGGTAGCCCGGAATCGCAGCGCGAATCGCCGTGCCCTCCCGCGACACCACGCCCTGCATCAGCCGCCGCACTTCACGCGCCGTCGCCGCACTGATCGCACGCTGCGGCGGCGTCACCGGCGCATCGGCGATCAAATGCAGCTGCGGCATCAGACCGTCGTTGGCCAAGCCGGCGTAGGCGCGCACCAGATTCAGCGCTGTCAGCGACAGGCCGTAACCATAAGACGCGGTCGCGGTCGCAATCTGGCCCCATTGATTCCAGTTGCGCAGCAGCGGGCTTGCTTCACCCGGGAAGCCGCTGTGTACCGGCTCGCCGAAACCAAATTTCTGGTAGCCGCTCCACACCGCTTCGGCGCCGATCTGCAAGCCGATCTTGGCCGCACCGACGTTGGACGATTTGGTCAGGATCATGCCCAGATCCATGTCGCCATGCGGATGCACGTCACGCACAGTCAGCGCACCGACTTTCCACCAGCCGGGGCCGGTGTCGTAATGCGAGCTGGCATTGACCGCGCCCATCTCCAGCGCTTGCGCGATCAGCAGCGGCTTGACCGTCGAGCCTGGCTCGAAAGTGTCGATGATCGCGCGGTTGCGTACTGCGCCGGGTTTGCGCTCTTCGGGATTGTTCGGGTTGAAGCCCGGCTGGCTGGCCATCGCCAGGATTTCGCCACTCTGCGCATCGGCGACGACGACCAGCCCACCCTTGGCCTTGAACTTGCCGACGGCGTTCTTCAGCTCGCGATAGGCCAGATACTGCAGGCGCAAGTCGATCGTCAGGCTCAGGTCTTGGCCGGGCTGCGCGGGCTTGGCATCTTCGGTGTCTTCGACGACGCGGCCGCGCGCATCGCGGATCACGCGACGCGCGCCCGCCTTGCCGGTCAACAACACGTCGCGCGCGGCTTCCATGCCTTCCTGACCGCGCCCGTCCAGGTTGGTAAAGCCGACCAACTGGCCCGCGACTTCACCAGCCGGGTAATAGCGGCGGTACTCGCGCTGTGCGAACACGCCCGGCGCCTTGATCGCCAGCACGCGCTTGGCGTCGTCCGGGTTCATCTGGCGCTGCAGGTAGACGAACTGTTTGCTGCTGCGCTCTTTGAGGAAGCGTGTCAGGTCGGCCGCCCGCAAGCCGAGCACCTGCGCGATCGCCGGCACGTAGTCGGGCGCCGCCAGTAGTTCGTTGGGCACGGTCCAGACCGAGTCCACCGGCGCCGACAGTGCCAGCGGCTCGCCGCGGCGATCGCGGATCGCGCCGCGATGGCCTTCGAGCGTCACCGTGCGCACATGGCGCTTGCTGCCCTCGCGCGCCAAGAAGTCGTTTTCGACGATCTGCAGATGAAATGCGCGGCCGAATACCGCGGTTGCGCCGACGCCGAGCAGGCCGAGCACCACCCAGCGGCGCCACGCCGGCACCGGCTGCACTTTCGGCGGCGCAGCGAGACGCTGGGCATGAGCGCGCGGCAACGTGGCCATCAACGCGGCTCCAGCGGCGGCTGAACCGACTTCTGCGGCTGCTCGACGACGATGTAGTCGCGCGGCTCGGACATGCCCAGCTGACTGCGCGCCAACGTCTCGATCCGCGCGTGATGCGCCAGTGCGGCTTCTTCCAGCTGCAGCTGCGACCACTCCATCTGCAAGCGGTCGCGCTCGGTGCGCAAGCGCTCGATCTCGGTGTTGAGCAGCCGGTTCTGATGTTTGACGTAGACCACGCCCAGCGCCATCAGCATCGTCAGCACCGCCATGAATAGCGGCAACGTCAGGCTCTGGCTCGACATCGGCGACGGCATCGTCGACTTGGCTACGGGCGCGCTCATGCGACGCGCTCGGCAACACGCAACACGGCGCTGCGCGCACGCGGGTTTTCGGCGCATTCGGCGTCGGACGGAAACGCGCGCGACACGCGGCGCAGCTCGGGCCGCGCCGGCTGGCCCGGCTCGGCACCGCGTGCATCGCGGATGAAGCGCTTGACGATGCGATCTTCCAACGAATGGAAGCTGATCACGGCGAGCCGGCCACCGGGCGCGAGCACGTCGGCCGCCGTGGCCAGCACTTGCGGCAACACGTCGAGCTCGCGGTTGATGAAGATGCGGATCGCCTGAAAGCTGCGCGTCGCCGGGTGAATCTTCTGGCGCGGGCCCGGCATCGCGCGGGCGATGATCTCGGCCAGCTGCGTGGTGCGCGTGATCGGCGTCTCGTCGCGCGCGGCGACGATGCGGCGCGCGATGCGGCGGCTGGCGCGCTCTTCGCCGTACTGGTACAGCACGTCGGCGATCTCGTCGTCTTTGGCGCGGTTGATCCACGCCGACGCCGGCTCGCCGGCCGACGGATTCATCCGCATATCGAGCGGGCCGTCGCGCATGAACGAGAAGCCGCGCTCGGCATCGTCGAACTGCGGCGACGACACGCCCAGATCGAGCAGGATGCCGTTGATGCGGCCGGCGATGCCCTGCTCGACCGCCAGCGCTGCAAGCTCGCCGAAATTGCGGTGGTGGATGCGGAAGTTCGGGCAGTCGCCGAACCGCTGCTGCGCGACCGCGCAAGCCTGTGGATCCTGGTCGAATGCATGCAGCACGCCGGTGCCGCCGAGCGCGTCGAGGATTGCCGCGCTGTGTCCGCCGCGGCCGAACGTGCCGTCAACGTAGATCGCGTCGGAATCCGGTCGCACCGCCAGGCCGGCCAGGGATTCATCGAGCATCACCGGGCGGTGCGAGTCGATCACGGCGTCGTCAGTGCGTAACGAAGCGACGGCGCCGCTGGGCAGCGCGGCATGGGGCATCGGAGGGCGCAAGGACGATCACCGCTTGATCAGCTTGAGCGCCTGCTTCAGGCGCTCAGGCTCGGCACGGCGCGACTGATAGCGCGCCTCATCCCAGATATCGAAGCGACTGATCTGCCCTTCGACGACGACCCGGCCATTGGCCAGGCCCGCTTCTTCGCGCAGCCATTGCGGCAGCACGATACGGCCCTGCGCATCGAGTTCGACAGCGACCGAACGGCCGAAGATTTCCTGCTTGAGCAACTCGGCCTGTTCGCTGTCTTCGATCGCCTGCACCTGCGCGGCGAGCTTGGCGAATTCCGGGGCCGGGAACACTTCGAGATGCGGCTTGTCGTCGTGCGAAAACGGCGTCAGGTACAGCGGGCCGCCTTCACTTTTGGCCAACGTATGCCGAAACGACGCCGGGACCGCGATGCGGCCCTTGTCGTCCAGAGAAACGGCATACCAGCCTGAGAACACCGCGCGCTCGCTTTGAGCCCCAGCGGGCTCATCTTGTGACTCGGGACGACCAGCAGGAACCCAATATCCGTTCGTTGCCCCACTTCGCCCCACTCCGCACCACTATATGCCACCACCCAGGGCCGCGCAACCGAAACCATAGCCGAAACAATGGCTTGCGCTTCAGCTGATGTTCAGCAAGATATTGACGAAGAAACAGCCACTTACGGCGCAGACTTAAAGTCCGGCCTGATCGTTGGGGTGGCAGTGGAGCACGGTGGCGGCGCCGCAGCGGGGCGCTCGACCAGGCGGCAGCGCTGCCGGTGTCGGCAGCGCTGCCTGAATTAAAACGAGTCGGCCTGTAAGCCGGGTTCTGTCTGGGGCCTTGCGACCCCGCAACAACCATTCCTCTAGGCCCTGGATCACTCCAGGGCTCCAGCAGCCTACCCGGTGAGCGCGCGGACCACGCGTTGCAGCGATGACTCGCTGCGTCCCACCCTATTTGGCCTTGCTCCGAACGGGGTTTACCGTGCCGGTCCATTGCTGGACTCGCGGTGCGCTCTTACCGCACCGTTTCACCCTTACCTGATCCCCGCTTGCGCGGGGCCATCGGCGGTTTGCTTTCTGTTGCACTGGCCGTAGGCTCGCGCCTCCCAGGCGTTACCTGGCGTTCTGTCCTGCGGAGCCCGGACTTTCCTCCCCCACGGCAAGCATGGCGGCGGTTGTTCGGCCGACTCGCCGCCTATTCTACGCCCTCGCTGCCACCAAGCTGCATCGCCAGTGCGTACAGCTCGCTCTTGCGGCCGCCGCTGAGCTCGGCGGCGACCTTGGCCGCCTTGCTCGGCGACAGTTCTCGCAGCAACACGCGCAGCAGTCGCTCGTGTTCGGCGCGGCCGGCATCGGCCGGTGGCGCACCTTCGATCACCAGCACGAACTCGCCACGCACGCGGTTGGCATCGGCCAACAGCCAGGCTGAGAGTTCGGCGGCCGGCAATGTGATGCTCTGCTCGAAGCGCTTGGTCAGCTCGCGCGCCAGGCAGACGCGGCGCGCCGGGCCGAGCACA
>Ga0255089_1000573_pt1 | contig 13080 bp, 7 predicted proteins | sample Colum_Miss_RepC__2_FD_188468 | JGI IMG/M metagenome (GOLD analysis project Ga0255089, IMG submission 188468) | Freshwater microbial communities from Columbia River, Oregon, United States - Colum_Miss_RepC_8d | ecosystem: Environmental > Aquatic > Freshwater > River | place: USA: Oregon... | reverse complement strand
GTCCCGGATTCGCCGACGGCAGTGTCGGCAGCAAACGCCGCGGCCAGGTGATCCATGAACACGACGGCACGCCGCGGCAGCAGCCGCTTGGCCGGATACAGCGCGCTGATCGGCAGCGGCGGGATCGCCCAATCCGCGAGTATTCGTTGCACCTGGCCGCTGGCCAGTGCGTCGGCGAACAGCCAGTCGGGCATCAAGCCGATGCCGATGCCGTCGATCACGGCACTGCGAACGCCCTCCGGCGAGTCCACCTTGAAATTGCCGCGAACCTCAACTGGCGCCTGCACGAACGGCCAGACGTTACCGGTGGCCAGCAACGTGTACTGAATGCAGTTGTGCGTCTGCAGCGCCTGCGGTGATTGAGGAACGCCGCGAGCCGCCAGGTATTCGGGGCTGGCAACGCAGATGCGCCGGGCCGTACCCAGCGGACGCGCCTTCAATGTCGAGTCGCGCAGCTCACCGACGCGGATGGCGACATCGATACCGTCTTGCACCAAGTCGACTTTGCGATCGGAGATCTGCAGGTCGAGCTCGACATCGGGATAGCGCGCCAGAAAGGGCTTGACCAAGGGCAGCAGCTTGAAGCGGGCCAGCGCCACCGGGCACGCCACGCGAAGCGGCCCGCGCGGCCGATCCTCGCCTCGCGCATTGCTTTCGGCATCGGCGATCGCGTCCAGCGCGCGACGCACTTCGACGTAATAGCGTTCCCCTTCCGGTGTCGGGGTCAGCTTGCGGGTCGAGCGGTGCAGCAGGCGCGTGCCCAGGTGGCTCTCGAGCGCGGCGATATGACGGCTGACATTCGGCTGACCGATCGCCAGCTCCCGCGCCACGGCGCTGAAGCTGCCGGTTTCAACGGCCCGCGCGTAACAGTGCATCCAGAGCAGACGATCCATCGGGCCCCATTCATGCAGCCAGTGCATGAGCGCTGTGATTTCGGCTGATCTTATCGATCTACAGTCATGGGTGGATAGTGCACACATGGCCGGCACATTCCGCTGCCGCGACACCCACCAGGAGACTCCCATGCTCAGCTATCCGATCCCGACCAATGAAGCGGCGCCCGAAGGCAGCCGCGCCACGCTCGCCGCTGTCGAGAAAGCCTGGGGGTTCGCACCCAATCTGATGCGCACCTTCGCCAACAGCCCGGCGGTACTCGAAGGGGCATGGGCGCTGCTGACCGCGTTTAGCAAGACGCGCTTCACGCCGGCCGAGCAGCAACTGATTTCGCTGGCGATCAGCGTCGAGAACGAGTGCGGTTACTGCGCTGCCGCCCACAGCCTGATGGGCAAAGGCGCCGGCCTGACCGCCGCCGAACTCGATGCCGCCCGGGCCGGCCAGCCGCTGCTATCACCGCGTCATGAAGCACTGCGCCGCTTCGCGACCGTGGTCACCGCGACGCGCGGCAATCCCGGCGCCTCGGACATCGACGCCTTCCTGGCAGCGGGCTACGACGCGACGGCGATCCTCGAAGTAATGCTCGGTGTGGCCACCAAGACACTGATGAACTACACCGACCACGTCGCGCATGTGCCGCTGGACACGGCATTCAAAGCCACGGCCTGGACAGCGGAACTCAAGACAGGGCGCTGAAGCAGCGTGCCCAATGGCCAGCCGGCTGCGACAGCATGGGCCGGCTGGCCATTGGGCGTCGATCGCAAGGGGCCGGCGCAGGCTGAAGAACCATGGTGCGTCGCGGGCTCGAAACACGTGGCGCCGATGCGAGACCCAACCGAGGGCAACCCGCCGCCCAAGCGAAGCCAAGACCCACGACTCGCCGCATGCCGGCCAAGGCTGACCCGGAAAGCAGCGGCGGGCGCAGCGCGCTCGCTGACCCGATCGGACTCGGATCGCGTGATGGCTGTAACCTCTGGCGCCTTGACACGTGTCTAGCGGACCTTGATCATCCGGCCATGTCCGAAAGCACCAGCCGCCAGCAAGACGAAAAAGACCGTCGTCGAGACGAGATTCTCGATGCAGCAGAACGCGTGCTGCGCGAACAGGGCTTTGACGCCGCCAAGATGCAGGACATCGCCACGCGTGCGCGCGTGTCGCGTGCGCTGGTCTACCTCTACTTCAAGGACAAGGCCGAGCTGCATTTCGCCATCGGTCTGCGAGCGCTGGAGTTGCTGCGTGCGCGCTTTCAGCAGGCCCGTGCGCGGCACAAGACGGGGCTGGATCAACTCCGAGCCATTGGCCATGCCTATTTGGTGTTTGCACAGGAGTTTCCGGTCTATTTTCAGGCAATCTCGCGCTTTGAAGGCCATCAGGCGACACCTGACGAAGAAGGCGCCCAAAAGCGAATGATGATGGCGGGCCGACTCGTCCATGCCGAGCTGATCACCGCGCTGATGATCGGGCAGCAGGACGGCACCATCCGCAAGGACATCGACGCCCATATCCAGGTGGCAATCACCCTCTGGGGTTTCACCCACGGGGTGGCGCAGCTGTTGATGACCAAGGCCAGCGTTCTGGAATACGAAGGCATTTCGATGGTGGACTTCGTCAACGACGCAATGGAAATGGCCACCCGCGCGGTGCGCGCCTGATTTTTGTTGTTCGGAGATATACATGAGTCTAGTCAGTAGACACGCATTTAGTCATGCATCTTCTGCCGGCCGACGGATGTCGGCATCGGTGCTGCTGGCCGTATCGATGCAGCTGTTCGGCACGGCCGCCCAAGCCGATCCACTGCTGGATCGCTACGTGACCGAAGCGCTCGCCAGCAACAGCGCACTTCAGGCCCAGCACTTTGCAGTGGAGGCGGCGTTGCAGGGTCTGTCGGCAGCACGCGGAAAGCGCGGTCCGACGGTGACGCTCAATGCGCGTTACACCGCTGCTGAAGGTGGGCGCGTCATCGAACTGCCGACGGGTGATCTGGTGAATCCCGTCTACCAAACGCTGAACCAGCTGACGGCCGGGTCTGCCAACCCGACCGCTTTTCCGCAGATCGACAACACCGACATTGCCTTTCTGCGGCGGCGCGAGCAGGACACACGCCTGAGCTTTGCGGCACCGCTCTACGCACCGGAGATTGATGCGGAAGTGCACCTGCGCGCCGCCCAGTTGGAAGGCAGTCAGGCCACGCGAGAGGCCTATGCCCGCGCGCTGGTTCGCGATGTGAAGACCGCCTATCTGCGCGCCGTGGCAGCCGATGCCGGCGTGCAGGTACTCGAAGCCAGCCGCGCCAGCCTTCAGGCCAATCTGCGAGTTGCCCAAGCACTGGTCGCTGCCGGCAAGGCCACTCGCGATCAAGGTCTGCGTGCGGAAGCCGAGCTGCTCGATATCGAGCAACGGCTCAACACCGCCCGCAATGAGGCCCGCGCGGCCCGACGCTTCCTGAACCTGCTGCGCAACCAGGACGAAAACACCCCGGTGGACGTGCGGGCGGACACCACCGAACCGCTTGGCGATGGCAGCGCGCCAGCGTCATCCCGCCCGGAACTCCGACAGCTCGATGCCCAGATCGATGAGGCTGAAGGCGCCCGCAAGCTTGCCCGCGCGGCCTATCAGCCCGTGCTGGCCGTGGTGGCCGATGCCGGCATTCAGGGCGTGGAATACGGATCGGGCCGCGACCCCGACGTGGCGACCGTCTCGCTGGTGCTGAAGTGGACGCTGCTGGATTTCGGTACCCGCCGTGCCGCGGTCTCTCGCGCCACCGCGCAAGCCAATCAGCTCAAGGCCCTGCGGCAGGATGTTCAGCGGCAGCTGGCGCTCGCACGCGCCAACGCGGCCGATCGCGTCCAGACCACAGCCGATAGCTTGAGCACGGCCGCTGCGCGCCGCGCCGCGGCCGAGGAGTCGCTGCGGATCGCCGAGCGCAAGCGCGATGCCGGTCAGCTCTCACAGGCTGAGTTCATCGACGCCGAGCGCAGCGCCACCGCTGCTCGTATGGGCCTGTTGCTCGCAGGTACCGAACAACGCATCGCCGCTGCCGAGCTGGAGTTCACCGAAGCCCGCTTTCCCTTGCCTGCCGTGCTTTCCGGAGTTTCCCCATGACCGTCCCTGCCAGCCCTCTGCTGTCAGTTCGTGCCTATCGCGCGCGCTCGTCTGGCCATCTGGCCGCCGTGTTGTTGCTGCTCTCTGCCTGCTCAAAACCCGATGCGCCGCTACCGCCGCCGACGCCGCGAATCGTGCAAGTGGCCACGGTAAGCGAAGGCCCTGCCGAGCCGCAGATCGTGGTGAGCGGTCTGGCGGCCAGCCGCGATGAGGTGCGCCTGTCGTTCAAGGTCGGCGGTGTGGTCGCCCGCATCGAGGTGCGCGAGGGTGATCTCGTCAAAAAAGGCCAAAGACTGGCGAAGATCGACACCGCCGAAATCGACGCCCAGCTGCAACAAGCTCAGGCCGCTGCGACGAAAGCCGCCCGCGACCTCGACCGCGGCAAGTTGCTGTTCGCGCAGGATGTGGTCACCCGAGAGCAGCTGGATGATCTGGGCACGGCTGCCTCGGTTGCCCAGGCGCAACTCAATGCCGTGGCGTTCAACCGCGAATATGCCGAAATCATCGCGCCCGATGATGGCCGCGTGCTTCGCCGTCTGGTGGAGCCACTGGAGCTTGTGGCCGCCGGAACCCCGGTACTGATCGTGGGCAAGCAGCAGGGCGGCATGGTGCTGAAGGTCGCGCTGCCGGATCGTGATGCATTGCGGCTCAAGATCAACGATCCCGCCGAGATCGTGTTCGATGCCATCCCGTCGCAGCGGATCCCGGCACGCGTACGACAGCTGTCACAGGCGGCTGACGCGCGCACCGGAACCTACCAGGCCGAGCTCAGCCTGGATGCGACGGCACTGAACCGCCACCTGCCCAGCGGCTTGATTGGCCGCGCCACCATCCGGCCTTCGGGCGCAGCGGACGGCACCCTCACGCGAGTGCCGTTGGCTGCACTGGTCGAAGGCGATCAGCACCAGGCACGTGCGTATCGCTTTGATGCCACCACGAGCACCGTGCACGGCATTGAAGTCTCGGTAGCCTTCATCGAGGGCAGCGACGCTGCCCTGCAACAGCCGCTACCCGCCGGCACGCAGCTGGTCACCGATGGCGCGGCCTATCTGCACGACGGGGAGAAGGTCAGGCTCGTCGCTCGGGAGAACCCCACGCCATGAATATCGCCGCGCTATCCGTTCGCAATGGCCCCTTCATGCTGGTGCTGTTCGGCCTGCTGATCGCGCTGGGCTTCAGCAGCCTGCAATCCATCCCTCGCTCCGAAGACCCGTACTTTCCGATTTCGGCGTTCAGGATTGTCACGGTCTACCCCGGCGCCGATTCGCTGGTGATCGAGCGGCAGATCAGCGAGCCGATTGAAGACGCGATCACGGAGCTGGATAACGTCAAGAAGCTCACCTCCACCTCGAGTGACAGCCTGTCCGTGGTGTTCGTGGAGTTCGATGCGACGGTCGACGTCGACAAGAAGTACGACGAGGTCTCGCGCGAGATCAATGCGCTGCGCTCTTCGCTGCCGGACGGGGTCGCGCGACAGGAAATCGACAAGATCAACCCCGGTCTGGTGCAGATCGTGCAGTTGGGCCTGGTCTCGGAAACCGCCAGCTATGCGCGTCTCGCTGACGAGGCGGAAGCCTTGCAGGACGAGCTGGAGCGCATCCCCGGCGTGCGGCAATCCGAGACCTGGGCCTATCCCAAGCGCGAGCTGCGGGTCGCACTCGATTACCAGCGGCTGGCCGAACTGAAGCTGCGCGCAGGCGACGTGCTCGCCGCCGTCGCCGGCGAAAACACCAATGTGCCAGGCGGCGCCATCGAGAGCGGTCCACGCCGCTACAACCTGCAAACCTCGGGCTCCTATACCGATCTCGACGAAGTAAGGGAGACCGTGGTGGGCGGCAGCCCAGGCCGGCTGATCCGCATCAAGGACATCGCCACCGTGAGCTGGGACTACGAGGCCCGGGAAGTGGAGGCGCGGCTCAACGGCCAGCGTGCGGTATGGGTCACCGCCAACCAGAAGGACGGCCAGAACATCGCCATCACCCAGGCCGCCATCGACGAGACGGTCGAGGCTTTCAAGGCTCGCCTGCCGAGCGACATCAAGCTGGTGCCCACGTTCAAGCAGTCCAAGAACGTGGAGGAGCGTCTGTCGCGCCTGACGACCGATCTCGCCATTGCGATCGCGCTGGTCGTCATCACACTGCTGCCGCTCGGACTGCGCGCCGCCGGCGTGGTGATGATCTCCATTCCGCTGTCGCTCGCGACCGGTCTGGCGGCGCTGCACTTTGCCGGCTTCTCGCTCAACCAGCTTTCGATTGCCGGTTTCGTGGTGGCGCTGGGTTTGCTGGTGGACGACAGCATCGTCGTCACCGAAAACATTGCGCGCTTCATGCGCGAGGGCCACAGCCGCATGCAGGCAGCGATTCTGGGCACCCGGCAGATTGCACTCGCGGTGCTGGGCTGCACGGCCACGCTGTTGTTTGCGTTTCTGCCCCTGCTGCTACTGCCCGGCAATTCGGGCAAGTACATCCGCTCGCTGCCGGTGGCCGTGGTGTTCACCGTCACCGCCTCACTGTTCATCTCGCTGACGATCATCCCCTACCTGGCATCACGGCTGCTGCCCAGACACGAGAAGGAGGAAGGCAACGCTGCGCTGCGCTTCACGATGTCGGCGATCCACACGATCTATGCCCCGTTGCTGAATCGGGCACTGGCGGCTCCCAAGCGGGTGATGCTGATCTCCGGCGTCGTCGTTGCTCTGAGCGTCATGCTCATTCCCTCGATCGGGTTCTCGCTGTTCCCCAAGGCGGAGACGCCACAGTTTCTGATTCAGGCACGGCTGCCCGTCGGCGCCAGCTTGCAGGAGTCCGACCGCGTCGTGCGCGCCATCGAGTCGGCCCTGGCGAGCGAGAAAGAGGTGGAGCACTTCATGGCGACCATCGGCCGTGGCAATCCACAGATCTACTACAACCTCTTCTCGCGCGAACCGGCCGCCCACTACGCCGAGGTCTTCGTGCAGCTATACCGCTACGACCCCGAAACCACCCCGGCACTGTATGCGCGGCTGCGCAGCCGCTTCGATGACATTGCGGGCGCGGAAGTGTTGCTGAAGGAGTTCGAGAACGGCCCGCCGATTGATGCGCCGATTGCGCTGCGCCTGGTCGGTCCTGACCTCACGGTGCTGCGCGATCTGGCCAACGAGCTCGAACGCCTCATGGCGTCCACTCCCGGCGCGCGCGATGTCATCAATCCGCTGCGACGCGGCAAGATCGATCTGCAACTGGCGCCCAACGTTGCGCAGGCTGGGTTGCTCGGCGTGCAGCCCGTGGAGCTGGACCAGAACATCCGGCTCGCCGTATCGGGCCTGGAGGCAGGCGACTTTCGCACCGCAGATGGCGACAACTACCCGGTGGTGCTGAGGGCCCCCATGCAGGGCCGCAGCACGCTCGAGGTACTGCAAGGCCTGCATGTGGCGTCAAGCACCGGCGAGCAGATCCCGCTGGCCCAACTCGCAGCCGTGGAGCTGGTGCAATCGCCGCCCAGTATTTCGCGCTACGGGCGCAGCCGCTCGGTCACGGTCACGGCCTATCCGCAGGCCGGCTTCAATACCGCAGCGGTGACCTCGGCCATCGTCAAGCGGCTGGAGCAGATGAATCTGCCGCCCGGCTACCGGTTCGAAATCGGTGGTGAGGCCGAGAGCCAAGCCGAGAGTCTGTCCGGCTTCGGTACGGCGATCTTGCTGACCGTGTTCGGCATCACCGCGGTACTGGTGCTGGAGTTCGGGAGCTTCAAATCCACGCTGATCGTGGCCACTGTTATTCCGCTGGGCATCACCGGCGGCCTGCTGGCCCTGTTTTTCACCGGCAACTCGATCTCGTTCACGGCCATGATCGGCTTCATCGCGCTGGTGGGCATCGAGATCAAGAACTCCATCCTGCTGGTGGATTTCACCAATCAATTGCGAGCCGAAGGCCTGCCTCTGGATGACGCCATCGCCAAGGCGGGCGAGGTGCGGTTTCTGCCGATCCTGCTGACGTCACTCACGGCCGTGGGCGGCCTGCTGCCGTTGGCCGTGCAGAACTCCGGCATCTACTCACCGCTGGCCTGGGTGATCATCGGCGGACTGACAAGCTCTACCCTGCTGGGTCGGTTGGTCACACCGGTGCTCTACAAGTTGCTGCCGCCGAACCAGACCGATGATCTGGATGCCGCTATCGAGACCCGGATGCCGACGTCGCTACGCTCCTGAGCCGGCGCTTGCATCGACGGTGAAAACCGTCGGGCTTGCGCCTGACGGCCCCGCCTACTCGACCGTCACACTCTTCGCCAGATTGCGCGGCTGATCGACGTCGGTGCCGCGCAATACGGCGACGTGGTACGCGAGCAGCTGCAGCGGGATCGTGTAGATCAGCGGGGACTGGATCGCTTCGATGTGTTCGGGCATCAGCAGCACTTCGACGCCATCTTCGGCCTGGAAGCCGGTGTCGGGGTCGGCGAAGACGAACAGCTTGCCGCCGCGGGCGCGGACTTCCTGCAGGTTGCTTTTGAGCTTTTCCAGCAGCGCGTTGTTTGGCGCGACGGCGACGACCGGCATGTCGGCGTCCACCAGTGCCAGCGGGCCGTGCTTGAGCTCGCCGGCCGGATAGGCTTCGGCGTGGATGTACGAGATTTCTTTGAGCTTGAGCGCGCCTTCCAGCGCGACCGGATACGTCGGGCCGCGGCCGAGAAACAGCGCGTGGCGCTTGTCGGCAAACTGCTGCGCCCATTGCTTGATCTGCGGCTCGAGCTTGAGCGTGCGCTCGACCAACTCGGGCACGTGCGCGATCTGGCGCACGAACAGCGCTTCGGTGCTGGCGTCCATACCGTTGTGCCGCGCCAGCACCAGGCCCAGCAAGCTCAACGCGGCCAACTGCGTGGTGAAGGCCTTGGTCGAGGCCACGCCGATTTCGGGGCCGGCGCGGGTCATCAGTGTCAGGTCAGCTTCGCGCACCAGTGAAGACTCGGGCACGTTGCAGATGGCGCAGGTGGCCAGATAGCCGAGCTTGCGCGCTTCGCGCAACGCGGCGAGCGTGTCGGCGGTTTCACCAGACTGCGAGATCGCGACGAACAAGGTGTTCGGCGGCACGACGGGATCGCGATAGCGATATTCGCTGGCGACTTCGACCGTACATGGCAGCTTGGCGCCCTGCTCGATGTAATAGCGCGCGATCAGGCCAGCGTGATAACTCGTGCCGCAAGCGACGATGTGCACGCTCTTGACGCGCGGCAGCAGCAGCTCGGCCTTGGGGCCGAGTGCGGCTTCGAGCACGCGCTTGCCGGTGATGCGCTCGGCCAGCGTGTCGGCGATCGCGCGCGGCTGCTCGAAGATTTCCTTGAGCATGTAGTGCGCGTAGTCGCCGCGTTCAACACTTTCGGCCGACAGGCTCGATTCGCGCAGCGGGCGCTCGGCAGCCGCACCTTTGGCGTCGAAGATGCGGATGCCGCTTTCGCGGATCTCGGCGACGTCGCCTTCTTCAAGGAACTGAAAACGGCGCGTCACCGGCAGCAGTGCCTGCACGTCGCTGGCAACGTAGTTTTCGCCGTCGCCATGGCCGATGACGACCGGGCAGCCGGCACGCGCGGCGACGATGCGGTCGGGGTCCAGCGGCGACACGACGACGATCGCGTAGGCGCCGTGCAGGCGTTTGACGGCGGTCTGCACCGAGGCGAGCAGGTCGCCGCCGTTGAGCTTGAGCGTGTCGTTGATCAGGTGGGCGACGACTTCGGTGTCGGTTTCGCTGCTGAACAGATAGCCCTTGCCACGCAGTTCGGCACGCAGCTCGTCATGGTTTTCGATGATGCCGTTGTGCACCAGCGCGACTTGGCCTTCGGAGAAGTGCGGGTGCGCGTTGCGTTCGCTGGGCACGCCGTGCGTCGCCCAGCGCGTGTGCGAGATACCGCGATGGCCGCTGATCGGCTGGGCGGCAATGTTGTCGGCCAGCTGCTGCACCTTGCCCTGGGCGCGCCGGCGGTCGAGCACGCCGTCGGCGGTGATCAGCGCGACGCCGGCCGAATCGTAGCCCCGGTATTCGAGCCGGCGCAGGCCTTCGACCAGGATGGGAGTCACGTCGCGAGGCGCTACGGCGCCGACGATTCCGCACATATCAGAGCACCGGAGCACGCCGCGCACGGTGGCGCGGCATCGAGGAAGACAGGGCGTGGTTCATGGCCGATTGTATCCGCTGGGGCCCATACCGGCCGCGCTGCAGCGGGTGGTGTTGCCTCAGCTTTTCTTTTTGCTGGGACGCTTCCAGTTGGCGATGGTCTTCTGGTCGCGCGCGCGGCATACGGCCAGCGCATCGGCCGGTACCTCGCGCGTGATCGTCGAGCCGGCCGCGATGAACGCACGCTCGCCAATGGTCACCGGTGCCACCAGCTGCGTGTCGGTGCCGATGAACGCGCCGTCGCCGATCACCGTCTGGTGCTTGTTGGCGCCGTCGTAGTTGCAGGTGATGACGCCGGCGCTGATGTTGACGTCGGCACCGACGGTGGCATCGCCGATGTACGCCAGATGACCGGCCTTGGTGCCGTGGCCGAGCGCACCCTTCTTTACTTCGACGAAGTTACCGATGTGCACCTCGTCGGCAAACGTGGAGTCGGGCCGCACGCGCGCAAACGGGCCGATGCGGCAGTCTGCACCGGCTGCGAGGCCTTCGAGCACGCAATGCGCCTGTACCACGCTGCCTCGGCCCAGACGCACGTCCTTGAGCAGCGTATAGGCGCCGACGCGCACGCCGTCGGCCAGCTCGACGCGGCCTTCGATGATGACGCCGACGTCGATGAACACGTCGCGGCCGGCGATCAGCTCGCCGCGCAGATCAAAGCGCACCGGGTCGGCCAGTTGCACGCCGGCGCGCATCAGCCGCGTGGCCTGCCGCAGCTGATACAGCCGCTCGGCGCGCGCCAGTTGCACGCGGTCGTTGACGCCTTCGACTTCGTCCGGCTGCGGCGCGCTGACGGTGCGCACCAGCATGCCGTCCGCCACGGCCAGCGCGACGACATCCGTCAGGTAGTACTCGCGGTTGGCGTTGTCGTTGCGCACCTGCGCAATCCAGCGCTTCAGCGCGCCAGCCGGCGCGGCCAGCAAACCGGTGTTGATCTCGGTGATCGCGCGCTGGGCGTCGTTGGCGTCTTTGTGTTCGACGATGCCGGTCACCTGCCCTGCCGCATTACGCAGGATGCGGCCGTAGCCGCTTGGATCGGCCAGCCTCGCGGTCACCAGTGCCAGCGCGCCGTCCGCCGCTTTCGCCAGTGCCTGCAGCAGGTCGGCGCCGATCAGCGGCACGTCGCCATACAGAATCACAACGCGTGCGTCATCGGGCACGCCCGGCAGCGCTTGCTGCACCGCGTGCGCGGTGCCGAGCTGTTCGGCCTGCATCGCGATCGCCTGCGGTGCGGCGACGGCGATATCGGGTCGCGCCAGCCAGGCTTGCACGGCATCCGCGCCGTGGCCGAGCACCAAGTGCGTGGGCGCGTCGAGCGCCGCTGCCGCACGCAGCACATGCGCCAGCATCGGCTGACCGCCGACGGTGTGCAGCACCTTGGGCAGGTCGCTGTGCATGCGCGTGCCGCGGCCGGCGGCAAGGATCAAGGCGTGGACGGCGGTCATGGCAGCGGTATCGGAAGTGGCAAGCGGCTGCGCAGTTTAGGCAATGGCGCACAAAGCGGCAGCCCAAGTCCGTGGCCCAACGAAAGCGGCCCTGCTGCACGAGCCGAAGCGCGTGCAGCAGGGCCGAGCCAGGCCGGTCAAACGCTCGCGGTCAGGACAGGCCTTGAGTCACCGACTTGCGGCCCGCCGACTCGGCACGCGACTCGATCGCCGACGGGTCGACGACCATGCGCCGGTTGGTGGCCGGCGCCGTGCGCTGCCAGTCCTTCAGCAGTACGAGGCAGGCGTGGTCGATGAAGCGCAGCCGGTCAACGTCCAGGTGCAGCGTGGCGCCTTCGGGCACCGCATCGAGCGCCTTGGCCAAGCGCGGCACGCTGAGGAACGTGGCCGAACCCTCCAGGCGAAGCTCCCACTGGTTGGGCTTATCGAGCTGACGCAGGTTGACGTGCAGCATCGCCGCGCGCAGCGCCAAACGCAGGATCGACAACGCCATGCCGGCCAGCACACCGGTCAGCAGGTCGGTCGCCACAATCACCAGCGCCGTGGCCAGGAACACCAGCAGCGAGCCGCGACCGTAGGCGGCAAACTCCTTGATCTGCGACGGGTTGACCATCTTCACACCCGTGAAGATCAGCACGCCGGCCAGGCCGGCGATCGGCGTCATCCGCAGCAGCCACGGCAGCAGCATCACGAAGCCGAGCATCCAGGTCCCGTGCAGGATCGTCGACGCACGCGTGGTCGCGCCGGCCTGAACGTTGGCCGCACTGCGCACGATCACGCCGGTCATCGGCAGCGCACCGAGGGCACCGCAGATCAGATTGCCGACGCCCTGAGCGCCCAGCTCGCGGTCGTACTTGGTGCGGGGACCGTCGTGCATGCGGTCGACCGCCGCGGCCGACAGCAGCGTCTCGGCACTGGCGATGAACGCGAACACGGCCGCCGCAATCAGCAGCGTCGGGTCGAGCAGCAGGGCCAGCGCGCTGCCGTCGACCGGCTTGATCGCCGCCAGCAGATCATGCGGCACGTCGATCCGCTCCACGTCGAGCTGACCGAACTGCGCCGTCGCCGTCACCGCAACAACCGCCAGCAACGCACCCGGCACCAGCTTGAGCTTGGCGGGCTTGAGCTTCTCCCAGGCGTACATGATGGCAATCGTGCCCAGGCCGAGCAGGCCGGCCAGTGACCCGTCGCCATGCTTGACGGCCGCCCACAAGCGTCCCGGCAGCGCGGCAAAGTTCTGCAGGCCGGTCGACAGCGGCTTGGCGTCGAGCATCACATGTGACTGGGACGCGACGATCAGGATGCCGATGCCGGCCAGCATGCCGCTGACGACAGCCGGGCTGACCATGCGGAACCACACACCGAGGCGGCCGATGCCGGCAATCAGCTGCAGCAAGCCTGCAAGCGCGACGACCGGACCCAAGGCCACCAGGCCGTGGTCACGGATCAAATCGAACACCAGCACCGCCAGGCCCGCGGCCGGCTCGCCGCTGATGGTC
>Ga0255089_1000567_pt1 | contig 13138 bp, 11 predicted proteins | sample Colum_Miss_RepC__2_FD_188468 | JGI IMG/M metagenome (GOLD analysis project Ga0255089, IMG submission 188468) | Freshwater microbial communities from Columbia River, Oregon, United States - Colum_Miss_RepC_8d | ecosystem: Environmental > Aquatic > Freshwater > River | place: USA: Oregon... | reverse complement strand
CCGCCAGTTCATGCGCGAAGAGTTCGAGCGCAACATCTTCACCAAGGCGGGCGCTGCTGCCGCGATGCCGGCGCTGAAGGCGCTGTCGCGGCGCATCGATCCGCGGCGCTACAACGGCGCCAGCTTCGTCGGCTTGCAGGGTATCGTGATCAAGTCGCACGGCAGCGCCGATGCGATGTCGTTCGGCCACGCGCTGGAAGTGGCCCTCAAGGAAGTCGAAAAAGACGTGCCGACGCGGATCAGCAAGCTGCTGTCGGCGGCAGGTCTGATAGCTGCGGGTTGAGGCTCGCTGCGTCGGTGCTGCCGACGCCTTACTTGACCAGTTGGTTCAAGTCGAAGATCGGCAGCAGAATCGCCAGCACGATCACCAGCACGATGCCGCCCATCGCGAGAATCAATACCGGCTCGAAGATGCCCATCGTCGCGGCTACCAGCGTCTCGACTTCGCGCTCCTGATTCTCCGCTGCGCGGTCGAGCATCTCGTCAAGTTTGCCGGACGATTCGCCGCTGGCGATCAGATGCACCGTGATCGGTGGGAACAGCTTGCTCTCGGCCAGCGAGCGATTGAGGCTGGCGCCCTCGCGTACCTTGCGCGCGGCGGCTTCGATGGCTTCCCGCATGGGTAGGTTGGTGACCACCTGCGTGCCGATGCGCATCGCTTCCAGAATCGGCACGCCGCTGCCGAACAGGATGCCGAGCGTGCGGGTGAAGCGCCCGGTATTGGCACCGCGCGTCAGTCGTCCGATCAGCGGCAACTGCAACTGTCGCCGATGCATGTCGCGGCGGAAGGCAACGCCTTGCATCAGCCGGGTGAACACGACGCCGCCGATTCCCAGTCCCGCCAGCATGAACACGCCGTAGTCACGCAGCAGGTTACTGATCGCGATCAGGCCCTTGGTCAGACCGGGAAGCTCCTGCTTGATGTCGGCATAGACGCCGACCACCTGCGGGACGACGTAGGTCAGCAGCAACACGACGACGCTGATTGCGACGATCGTCAGGATCGCCGGATACACCGCCGCCAACATGACTTTCTGACGCATCACCTGCCGTCGTTCGACATATTCGGCGAGGCGTTCGAGGATGTTGTCGAGCTTTCCGGACTGTTCGCCGGCTTCGACGGTGGCCCGGAACAGCGGCGGGAATGCATTCGGGAACTGGTTCAGGGCCAGTGCCAGCGTATTGCCCTCGAGCACGCCGCTGCGCACGCCCAGTGCGATGCGTTTGACCCGCTTGGATTCGCTCTGCTGCGACACGGCCGCGAGCGCTTCGTCCAGCGGCAGGCCGGAGCGCACCAGCGTCGCCAACTGCCGGGTGAACAGCGACAGCTCCGTGCTGCTGATGCTGCCGCGATTGTTGAATACCGACGACTGCTGCGCCGCCGCCTTGTCGGATACCGCTTCGACGGCCAGCACGCTCAGGCCACGGTCGCGCAACATCTGCCGCGCCTGGCGCGGGCTGTCGCCTTCGATCAGGCCGCGTTCCTGGCGACCTTTGGCGTTGAGTGCGCTGTATTCGTAGGCTGGCATCGCCGGCGCCTTATTCCTCGACCGTCACACGCAGCACTTCGCGCAGCGTGGTGTAGCCCGCGATGACTTTCTGCCGACCCGACTGCAGGATGCCCGGGCCACGCGTGCGCGCGTAGTCCTCGAGCTGCTGCTCGCTGCAGTTGTCGTGGATCATGCTTTCCAGCTTGCGATCCATTTCGATGATTTCGTGGATGCCGCTGCGTCCGAGAAAGCCCATGTGACGGCACAGCGGGCAGCCGACCGGGCGATACAGCGTCAGCGGCTCGCTGACGTCGACTTCGAGCTGCTCCTTCTCGGTCACGCTCGCTTCGTAAGGCTCCTTGCAGTGCTTGCACAAGGTACGGACCAGTCGCTGCGCCATCAGACCGACCAGCGACGAGCTGAGCTGGTAGGGCTCCACGCCCATATCGCGCAGTCGCGTCACCGCGCCGACGGCCGTGTTGGTATGCAGCGTCGACAACACCAAGTGACCGGTCTGCGAGGCTTGCACGGCAATCTCGGCCGTTTCGAGGTCGCGGATTTCGCCGATCATCACCACGTCGGGGTCTTGGCGCAGGATCGCGCGCAAGCCGCGGGCAAAGGTCATCTCGACCTTGCTGTTGACCTGCGTTTGGCCGACGCCGTCGATGTAGTACTCGATCGGGTCTTCGACCGTCATGATGTTGCGGCTGCGGTCGTTGAGTACGCTCAACGCCGAATACAGCGTCGTGGTTTTGCCCGAGCCGGTCGGGCCGGTGACCAGCATGATGCCGTAGGGCTTGAAGATGATCCGGCGTAGCATCTCGATCTGTCCGGCATCGATGCCGAGCTGTTCGAGGTCGAGCCGGTCGGCCTGCTTGTCGAGGATACGCATCACGACACGTTCTGCGTTGACGCCGGTCGGGATCGTCGACACGCGGACGTCGACTTTGCGGCCGCCGAATGCGCGGCTGATGCGTCCGTCCTGCGGCAGTCGCTTTTCGGCGATGTCGAGCTTGGCCATCACCTTGATGCGCGACACCAGCCGCGGTGCCAGCGCACGCGGTGGCGACATGATCTCGCGCAGCACGCCGTCCACGCGGAACCGGACCGTCAGCCGGTTTTCGAAGGTTTCGACGTGGATGTCGGAGGCGTTTTCCTTGATGGCCTCCACCAGCAGGCCGTTGATGAACTTGATCACCGGCGCGTCGTCGCTGGATTCCAGCAGGTCCTGGTTTTCCTGCAGCTGGTGGGCGATGGCGTTGAGGTCGGTATCTTCCTCGTCGTTCAGGCCGTCCATCAAGCTGGCGGTGGCCGCGGTCTGGCCCTCGTAGGTACGCGACAGCAGCGCATCGAACTCCGCGACCGTGACGTTGCGCAGCCGCACCGGTCGACCGACGAAGCGTCGTGTTTCTTGCAGCGCATCAACTTGCGCACCAGGGCGCGCGGCAATGACCACGTGATCGCCAAGGTCCTCGGTGACGATCAGGCCATGGCGCTTGGCGAACGCGAACGGCGGCCGACGCAGCATCGGTTCCATCGGCGATCAGGGCTGCGGCAGCAACGGGATGGGCTGCGTCGGCGTCGGCACGTTGTCGGGCTGCGCTGCTGGCGCGCCACCGGGCAATGTGCCGGGCGCCGGGCTCGCCGGTAGGCGATCACGTGAGGCGGCGTCGAAGCCGGGCATCACCGGGCGAGTGCCGCCGATCAGCGGGATCGAGCCCGCGGTTCCGGTCAGCTGCGCTTCGCGTGCTGATTCGTACTTGCGCCGGGTGTAGTAGTCGCCCTCGCCCTGAGTGCGAACAATGGCCGGACGGATGAAGACCATCAGGTTGCGCTTGGTCCGCTGCACCGAGCGGAATTTGAACAGCGAGCCGAGCAGTGGAATGTCGCTGATGAACGGTACGCCGGTGCGGCTGTCGTTCAGCGAATCGTCGATCAGGCCGCCGAGCACCAGGATCTGGCCGTCCTCGACGGTGACCGTGTTGCTCAGCGTGCGCTTGTTGGTCACCAGGTCGACCGCCGAGGTGGCGTTGGCAGCCAGGCTGGAAATCTCAAGCTTCAGCTTGAGCTTGATCGTGTTGCCCTGATTGATCTGCGGCGTGATGCCGAGCGTCAGGCCCACATCCTTGCGCTCGATGGTCTGGAACGGATTGACCAGACCGTTGTTGGTGTTGGCGCCGGCATTGCTGAACGAGCCGGTCAGGAACGGGACTTCCTGGCCCACCGAAAACTCGGCTTCCTGGTTGTCGAGCGTGGTCAGCGATGGCTGCGACAGCACATTCGTATTGCCGTCGCCCTTGAGCGCCTTGAGCAGCAGCGCGAAGGTCGTGCCGCCGCTGCTGATCGCGCCGCCGCCAATGTTCAAGCCCTGACTGACCAGGCCGGCCGCTGCTTCGGCCGTGCTGCTGGCCTGGGTGGCGCCGGCGATCGCCGTCAACGTCGCCGAATTCAGGATGCCGGCGGCGGCGATGCGATTGCCGTTGTAGACGGCCCAATCGATGCCCAGCTGGCTGGTCTTGTCGGCGCTGACTTCGGCGATGATGCCGTCGACGATGACCTGCGAGCGACGCACGTCGAGCTGGGCGACGACGTCGCGGATCAGCCGCATCGTCTTGGGAGGCGCCGTGATGATCAGCGCATTGGTTTCCTTGTCGGCCAATACGCGCGCCCCGGTGGCGCTGCTGCCGCCGGCGGGCGCCGCGGCCGGGGCTGCGCCGGTCTTGCCGTCCTGACTGACCTGTTGGGCATAGCCCTCCAGGATCGGCGCCAGGTTTTCGGCGCTGCCGTAGTTCAAGTAAACAACCTGGGTCGCCCCGCCTTCACCCACCTCGATATCGAGCTGGCGGATGATGTCGAGCATCTTCTGTCGGTCGGTCTTGTCGCCGCCGACCAACACGCTGTTGGATCGCTCGTCGGCCAGCACGATGGCCGGCTTGACGCTCGGGTCCTGCGACTTGTCGCCGGCCGTCAGTGCGGTCAGCGTGCGCACCACCTCGGCTGCACCGGCATTCTTCAGCTTGACGATTTCGATCTCGCGATCGCTGGATTGGTCGATCTGGCGGATCAGCTTTTCGAGGCGGACGACGTTGGCGGCGCGGTCGGAGATGATCAGCATGTTCGACGGCGCGTAGGCGGCGAGGTGACCCCACTGCGGAACCAACGGGCGCAGGATCGGAACCAGCTGTGCCGCCGATACATTCTCGATGTTGTAGACGTGGGTGACGACCTCGTCGATGGCCAGTCCGGCGCCGCCGGAGTTGAAGCCGCCACCGTCCTGCCGGGCGTTGGTTTCCGGAACGATCTTGATCGAATCGCCAGCCGGAATCGCCGCAAAGCCCTGTACCTGCAGCACTGCCAGAAAGGTTTCGTAGACGCCCGAGGCATCCATCGGGCTGGACGACACCACGGTCACCTTGCCCTTCACGCGCGGGTCGACGATGAAGTTCTTGCCGGTGACCTCGCTCACCGTCGCGATCAGCGTGCTGATGTCCGCGTCTTTCAGATTGAGCGTGACCTGCGCCCAAGCGGGCAGGGTTGCGCCCAGCGAGCCGAGCAGGAACAGCATCGCGGCGCGAAGGCGCCGCGCATGGATCAAAGGCGTCATGAGTGTGTTGCCAAGCCCCGAGAGCGAGTCGTTGTGCAAAATGGGTAAGGATCTAGTGCCGCAGTGCGGGCGCCTTGGGCGCAGTGTTGTCGGTCTGCTCCGACCGGTCAATTCAGATTGACGGTGATCGCCTGGGGCGTACCGCCGCGTTCGACCATGACCGTCAGCGAATTTGCCGAGCTGAGCTCGCCCAGCATCTGCAGCGCCCGGGCCGGATCATCGAGTCCGACGCCATTGATCGACGTCACCAAGTCGCCCGGCCGCAGCCCAGCGCCATTGAACACCGAGCGGTCGCGCCCCGGATAGATGCGGTAACCACGTTGCTGTCCGTCGATGTTGGCGGGCTGGATGCGGATGTAATCTGATGCTTTGCTCGGATCCGTCAGCAGCTTGTCGCGGATGCTGGTCAGCATTTGCGCCGTTTCGGAGGTGTTGACGGCCGGAGCCGCGCCGACCGAGGCCCCGGCGGGAAGTGGTGCGCCCGCCTTGTCCTTGTCGAGTCGTAGGGTTTCGAGCTGGCCATCGCGGGCCAGGATCACCCGGTCGGCAAAGATCGCTTGCAGATTCACACCCCGTACCACGTCGTCACCGACCGAATAGGGCTTCTCGGCACCGTCCTGGGTGCCAATCAAAGCACGCGATTGCTTGTCGCCATCGGCCGCCAAGATGCCCAGTAGCGTCAGGCTCAAGCGGGTGTCGGGCGCTTTGCCCATCTGGTCGAGTTCTTGATTGGCCGGGGCCTGGTAGTCCCCGAACAGATGCGCCGATGCCACCAATTCGGCGTTCGGGCCTTTGTCGGCTGTCGGACTATTGGCAGATCCGACGGCCGGCGGCGCCGGTTTCCAGGCAGCTGCCGGTGGCGTCGGCACCAGCAACCACATTGTGCGAGCCAGCAGCTGCGCCAACCACAGTGCCAACAGCACTTTTGCCAGTGCGGGCGCCAGTCGACCGTGGCGTTCGTAAGCCAGCGCGAGCCGGCGGGGGAGTTGTTCGGCCAAAGACGTCATAGGACATCATAACCTGCTGTTTGTTACCGACAACAGCGCCACTTGCCGGAACAAATGTGCCGCTGTGTTGCTCTGTTGTTGCGGTCGTTCAACGATATGTCCCAGGTTTGTTTCCAGCCGGCTCTGGACACGGTGTCGCAGGTATTGGAACGCGATCTATTGAATCAGGCGAGGTCGGGGCCACAATCATCCCAGCCGGCTTGAGTCCAGTTGCTGCGCAGGCCCGTAAAAGGTGTCATACATCGGCGCAGGAGTACTCGGCAGTGCCGGGTTTCCAATGATGCCGGGTTGATCCGGCATCGTGTCCGTCACATCGTTCGTACCAACTCGTCTTTTGCAGGCACAGCGCTACACTAGGACCATGAGCCGCAGCAGCAACCCACAACGCGACGACCTTCGCGACCTCGCAGTCGAGGAAGCCAAGCCGCGTCTTCAGCAGCCGCCGATGTACAAGGTGGTGGTGGTCAACGACGACTTCACGCCGATGGAGTTCGTGGTCCAGGTTTTGCAGCAGTTTTTTCACCACACCCGGGAGGCGGCGGTGCAGATCATGCTCCACGTGCATACCAAGGGGCGCGGTACGGCCGGCATCTTTCCGGTCGAGATCGCCGAGACGAAGACAGCGCAGGTCAATGCCTACGCTCGCAAGCACCAGCACCCGTTGCTCACCGTCATGGAGAAAGCTTAATGCTCAGCGATGAACTCCAGAAAGCGCTGGACGCCGCCTTTCTGGCCGCTCGTGGTGAAGGTCATGAATTGCTGACGGTCGAGCATTTGTTGCTTGCCCTGCTGTCGGACACCAACGTGTCCGAAGTGCTGACCGGCGGAGGCGCCGATCTCGAGAAGCTCGAACAAGCGCTTCGCGATTACATCCGGCAGAACATCCATTCCAATCGCGACTCGGCCGATCAAATCGAGGTCCAGCCGACGCTGTCATTCCAGCGCGTGCTGCAACGCGCTATCTACCATGTGCAGGCAGCAGGCAAGAAGCAGGTCACCACGCTCAACGTGCTCGTGGCGCTGTTTGCCGAAAAAGACACGCATGCGGTCTACCTGCTGAACGAGCAGGGTGTGACGCGACTCGACGTGGTGAATTTCATCAGCCACGGCATCGCCAAGAACAACAGCCAGGCGCCGCAGCCGGCGCCCGAGGCGTCTCAGGACAACGAAGACAAGGAAGACGGCAAGGCTAACGGCAAAACGGCTTTGGAGCAGTACGCCGTTAACCTCAACGAGCGCGCCGCGCGTGGCCAGATTGATCCGCTGATCGGCCGCGAGCACGAGATCGAGCGCGTGATGCAGACGCTGTGCCGCCGGCGCAAGAACAATCCCTTGCTGGTCGGTGAAGCCGGCGTCGGCAAGACCGCCATTGCCGAAGGCCTGGCGTGGCTGATCATCGAGGATCGCGTGCCCGATCTGCTTCGCGGCAGCGTCGTATACAGCTTGGACCTCGGCAGTCTGATTGCCGGCACGAAGTATCGCGGCGACTTCGAAAAGCGCTTCAAGGCGGTCATGCAGGAGTTGACCACACAGCCCGGTGCGATCGTGTTCATCGATGAGATTCACATGATCATCGGCGCCGGTGCGGCCAGCGGTGGTGTGATGGACGCGTCGAACCTGCTCAAGCCGCTGCTGAGCTCGGGCGAACTACGCTGCATGGGTTCGACCACGTATCAGGAGTACCGGGGCATCTTCGAGAAGGACCGCGCTTTGGCGCGTCGCTTCCAAAAGATCGATGTGACCGAGCCGACGATCGACGACACGGTCAAGATTCTCGAAGGGCTCAAGCTCCGCTTCGAAGAGCACCATCACGTGCAGTTCACGCGCGGCGCACTGCGCTCGGCCGTGGAGCTGTCGGTACGTCACATCACCGACCGCCACCTGCCGGACAAGGCGATCGACGTGATCGACGAAGCCGCAGCGCGGTTGCGACTGCTGCCCGAGTCCAAGCGTCGTAAGACCGTTCAGGTCCGCGACATCGAAGAGACCGTCGCCAAGATCGCGCGCATCCCCCCGAAGAGCGTGTCTTCCAACGACCGCGACAAGCTTGCGACGTTGGAGCGCGATCTGAAGCTGACGATTTACGGCCAGGACGCCGCCATCGAGCAGTTGGCGTCGAGCATCAAGCTGTCGCGCTCGGGCCTTGGCAATCCGGATAAGCCGATTGGCAATTTCTTGCTGGCAGGCCCCACCGGCGTCGGCAAGACCGAAGTCACCCGTCAGCTTGCGCTGCAGTTGGGAATCGAACTGATCCGCTTCGATATGTCGGAGTACATGGAGCGTCACACGGTCAGCCGCTTGATCGGTGCGCCTCCGGGCTATGTCGGGTTCGACCAGGGCGGCCTGCTGACCGAGGCGGTCATCAAGCAGCCGCATTGCGTCGTGCTGCTCGACGAAATCGAAAAGGCCCATCCGGACGTGTTCAATCTGCTGCTGCAGGTCATGGACCACGGCACGCTGACCGACAACAACGGGCGTAAGGCCGACTTCCGCAACGTGATCCTGATCATGACGACCAATGCCGGCGCCGAGGAATCGTCGCGGCGGTCGATCGGTTTGGTCGAGCACAATCACACGATCGACGCGATGGAGGTCATCCGCAAGATGTTCACGCCGGAGTTCCGCAACCGTCTGGACGCGATCATCCCGTTTGCGGCGCTGGGTCCGGCTGAAATCTCGCGGGTCGTCGACAAGTTCCTGGTGCAGCTAGAGGAGCAGCTGGCGGCCAAGGGCGTGCAGCTCGAGATCGATGAAGACGCCCGTGCCTGGCTCGGTACGCGCGGTTATGACCCCAAGATGGGCGCCCGCCCGATGGCGCGGACGATTCAGGACGCACTCAAGCGCCCGCTCGCCGAGGAACTGCTGTTCGGCAAGCTGGCACAAGGCGGCCGTGTCCAAGTAACCGTCAAGAACGACAAGCTCGATTTCGAGCTGGAAGCCCGCGAGAAAGCCGCGCAACTCGAGCCGGTCTGAGTCCGCTCCGCCCAATAAAAAAGCCCGCAGTGCGGGCTTTTTTATTGGGCGCTTCGATTTGATCGCCGGGGGCTACTTGTCGCGGAACGTGATGCGGCCCTTGGTGAGATCGTATGGCGTCAACTGTACCGTGACTTTGTCACCGGTCAGGATGCGAATGTAGTTCTTGCGCATGCGCCCGGAAATATGGGCGGTGACGACATGGCCGTTGTCCAGCTTCACGCGGAACGTGGTGTTCGGCAGCGTTTCGGCGACCGTGCCGGGCATTTCAATATGATCTTCTTTCGCCATTAGCGAGGGGTACTCGGGCATGCAGGATAGCCCGATATTATCCGCGTTCCGGTTGACAACCGCAATCGTTTCGTATCACTCGTCCAAGATTTGCCAGCCTGCGGAGGTCAAAACCTCAAGTGGCTTGAAGTTGCGCTTGTACTCCATTTTCTGGCTGCCCGGCACCCAATATCCCAGGTAGACGTGGTCCATCCCCAGTTCGTGTGCTTGGTTGACCTGTACCAAGACCGCATAGGTGCCGAGACTGCGGTCTGGCAGGTCGGTGTCGAAGAACGTGTACACCGCCGACAGCGCCTTGGGCGTGCGATCGACGACGGCGCAGGCGATCAGCTCGCCGGCGAGCCGCATTTCCCAGAACTCGGCAGTACCCCAGCCGCAGTCTAGAAAGTTATGGAAGCCGGGCTTGTCTTCCGGGTTCATGCCGCCGCCCGAATGCCGGCCGCGCAGATAGCGACGGTACAGGTCGAACTGCTCGTCGGTCAGTTCCTGGCGGACCTGTAGTTCGAGGTCGGCGTTGATCTTCAGACAGCGGCGCTGGCTGCGGTTGGGGCGAAAATCGCGGACCGCGATTCGAGCCGGGATGCAGGCAGAGCAACCGCTGCAACGAGGGCGGTAGACATGGTCACCACCGCGCCGGAAACCCTGCGACAGCAGCATCTCGTATCGCTGCGGATTGAGTGTGAAATCCGGGTCGACGAACAGGCTGCGCGCCGTCCGCTGCGGCAGGTAGCCGCAAGGGTGTTCGGTGCTGAGATAGAGCCGGATTCGATCCATGCGGCATCTTAACGAGGTAGGTGCACGCGTGGGGCTGGAGCGGCGATGTCGAAGTGCCAAGTGCCGGTGCGGCCGGGACGAACCACGGCCGGGCGCAGCAGATTGAGAAAGCGCTCGCGCGTAACGTCGATCGCGCCCAGTGATCGCAGATGATCCGAAGCAACCTGGCAGTCCAGCACTTCGTAGCCCCAGGCCTGCAACTGCTCGCAAAGCCAGTACAGCGCGATCTTCGATGCGTCTGTCATGTGGGAGAACATCGACTCGCCAAAAAAGGCCTTGCCCAGTGCCACACCGTACAAGCCGCCGACCAACTGCCCCTCGTTCCACACTTCGACCGTGTGCGAATAGCCGCGTCGGTACAGCTCCTGATACGCCTGTCGCATATCACTGCCGAGCCAGGTGCCGCGGCTGCGCAGCCTGGGGCCGGCGCAGGCATCCAGAACGTCGCGATAGGCCATGTCGAGCGTCACGGCGTAGTGACCGCGGCGCAGCGCCTTGCCCAGTGAGCGCGACACCTTCATGCCGCCGGGCATCAGCACCGCGCGTGGGTCCGGGCTCCACCACAGGATCGGCTCGTCCGGGTTGTACCAGGGAAAGATTCCCTGCGAGTAGGCGCGAATCAAGCGGGTGACCGACAAGTCGCCTCCGATCGCGAGCAGCCCGTTGGGGTCGCGCATCGCCAGATGCGGCGATGGGAAGTTCTGGTGCGGATCTCGAGGATCCAGCCAGTGCAGGCGGATCGGATTGTCCATGGCTCAGGCGGTTGCGACGGCCTCTTGGCGATAGGGGCTATGGTGCATCAGTTCATCTTTGCGCGATGCGACCAGGCGACGTTCGCGCGCCAGGAAGTGTTCGACGGCATCCCGCAGTCGCTGATCCGCGATCCAGTGAAACGACTGCGTCAGTACGGGCGTGAAGCCGCGCGCCAGTTTGTGCTCGCCCTGGGTTCCGGCGTCGTAGCGACGCAGGCCCTGTTGCAGGCACAACTCGATGCCCTGGTAGTAGCAACACTCGAAATGGAGGCTGTGGTACTGCTCTGCGGCGCCCCAGTGCCGGCCATACAGCGTGTCGCCGCCCTGCAACGTCAGCGCAGCGGCGACCAACCGGGTGCCGTGATAGCCGAGAATCACCCGAAACGGGCTGCCGGCACGGCGACCATAGTGCATCAGGAATTCAGGCGTCAGATAGGGCGCCTGTCCGCGTTCCTCATATGTGTTGGCATACAGCGCATAGACTTGCGACCACTCGGATTCGTCGATCTCGTCGCCGCGGCGCGTCTCGAAGCGCAGCCCGGCATCGGCGACCCGCCGGCGCTCGCGCAACATTTTCTTGCGCTTGTCGCTGGAAAAGCGCGCGGCAAAGCTGGCGAAGTCGGCGTCGCCGCGATTGAACCATTGGAACTGTACGTCGTTGCGCTCGAGCCATTGTTGGCCTTGATAAGCCGCAGCGTCGTCACCCGTGGCGAACAGCGCATGTGCCGAGGAAAACCGCCCGCCATCGGTCAGGCCAGCAAGACGGCGGATCAGCGCGTCGCGAGTTGCCGCATCCTGCGCTCCGATGCGAGGCCCCATCGACGGCGTAAACGGCACCGCATTGAGCAGCTTGGGATAGTAAGGCTGCCCTAGACGATGGCTGGCCTCGGCCCACGCGAAATCGAACACGAACTCGCCGTAGGAGTGCATCTTGACGTACAGCACGGCAGCACCGACCAGCCGTTCGTCCTGATAGGCGAGCAGGTGTTGGGGAATCCAGCCGGTTCGGTTGCCGATGCAGCCGTATTCCTCAAGCGCCCGCAGAAATGCATGCGACGTGAACGGATAGGCGATATCGAACAGCCGGTCCCAGGCCGAGGCATCGACCTGGGACAGCGATTCAGCGGTGGCAAACCGCAGCGTGCTCAGCGGACGTGACGGTGTGAGGATTAGTGGAACGTCGGGCCCACGCTGGGGCGATCGCGCAACACCCATTGGATGACGGCGTCGTGCTCAAAGCCACTGATCTGCTCCTCGGGCGCTGCCGGGCCGGCTTCGAGCAGGCGGCCGTCATGATCGAAGCGAATGCTGGCCCCCGCGCTCTGGATGCGGATCTCATTGCCACTGTCCTCATCAAGGATCAATTGCAGATAACGGACGCGCTTGGCGGCAAATTCCGGCATGCGGCCGGCACCGGCCGCGACCAGCGCTGCTTGCTCCGGCGGCAACTCGCGAATGCGTCCGTCACCGGTCAGAACGAAATGCCGCACGTAGTTGCTCATGTCGGTCCTCGTCTGGGCAAGCCCACCCAACAACGATGGCTTGCATATGGCTTGAAACAGGTCGATCGGAACCCGGGTGGAGCGTGACCCTCCCGTCCTGTCTCCTATCTGAAGCTGTTGCCGCTGAAATCAAGAGCTGCGGCGGGCATCGTGCCACGGTGTTCGAGGGGCGCCTTGCTATACTGACCTGCCGCGCTGCTGCTAACGCTGAAAATTCAATTGGTTAAAAGCAAATCCCAAGCCACGGATGATCTCGCCAACGCGGGTTGGCTGGAACGGCTGCCGCGTGAAACGGTCTTGCTGGCCTGTGCCGGGCTGACCTTGTTCCTGCTGGTTGCATTGATCAGCTTCAATGCCGACGACGCCGGTTGGTCATCGTCGGGTACCGGCGGGCCGGCACACAATCTGGTGGGTGGAGTCGGGGCCTGGATCGCCGACATTCTGCTGAGCTTGTTTGGTTACGTGGCGTTCTTCCTGCCTTGGGCAGTGTTTGTGCTGGGGCTGCGCTACTACCGTGGACGCCCGGCAGCCAGCGGCATCCAATGGCCTCTGCGCGCGATCGCCTGGCTGATCCTGCTGCCCAGCTTCGCGGGCCTGTGCGCACTGCATGTCGGCACATTCCCGTCATTTCCACCGCAAGGCTCGGGCGGTATCGCGGGCCAGGCACTGGGTAACTGGCTGGTGTCGATGCTCAACCCCGTGGGCGCCAGTCTGTTGTTGCTGACGCTGACGCTGTCCGGATTGC
>Ga0255089_1000566_pt1 | contig 13143 bp, 5 predicted proteins | sample Colum_Miss_RepC__2_FD_188468 | JGI IMG/M metagenome (GOLD analysis project Ga0255089, IMG submission 188468) | Freshwater microbial communities from Columbia River, Oregon, United States - Colum_Miss_RepC_8d | ecosystem: Environmental > Aquatic > Freshwater > River | place: USA: Oregon... | reverse complement strand
GTGCAAGCGGTCAAGGCGGCCTCGCACGCGCGGATGCGCCGCATCACGCCTGCTCACGCCGTTGCGCCGAAGCTGTCGGCCGATGCCGTGTTGTCGCCGCCGTCGTCCGGTGCCTTGACGCAGACCACCGAGCGTTTGGTCGCGATCGGCACGTCGACCGGTGGTACGCAGGCACTGGAGCAGGTCCTGACCGCGCTGCCGCGTACATCGCCCGGCATCGTCGTCGTGCAGCACATGCCGGAGAAGTTCACCGCGAGCTTTGCCGCGCGCTTGAACGGTTTGTGCCAGATCGAAGTTCGCGAGGCGGTCAACCGTGATCGCGTAATGCCGGGACGCGCGCTAATTGCACCGGGTGGTCAGCATCTGCTGGTCCGTCGCAGCGGCGCGCAGTACTACGTCGAAGTCGTCGACGGGCCGCTGGTGAGTCGGCATCGACCTTCGGTCGACGTGTTGTTCCGCAGCGTTGCCAAGCAGGCGGGCCGCAATGCAATGGGCATCATCATGACCGGCATGGGCGACGACGGCGCGCATGGGCTGAAGGAGATGCGCGATGCCGGCGCCACGACGCTGGCGCAGGACGAGGCCAGCTGCATCGTCTACGGCATGCCGCGCGAAGCCGTGAAGCTCGACGCCGTCGATCGCGTCGTCAGCTTGCGCAGCGTCGCATCCGAGATCGCCCGGTTCGGTTGATCGCGTCACGCATCCGTGGCCCGGCCCGATGCCGGCGCGGGCGGCTCAGCGCTTCAGCGACTGTTTGATCCGATAGACCCAGTCGAGTGCATCGCGCGGTGACAAGCCGTCGGGATCGATCTGTTCAAGCAATCGCAGCGTCTCAGCGGGAATGCTGGGCGCCTGGAACAACGGCAGTTGCGGCGATGCTGCGGGCGGCATCGCGGCCACCGTCGTTGCGCCGGTCGCCACCGCAGGTGGTTGCTGTTCGAGTTCGACCAAGTAGCGACGGGCTTGGGAGACGACGCGCGTCGGCAAGCCGGCCAGCGCCGCCACCTGCAAGCCATAACTACGATTGGCGGGTCCGGCTTTGACCTGATGCAGGAACACCAGCTTGGGCGCTTCGCCGGCGCTGCCGCCGAACTCGACGGCGTCCAGATGCACGTTGGCGATGCCCGGCAGCCGCTCGGCCAATTGCGTCAGTTCGAAGTAGTGCGTCGCAAACAGCGTGTAGGCGCTGACCTGCGTCGCCAGATGTTCGGCGCAGGCGCGGGCCAGCGACAGGCCGTCATAGGTCGACGTGCCACGGCCGATCTCATCCATCAGCACCAGCGAGCGCCGCGTTGCGTTGTGCAGAATGTTCGCGGTCTCGCTCATCTCGACCATGAACGTCGATTGGCCGCTGGCCAGATCGTCGGCGGCACCGATCCGCGTGAAGATGCGATCGACCGGTCCGATCCGCGCGGCGCTGGCCGGCACGTAGCTGCCGGCATGTGCCAGTAGCACGATCAGCGCCGTCTGACGCATGTAGGTGCTCTTACCGCCCATGTTCGGGCCGGTGATCACCAGCAGCCGCGTGTCCTTGTCCAGGCACAGGCCATTGGGGACGAAGGCCGAGCCGATCATCCGTTCGACCACCGGATGGCGGCCGGCGGTGATATCGAGACATTCGTCGTCGACCAGCTCGGGCCGTGCCAGATTCAGCGTCAGCGCGCGCTCGGCGAGGCAAGCCAGCACGTCGAGTTCGGCCAGTGCTTGAGCCGTGGCTTGCAGCGGCTGCAGCAGGCCGCCGAGCTGGTCGAGCAGCGTGTCGTACAGCTGCTTTTCGCGGGCCAGCGCGCGGTCTCGCGCCGACAGCACTTGGTCTTCGAAGCGCTTGAGTTCTTCGGTGATGTAGCGCTCGTAATGCGTTAGCGTCTGGCGCCGCGTGTAATGCGCCGGCACCTTGGCGGCGTGCGTCTTGCCGATCTCGATGTAGAAGCCGTGCACGCGGTTGTAGCCGACCTTTAGCGCATCGATTCCAGTGGCGGCGCGTTCGCGCTGTTCCATCTCCAGCAGGAAGCCGTCTGCGTTTTCGGACAAGGCGCGCAAGTGATCGAGGTCGGCGTCGTAGCCGGCCTGGAAGATGCCGCCGTCGCGCACCGTCAGCGGCGGTTGCTCGTGCAGCGCGCGTTGCAGCTGCGCCGCCAGGTCGGCATGCGGCGACAGCGCCTGGGTCAATGTCTGCAGACGCGGCGCTTCGAAGTGCGCGGTCAGCGAGGCCAGCGTCGGCAGCATCACCAGCGTGTCGCGCAGGCCGGCCAGATCGCGGGGCCGCGCCGAGCGCAGCGCGCAGCGTGCCAGAATGCGTTCCAGGTCGGCGACGTTGCGCAGCGCGTCGCGCACGGCGCTGAGCCGCCGGTGCTCGCGCTCATGATCCAGCAGATTGGCGATTGCACCGTAGCGCGCATCCAGCTCGCTGCGGTCGCGCAGCGGCCGCAGCAGCCAACGGGCCAGGGCACGGCTGCCCATCGCCGTGATGCAGCTGTCGAATACGTGCAGCAGGCTGTTGTCGAGCTCGCCGGACAAGCGCCGGTCGATTTCCAGGTTGCGCCGCGTCGACGGGTCGAGAATCAGCGCCTCTTCGGGCTGTTCGACGCGTACGCCGCTCAAGTGCGGCATCAAGGACTTCTGGGTGTCCTGCACGTACTGCAGCAGCGCACCTGCGGCGCCGATCGCGGCGTCCATGCCTTCGCAGCCGAAGCCGCGCAAGTCTTTGGTGCCGAACTGCGTCAGCAACAAGCGGTAGGCCGAGGCGGGATCGAAATGCCACGGCGGCCGCCGCGTTGCATCGAAGCCCAAGTCGGAGGGCGCGCCATCGTGATCGGCCAGCAGCAACTCGCTGGGCCGCAGCCGGTGAAGCTCGGCGCGCAAGTCGGCTTCGCGGGTGGTTTCGAGCAGACTGAAGCGGCCCGACGACAGCTCCATCCAGGCACAGCCATAGCGCTCGCCGTCGCGTGTGGTGAGCTTGCAGATGGCCACCAGCAGATTCTGTGCACGCGGATCGAGCAGGCTGTCGTCGGTGGCGGTGCCCGGCGTGACGATGCGCACCACCTCGCGCCGCATCGGTCCTTTGTCGAGGCCCGGTTCGCCGACCTGCTCGGCGATCACGGCCGACTCACCGGCCTTGATCAGCCGCGCCAGGTACTGCTCCATCGCGTGGACCGGTACGCCGGCCATCACCACGGGCTGCCCGGCGGATTCGCCGCGCCGCGTCAGCGTGATGTTCAGCAGCCGCGCGGCCTTGCGCGCGTCGTCGTAGAACAGCTCGTAGAAATCGCCCATCCGGAACAGCACCAGCGTGTTCGGATGCTGGGCCTTGATGCTCAGGTACTGCTGCATCAGGGGCGTGTGGGCGGCGAGGCTGGGATTGTCCATGTGGCCGCGATTTTAGCCGGGCGGGGTGATGGCCGTCGTCGCCGCGGCCCGCGACGTGCCGCCAACAAAAAGGCCCGGACGACTGGCGATGCGCCAGCGGTCCGGGCCTTGTTCGCCGCGATTGCGGCGCGGCGCTTAGTTGCCCAGCGCCAGCGGCTTGACGCCGGCTTCGCCGACGACCAGCAAGCCATCCTTCCACGTGGCAACGCCGGACAGCGTGCCGCCGGAGGTCGCACCCGCCGCCTTGGCGTCGGTGACGACCTCGAAGCTGCCGTCAGGCTTGACCAGCACCGAGTAGTCGTCGGCGCCAACCAGCAGCGCGCCGCTGCCGTTGACGATCGTGCCGCCGAACAGCGACAGCTTCGAGCCGGTATCGACCTGAGTCCACGAGCCGGCGTGGACGTCGGCGGTCAGGAAGATGTTGCCGCGCTGGCCGAACACGATCGCGCCTTTCTCGCCCCATGGCAGCGCGCCATAGAAGCTGCCCGGATACGGCGATTCGAGCCGCGTCCACGGGCCGCTGAGGCCGCGCACCGCGAGCGTGCCCTGCTCGCCGGCGATGAACAGCTCGCCGGTGTTGAGCCGGGTCATGCTGCTCAAGTGCAGTTCGTCGGCGCGAACCGGCGGTGCATCGACTTCGTTCCAGGTGTCGCCGCCGTCGGTGGTCTGCAGCATCAAGCCGTAGGCACCCAGCGCATAGGCGTACTGGGCGTCGATCACCAGCAGGTTCAGCAACGGCTTTTGCAGATCGGGATCGAAGTGCTGCACATCCCAGGTCTTGCCGCCGTCGGTGGTATGCAGGATCACCGCGTCGTGACCGACGGCCCAGCCGTTGTCGTCATCGGCGAAGGCCACGGCCGTCAGCGTCGAATTCACGGGTGAGGGCGACTGCGTCCACGTCGTGCCGTCGGTGCTGACGATGATGTTGCCGCGCTCGCCGACCGCAACGGCCTTGTTAGCGGTACTGGTCACCGACAGCAGCAGGCCTTGGCTGACGCGCGGCATGATTTCGGCCGCGCGCAAGGTGTTGCCGGCCGGCGCTGCCGGTGCTTCGGCGGCGGTCGAAGTTTCATCCTGGCCAATGGCCGTCAGCGAAAACGCGGCAGCCGCAGCGGCCAGCGCCATAACTTTGAATGTCGTGTTCATGGCGATCTTGTCCTTAGGCCTTGGCGGTTTCGGCATGGGCGGCATCGCCGCTGCCAGGCTGGGTTTTGACGAGGAAGGCAGCGAAGGCCGGCAGCAACAGCACGGCGGCCGCGGCATTGGCCAGGAACATGATCGTCAGCAGGATGCCCATGTCGACCTGGAACTGCAGGCCCGACAGCAGCCAAGTGCAGACGCTGGCCGCCAGTGCCAGCGCGGTGACGACCACCGCCTTGCCGGTCTGCTTGAGCGTGTTCTCGTAGGCCTCACGCAAGCTCTGGCCCTTGCCGACACATTCTTCGAGCACGCTGTAGATGTAGATGCCGTAGTCGACGCCGATGCCGGCGGCGAACGCGGCAACCGGCAGCGTCGAGACCTTCAGGCCGATATCGAGGAACACCATCACCGCATAGGTAATGACCGACACCATCCACAACGGCAGCAGCACGCACACCAGGCTGCCGAAGCTGCGGAAGCTCAGCCACACGCAGATGCCGATGCACAGGAACAGCCAGAACAGCACCGTGTGCTCGGTATCGCGGATCACGTCATTGGTCGCGGCCATGACGCCGACGTTGCCGGTGGCCAGCTTGAACTGCACCTGCGGGTTGGGCCCTTGTTCGCTGATGAACTGATTGACCGCCGCGACGACCGTGTTGATCGTCTCGGCCTTGTGGTCGGCCATGAAGATCAACACCGGGATCGCGCTGCAGTCGGTGTTCAGGAAGCCGGTCGACGTCGGGAACTGCTGGCCGGCCAGCACCAGGCCGTCGCTGGACCGCGGCAGCACGTTGTACTTGGGATTGCCCTCGTTGAACGCGCTGTAGACCAGCTTGCCCAGCTGCGGCAGCGACAGCGTCGACTGCACGCCCGGCGTGTTCTGCATGCGGTAGGCGAAGCGGTCGATCTCTTCCATGATCGAGTAATCGATGCAGCCGTCGGCCTTGTTTTCGGCGATGACCTTGATCAGCTCCACGCCGATCGAGTAGTTCGCGGCGATCTGGGCCGAGTCACGGTTGTAGCGCGAGTCGGGGCGCAGTTCGGGCACGCCGTCGTGCAGCTCGCCGATCTTCAGGTCCTTGGAAATGATCTCGGCGGCGCCCCAGCCGGCGAAGCTGACCAGCAATACGGCAACGGCCACCGGCTTGAGCGTGATCTTCGACAGCAGGCGCCACAGCGGTTCAAAGCTGGCGTCGCGCTTGCGCTGGTAATCGCGGAACTTGTTCGGGTCGCCCAGGTGGGCGTACGACAGCAAGCACGGCAGCAGGATCTTCTTGCAGACGATGACCGCCAGCAGGCCGAACATCGCGTTGATCGCCATCTCGCGGATGATGCCGACCGGGATCAGCAGGATCGTGCCGAAGCCGACCACGTTGGTGACCAGCGCGGTGATGCCAGGCGTGACCAGCCGCTTGTAGGTGTTGCGTGAGGCATCGAAGCTGTTGGCGCCGCGCTCGGCGACTTCCAGCAGCCAGAAGCTGGTGATCTGGATGCCGTGCGACACCGAGATCGCCAGCACCAGGAACGGCACCAGGATCGCGAACGGGTCGAGACCGTAGCCGGCCATGTGCAGCATGCCCAGTTCCCAGACCACGGCCAGCAGGCCGCAGGACAGCGGCAGCAGCGCGATGACCGCCGAGCCGGTGTACCACCACAGCACGACCCAGGTCAGCAGCAGTGCCAGGCCGAAGAAGCCGACGACTTCGAAGGTCGCGTCGCCGATGTCGCCGACGACCTTGGCGAAGCCGACGATGTTGACGTCGACCTTGGGGTTGTAATCAGGGTTGTCCGATTCGACGACGTCGACGTCGCTGCCGGACACCTGGACGATGTTGGCGGCGTCGGTCGGGCTGACCGTCTCGATCGTGCTGAAGCGGAACGTGAACTTGCGCGGGTCCATGTACGTGGTCTTGACCACGGTGCCGGCCGGGATGCCATCGACGTCCTTCTTCAGCTTCAGCTCGTACATCTTCTGGCTGGTGAAACGCTGACGCACGTCTTCGATCAGCTTGGCGGTGGCCAGGTAGTCGAGGCGCTTGCCGGTCAGCGGGTCGATTTCGAGCAGCTCGCTGAACACCATCGCGCCGGTCTGGTCGTTGGTGACGTAGCGGCCGATCGCCTTGGCCTTGGCCGTGTTGCTCTTGATGATCTCGACCATCTCGGGCGTCGGCGCGTACTCGGCCGGAATCACGTTACCGCCGCGGAAGCCGTCCTCGACCGTTTCGAGATAGCGCACGTCGGGCGTGAACAGCGAGCTGACGCGAGCGCGGTCGACACCCTTGGTGAAGAACACGGTCTGCGTCAGCTTGCGCAGCGTTTCCATGAACTCGGGGTTGTAGATGTCGCCTTCTTTCTGCTGCACCGAGAACAGCACGATGTTGCCGCCGCCGAATTCGGTCTGGTACTGCTTGAAGACCTTCATGTACGGATGGCCCAGCGGCAACTGCTTTTCGTAGCCGGTGTCGAGTTGCAGATGCAGCGCCTGCCAGACCATGAACAGCGTGGTCAGGAAGATCGCCAGCAGCGTCCTCGGGCGGTTGCCGAACACGATCGGCTCGGTGACGCGTACAAACGCTTTGGAGAACTTGCCTTGGGCTTCGCCGTGCATCAAAAACTCCTCGTCCGCCACCGGCGGCTTGGTTTAGATTTATTTGTCGCTGGCGCGCGGCCGGCGCGCCGTCCCTTTTAAGCGTACTGGATGCCCACTCGTAGGGGCCTTGGCCTGTGTGACAGCGTACGGGTCATCCCCCCATCCTACCCGGCGGCGGGCCTGGGCGTCCCCACTCGCTGCAACACGGCGCGCACGACCCAGAACACCAGCAGCGGCACGATGAACATGCAGAAGGCCAGCACTTTATGGCCTTCACCCAGCGGTGCCCATGTGTGACAGGGCAATTCAAATTCCAGGCGCGGCAGTGACTTCTGCGAGCCGGCGATGCAGAACTCGTTGGTTTGGGACAATTGTTCGCCGGTGACCAGCGTGCAGTCGAGGCAAACCTCGTCGTAGACCGGCGGTGCCAGCTCCGGGAAGATCGCCCGCGCTCGGCCTGCGTTGTTGACGTGATAGAACACCCCGGTCGGGTCGCGCATGATCAAGCCAGCGCCCGGAATCACCGACAGGTCGTTGATCCGCGAGCGCATCGCCCGCGCTGGCACATCGGTCAGCTGCCAGCTGATCGCCGCCCAGCCGGCCAGCAGCAGCCAGAACAGCAGCCGTCCCACGGCAAAGCCGCGGGTGCCGCGCCACGCACGTGCGGCTTGCTGTCTCGGTTCTGGATTCATGTTCCTGCCACCTGGGCTTGTCTTCAATTATAGGGGCCGATGCCCGATCGATGGACGGGGTAAGCCGTGCAGACCGCCGATCGATGCCGCTCAGCGCAGACTGCCAGCCCGCAACGGCCGCCGACAGTGGCTCTGGCATACTGCCGCCACTAGAAAAACCGCCGGCGCGCGGCTTTCGCGCGTCAACGTCGCGGAGGACAAATGAATGACCCGAGGAGCCACACCCTGAGCCGGCCCGCTGCTGCGGCAGGGGATCAGGAGCCGGTCCGGCCGGTGCCGACGTCCGCCACGGACACGGCCCGCGAGCAGGACAGCTTGCTAGCACAGCTCGAAGCGGCGAGTCCGCCCGCCGACGCAGCGGGTACGTCGATCGCCGGTTTCGTCCGCGCGTTCTACGACACCGCCTCGCTCGACGCGCTGCGACAGCGCAGTCCGGACGAGTTGCTGAATCTGGCGCATCGACAGCGACAGTGGAGCGAGGGGCGGGTGCCGGGTGAACTGCGCTTGCGGCTGCTGCCGCCGGGTCGCGACGGTGACGCACTGCCAACCTTGGCGGTCGTGGAAACCTGCATCGACGACATGCCCTATCTGGTCGACACGGTCGCTATTGCCGTTCGCGAGGCTGGCGTGTCGATCGACTGGGCGGTGCATCCGATCCTCAAGGTCCGCCGTGATGGGCAGGGCCGGATCGCTGCGATCGGGGACGCATTGGTGGGCGACGCCGACGCGCCACTGGAGTCGTGGATCCACATGGAATTCGAGCCGCTGCCGAACGATGCGGCTTATGCAGCGCTGGAGCGGCAATTGCGCGACGCGCTCGGCGACCTGCGTTGCGCGGTTGCTGACACGGCGGCGATGCGCGCCCGCGCGTTGTTGCTGGCCGAAGGGCTGGCGACGGTGCCGCCGCAGGCGGACCCGGCCGAATTTGCCGAAGGCCGCGAGTTTCTGCAGTGGCTGGCGGACGGTCATTTCATGTTTCTCGGCTATACCGAAACCCAGGCCACCGCGGCGGCCGGCGGCCGCAAGCAACTGGTCCACACCCATGAAGCGGCGCTGGGCCTGTCACGGCCCGGGCAGCGCTACGCCGACACCGAGGCGCTGATCGCGCCCAAGGCCGAGCTCGACAAGTACGCCGAGTCGCCTCGGCTGATCGTCGTCACCAAGGCCAGCCGGCGCGCGCATGTCCATCTGGCCGATTACATGGACGTGATCTCGGTCAAGCAGTACGGCAGTGACGGCGCCGTCGCCGGTACCTGCCGCTTCGTCGGACTGTTCGCGTCGGATGTTTATGTCGACCGTCCGCGGACGATCCCGCTGATCCGCGCCAAGGCCGACTACGTGATGCGGCGCTCGCGCATCGGCGAGCAAACCCACAGCGGCAAGCTGCTCAGCGAAATTCTGCATCTGCTACCGCGCGACGAGCTGTTCCAGTCGTCCGAGGACGAGTTGTACCGCACGGCGATGGGCATCCGCGCACTACGCGACCGCCATCAGCTGAAGCTGTTCCTGCGCCGCGACCGTTACGGTCGCTTCTACAGCTGCATGATTTATTTGCCGCGCGACCGCTATTCGCGCGAGCTGCGCGACCGCATCGCCGCCGAACTGCTGAAGTTGTTCGGCGGTACGTCGATCGACCGGCAAGTCGATTCGCTACGCGGCTCGATGGCGCGCATCCGCTACATCGTGCGCACGCCGCCGGGTACGTCGGTGGATATGAGCGTCGAGCAGATCGAGCAGCGGCTGATCGCCGCGACGCGCAACTGGCGTGAGCAATTGCGCGAGCTGTTGCAGCGCACGGCCGGGGCCCTCGACACGGTGATGCTGGCACGCTACGCCGATGCGTTTCCGCAGTCGTATACCGAATCGGTGACGCCGGCCGACGCCGAAGCGGACCTTCATTATCTGTTACGACTGTCCGAGGCTGAGCCGCTGTTGCCGCGCCTGATTTTCGATGCCGACGTCGTACCGCCGCGCGCACTGCGATTGACGCTGTATGCCCGTGACAATCCGGTCGCGCTGTCCGATGTGATGCCGACGTTGGAAAACTTCGGCTTGCGCGTGCTCAGCCACGATCCGACGCAGATCACGCCCAAGGAAGGCCCGGCGCTGTGGATCCAGCAGTTCAGCATCGAGGCACCGACTTCGCGCTTGTCGGCCGAGGTGCAGAAGCGCTACTTCGAGACGGCGCTGGTGCAGACCTTCCGCGGTGCGACCGAAAACGACGCGCTGAACAAGCTGGTGCTGGCTGCCGGACTCGATTATCGGCAAGTGGCCTGCGTGCGAGCGCTGGCCAAATACATCAATCAAGTCGGTCTGCCGTTCGGCCGCGCCGACATCGAAGCGCAGCTCGGTGCTTATCCTGACATCGCGCGCTTGCTGGTGCGCTTGTTCGAGTCGCGCTTCGATCCGAAGCTGGAGCCGGCGCAGCGGCGCAGCGACGAGATTCGCTTTGCACAGGAGATCGACGCGGCGCTCGACGCAGTCACCAGCCTTGATGCCGACCGTGTGCTGCGTGCGTTCTTGTCGGTGGTCCACGCCAGCTTGCGCACGAACTTTTACCAGAGCGCATCTGACGGCAGCCAGAAGCCCTATATCAGCATCAAGCTCGACCCGTCGAAGATTCCGGAGTTGCCGTATCCGCGGCCGATGTTCGAGATCTGGGTCTATTCGCCGGACGTCGAAGGCGTGCATCTGCGCGGCGGACGCGTGGCCCGCGGCGGCTTGCGCTGGAGTGATCGTCGCGAAGACTTCCGTACCGAAGTGCTGGGCCTGATGAAGGCGCAGATGGTCAAGAACGCGGTGATCGTGCCGGTCGGTGCCAAGGGCGGCTTCGTCGTCAAGAAGCCGGTCGACGCTGCCAACCGCGACGCGTGGATGGCGCAGGGCATCGCCTGCTACAAAACCTTTCTGAGCGGCCTGCTCGACATCACCGACAACCGCGTCGGCGACGGCATCGAGCCGCCGCGCGACGTCGTGCGGCTCGACGAAGACGATCCGTATCTGGTCGTCGCCGCCGACAAGGGTACGGCGACGTTTTCCGACATCGCCAATGGCGTGGCGCAGGACTACCGGTTCTGGCTCGGCGATGCGTTCGCTTCGGGTGGCAGTGTCGGCTACGACCACAAGAAGATGGGCATCACGGCCAAGGGTGCTTGGGAGAGCGTCAAGCGCCATTTCCGCGAGATCGGCCGCGACATCCAGCGCGAGCCGTTTACCGTTGTCGGCATTGGTGACATGAGCGGCGACGTCTTCGGCAACGGCATGCTGCTGTCGCGCCAGATCCGGCTGCTGGCCGCGTTCGACCACCGCCATATCTTCATCGACCCGAACCCCGATGCCGAGCGGAGTTTTGATGAGCGTGCCCGGCTGTTTGCACTGCCGCGCAGCTCCTGGGCCGACTATGACGCCAGCCTGATATCCGACGGTGGTGGCGTCTATCCGCGCAGCGCCAAGCTGATCAAGCTGAGCGCTGCGGCACAGGCCGCGCTGGGCATCGACAAGGTGGCGATGACGCCGCCCGAGCTGATGAACGCGATTCTGAAGGCGCCGGTGGATCTGCTGTGGAACGGCGGCATCGGCACCTATGTGAAAGCCCAGCATCAGAGCCACGCGGACGTACGCGACCGCGCCAACGACGTGCTGCGCGTCAACGGCCGTGAGCTGCGGGCGCGGGTCGTCGGCGAGGGCGGCAACCTGGGCTTCACCCAGGCCGGCCGCATCGAGTACGCGATGCAAGGCGGACCTCATGGTGCGGGCGGCGGACGCATCAACACCGACGCGATCGACAACAGTGCCGGCGTGCATTGCTCCGACCGCGAGGTCAACATCAAGATCCCGCTGAACCGACTGATGGCCGAAGGCCAGCTAACGCGCGATCAGCGTGATCCGCTGCTGGCCGCGATGACCGATGACGTCGCCCGACTGGTGCTGCGCGACAACTACGTGCAATCGGCTTGCATCAGCCTGATCGAGCGCGAAGCGGCGACGCGGCTCGACGAGCACGCCGGGCTGATACGGACGCTGGAGCGCGACGGGCTGTTGAACCGCGCCATCGAATACTTGCCCGACGAGGAAACGCTTAAGGAGCGTCGCAGCGAGGGGCGCGGACTGACCCGTCCCGAGTTGGCGGTACTCGTGGCGTATTCGAAGGTGTCGCTGAACGATGCGGCCTTGCAGTCAGACATGCCCGACGATCCGTTTTTCGAGCGCGACCTGCTGGCGAACTTCCCGCCGCTGCTGGTCGAGCGCTATCGCGAGGCATTGCTGCAGCACCGGCTCAAGCGCGAGATCATCGCCACGATTCTCAGCAACGCCGTGGTCAACCGGATGGGCATCGCGTTTGCGCACCGGATGGCGGCGGACCATGGCGTGGCGCGCGCCGATGTGCTCAAGGCCTATGCCACAGCGCACGAGATCTTGGGTGGCGATGCGTACTGGCGCGGGATCGAATCGCTCGACAATCGTGTCGCGGCCGCACTGCAGTACCGGCTGATGCAGCGCGCCACCGGCCTGCTCAAACACGCCACCGGCTGGTTGGTGAGCAGCGGCGCGGCGGCGCGGTCGGTGGGTTCGCTGGTGGCGCATTACCGCGAGCCGGTCGCTGCATTCGAGGCCGCGTTGCCGGACGTGCTGTCGCCGGCTTATCGCGACGAATGGGACCGCAGCTTTGCCGCGATTCGCGCCGACGGCGTCGACGAGCCGCTGGCGCGGATGCTGGCCAATACCCTGGTGCTCGGCTGCGCGTTCGACATCGTCGACCTGGCCCAGGGCGCGCAAGCGCCGCTGGACCGCGCGGCCGCGGTGTACTTCGCAGTCGGCGAGCGCTTGCGCATGCCGTGGTTGCATGCGGCGATACTCGCGCTGAAGGTCGGTGATCAATGGCAGGCGCTGGCGCGCAACAATCTGCGCGACGACGCCTACCGGATTCATCGCCGCATCACCGCGCGCGTGCTGCTGCAGCCCGGCGACAGCGCTGAGGCACGGGTCGATGCCTGGGCGGCCGCACACGAACGCGAGGTGCGCTTCGCGCTCAACCGCATGGCCGAGTTGCAGACCAGTGGCGGCGCCGACTTCCAGGCGCTGGCGGTGGCCGTACGCGAGGTGCGCAAGCTGCGCATGCTGTAGCGGTCGCTCTGCCGATTGCGGGCAGACGGATCGTCGGGGTCGCCCGTCGAGCCGTCTGGCCGCCATGGCTGCCGGGCCCGCGTGTCGCCCTGGTCCGACATTGGCCTGCAAGCTGCCTCGCTTATAGTCTTGCGCCAGCGCCGTCGATCGGACGGCGACCCTCAATTTGACTGCCGAATCGAGTGCTACCGTGACGTTGGATCGCCGGGACGTTTTGCTGGGAATGGC
>Ga0255089_1000562_pt1 | contig 13220 bp, 11 predicted proteins | sample Colum_Miss_RepC__2_FD_188468 | JGI IMG/M metagenome (GOLD analysis project Ga0255089, IMG submission 188468) | Freshwater microbial communities from Columbia River, Oregon, United States - Colum_Miss_RepC_8d | ecosystem: Environmental > Aquatic > Freshwater > River | place: USA: Oregon... | reverse complement strand
GCAATGGCTGGGGCTGCAGCGCAACCCATACGACCGCATCGGCCATCTGTTCCAGGGGCTGGTGCCAGCGCTGATCGCGCGCGAAGTGCTGCTGCGCGGCGCCTATATCCGCACGCGCGGCATGCTGAACTTCGTCGTTGTCTGCGCGGTGATGTTCGTCAGCTCGGTGTATGAGCTGATCGAATGGGGCACTGCGCTGGCGTTTGGCCAAGGCGCGGTCGAGTTCCTCGGCACGCAGGGCGACCCCTGGGATACGCAGTCCGACATGTTCTGCGCACTGATCGGCTCGCTGCTGAGCCTGCTGCTGTTGTCACGCTGGCAGGATCGCCAGCTGCGCCGCGGCCCCTGAGCTTGTGAGCGCCGGCCGGCACCGCTAACGTCGGCGCTCGATCCCGGGAGCGGCACGATGACACGCAGCTGGTTTGGCAAACGAGGCCGCAAGGCAATCGGCACCACGGTGTTGACGATGCTGCTCGGCAGCAGCGCAGCGGCACCGGCCCTTGCCGGCGACGACGGTGAAGCGTCGTTCCGTTCGCTGTATCGCGAATTGGTCGAGATCGACACCACGCTGTCGGCCGGCGACTGCACGGCCGCGTCGCGGGCAATGGCGGCGCGGCTGGCCGCGGCCGGCTATCCGCAGGCCGACCTGCAGATACTCGGCCCGGCCGAACGGCCGCGCGAACACGCGCTGATCGCCACGCTGCACGGCAGCGCGGGTAGCACATTGGCGCCGCTGCTGTTGCTGGCGCATGTCGACGTCGTCGAAGCGCGTCGCGCCGACTGGCAGCGCGATCCGTTCAAGCTGGTGGAAGAAGACGGCTGGTTCTATGCGCGCGGCGCCAGCGACGACAAGGCGATGGCGGCGATCTTTACCGACGCGATGATCCGCTATCGCCGCGAAGGCTATCGCCCGCGCCGCGACATCAAGCTGGCACTGACCTGCGGCGAAGAAACATCGGAGCAGTTCAACAGCGTCAGCTGGCTGCTTGCGCACCAGCCCGATGCGCTCAAGGCTGCGTTTGCGTTGAACGAAGGCGCCGGCGGCGAACTTGACGCCAGCGGCAGGCCGGTGTCGTTGCAGATACAGGCTGGCGAGAAGGTCTACGCCGACTTCACACTGGAGATCACCAACAACGGCGGCCATAGCTCGCGGCCGGTGGCGGACAACGCGATCTACCGGCTTGCCGCCGCGCTGCAGCGGCTGGCCGCGTACACGTTCCCGATCGCGCTGAACGACGCGACGCGCGGTTACTTCCAGGCTCAAGCCGCGCTGATCGGCGGCACGACCGCCGCCGATATGCTCGCCGTGCTCAACACACCGCCGGACGATGCAGCCGCGGCACGGCTGTGGGCGATCAACCCCGGCTGGAACAGCATGCTGCGCACCACTTGCGTGGCCACGCAGCTGGCCGCCGGCCATGCAGCCAATGCGCTGCCGCAGCGCGCCACGGCCAACGTCAATTGCCGGATTTTGCCGGGCGTGCCGGTCGATCAAGTGCAGCAGGACTTGCAGCGCATCGTCGCCGACGACGGCATCGCGATCCGTCGCAGCGAAGACCCGGTCACCGCAGCCGCACCGCCGCTGACGTCGGCGATTCTGGCGCCGGTGCGTGAGGTTGCGGCGCGCATCTGGCCCGGCGTGCCCGTGGTGCCGACGATGACGACCGGCGCCACCGACGGCCGGTTTCTGAATGCGGCCGGCATCCCGACCTATGGCCTGTCGGGCCTGTTTCATGACGCCGAAGGCAGCCACGCGCATGGCTTGGACGAGCGCATCCGGGTGCGCTCGCTGATGGACGGACGGCGCTTCTTGTACGAAGTCGGCAAGCGCTACGGCAGCGCGCGATGAGCGCCGACGCCGGTCCGCTGCCGGATGCGATCACCGCGCCGCTGACGCGCTATCTGGATGAACTGGAAGAACGCAGTGCACTGAACGCGGCTTGTGAAGCGGCGCGCCAGCAGCGTTTCGACCTCGCCGCGCTGTTCGACTGGCTGCAGGCTTTCGACGCCGACGCCGAGCGCAAACAGCGTGCGCAGGTCGCGCTGCGTGCGGCACTGGGCCTGCCGCTGATTCCCGGTCCGCCGTGTCGCGCGACCGGCCGATGAGCAAGGCGGCCTCGACCCTGGATACGGCAACAGCGGCTGCGCGACACTGAGCCCATGGCCAAGGTCATCAACTTCAACAAGGCGCGCAAACAGCGCGACCGCAAGGCAGCCGAAGCCCAGGCCGCCGAAAACCGCGTGCGCTTCGGCCGCACCAAGGAACAAAAAGCGCTGGAAGCCGCGCAAGCCGCCGAAGCGCAGCGGCGACTCGATTTGATCCGGCGCGAGCCCGGCACCGCGGCCGAGCCGCCTGCGGACGACGATGCCGCGTCGTGACCGGCGCGGCGCGTCGATGCTGGCGATCCAAGTCGCTGCGATGAAACGCGCCAGCGCGAGCGCGCGGCGATGAGCCGCGTCATCGTGCCGCTGCCGGCGCGCGATTTCGATCCGACCGAAGTGGCGATCAGCTGGCAGCGTTTGCAGCGCGACGGTCATCAGGTGCAGTTCGCCACGCCCGACGGTCAGATCGCCCAAGCCGATCCGCTGATGCTCAGCGGAGTCGGCCTCGACTTGTGGGGCTTCGTGCCGCTGCTGCGGCGCCTGCCGTTGCTGGGCCTGCTGCTGCGCGCCAATGCCGCTGCGCGCGCGGCCTACCACGCGCTGCAAGACGATCCAGCGTTCAACGCGCCGCTGCACTACGAGGCCTTGCAAGTGGCCGATCACGACGGCTTGTTGCTGCCCGGAGGCCACTGGTCGCGCGGCATGCGCGCCTATCTGGAAGACCCGCGCCTGCACGCCTTCGTCGCTGCGTTCTTCGACAGCGCCAAGCCGGTGGGTGCGATCTGCCACGGCGTCGTGCTCGCCGCGCGGGCGCAGCGTGCCGACGGCCGCTCGGTGCTGTATGGCCGACGCACGACCGCGCTGACCTGGTCGCTGGAACGCAGCGCCTGGTGGCTGATGCGCCTGCTCGGCCGCGTCTGGGACGCCGGCTACTACCGCACCTATCGCGAGCAGCGCGGCGAGCCGGCCGGCTATCGAAGCGTGCAAGCCGAAGTGACGCGCGCGCTGGCCTCGCCGGCTGATTTCATCGACGCGCCGCCTGGAGACTTCCGCAAGCGCAGTGGTTGCTTTCGCGACAGCGACGTCGACGCGCGTCCGGCATTCGTCGTCATCGACGGCGCCTACGTGTCGGCGCGCTGGCCCGGCGACGCGCATACGTTCGCCGCGCGCTTCTCGCAGCTGCTGACGCGACGACAGCGGCGCTAGCACCGCCGCGTCGATCGTTCTGGCGCGTCGAGCACCCGCGATGGGCCTGCGATGCATCGCAGGCTCGTACAGGTTGCGTCCATCCTCGTCTGCGATGCTGCCGACCTTCCCTTTGGTCAATGCAGGAGGACACATGTCCCTGTTCATTCAACGCATGCTCGGCGCCGCCCGGCTCGATGTCCCGACGATCGAGGCGATCGAAGCCGACCGCAGCGCGACCGGCCAAGCACTGGCCGTGGTCGCGCTGTCGGCGATCGCGGTCGGCGTCGGCGGGCTGTTCTACGGTGGCCTGGGCTTGGTGCTGACCGGTGTGCTGGCCGCCGTCATCGGCTGGGCACTGTGGGCCGCACTGATCTGGCTGATCGGCAGCAAGCTGCTGGCCGAGCCGCAGACCCGCGCCGACTGGGGTGAGGTGGCCCGCACGACCGGCTTTGCACAGAGCCCCGGCGTGTTGCGCGTGTTCGGCTTCTTGCCGGTGATCGGCGGCGCCGTGATGCTGATCGCCAACATCTGGATGCTGGTGGCGATGGTCGTCGCCGTGCGCCAGGCGCTCGACTACCGGCAGACCTGGCGCGCGGTCATCGTCGTCATGATCGGTTGGCTGGTCAACCTGCTGCTGTTCGGCTGGATCGCGAGGCTGGCCTGAGTTCGAGGTGCCGGCTGATTAGCGTCAAGCCCAGACCGACGATGCTGATCAGCGCGGCTGCCCACGGCAGCATCACGTAGGGCTGCCCGGCTTCCAGCATCACCGCGCCGACATAGGCGCCACCCGCGTTGCCTAGGTTGAACGCGCTCTGGTTGACGGCCGATGTCAGCAGCGGCGCCGCCTCGGCCTGCTGCATGCAGCGCGCCTGCAAGCCCGGCCCCGCTGCAAAGCCGAGCACGCCCAGCACGAATACGCCGGCCACGGCCAGCATCGCGTGGGGCAGCAGCAACGGCAGCAGGCTGTAGAACGCAATCAGGCACGTCAGCACCAGCAGCAGCGCGCCGATCACGCCGCGGTCGGCCAGACGGCCGCCGCTGATCGTGCCGATCGTCGCACCGACACCGAACAACACCAGCACCGGTGCGATGCGGTCCGGCGCCAGGCCCGCCACCTCGCGTAGCATTGGCACGACGAAAGTAAACACGGTGAACACGCCGCCGAATCCGAACACCGTCATCGCCAGCGCGATCAGCACGCCGGGCTGCATTACCACGGCCAACTCGCGGCGGATCGATACCGCCGAATCGGCCGGCAGACGCGGCACGTAGCGCATGATGCCGGCCAGCGCGATCAGCCCCAGCACGACGACGCACCAGAACGTCGCGCGCCAGCCCAGCGCCTCGCCAATCAGCGCGCCGCCCGGCACGCCGACGATGTTGGCGATCGTCAGGCCCGCGAACATCAATCCCAAGGCTTGCGCGCGGCGCTGCGGCGGCACGATCCGCATCGCCACAACCGAGGCGACGCCGAAGAACGAGCCGTGTGCAAACGCTGCAATGAAACGCGCCACCATCAGCGCCGCATAGCCCGGCGCCAATGCGCAGGCGAGATTGCCGAGCGTGAACAGCGCCATCAGCCACAGCAGCGCCCGCTGGTGCGGCATCCGCACCAATAGCAGCACCAGCAAGGGTCCGCCGACGACAACGCCCATCGCATAACCCGTCACCAGCAAGCCGGCACGCGGAATGCTGACCGACAGATCGGCTGCGATCTGCGGCAGCAGACCCATGATCACGAACTCGGTGGTGCCGATGGCAAAAGCGGCCACGGCCAGCGCTAGCAAAGGCCAGCCTGCATGCGACAGGGAAGGCATCGGGTTTCCAGCAACGGAGACGAAAACAGCGGCGCGCAGTGTCGCATGCGCGGTGCAGCGCGGCGCAGCGGCGCCGCCATGGGGCGTCGTCATCGGCAGCAAGTTCAGGGGCCATTCACGGCTGGCGCTCGACCGTCGCTCACCGCGACCAAAGGAGTGCGCCGATGGCCACCGGCAAACGGTCCCCAACCGTCCGATCCCGCAAACGCGCCGCTGCGCCAAATCGCCATCGCCGACCGCGTCAGCCCACACCAAGCGTCGCCTTGAAGGCCTACAACGCCAAGCGCGACTTCGACATCGCGCATGAACCGCCGGGCAAGACGCGTCGCGGCAAAGCCGGCTTTGCCTATGTGATCAAGCAACACGACGCCACGCGGATGCACTTCGACTTCCGGCTCGAACCGACGGCGTATTGCTGAGTTGGGCGGTTCCGAAAGGCCCGAGCCTGTCGGTGCACGAACAGCGCTTGGCGGTGCAGACCGAAGACCATCCGCTGGACTACCGGCATTTCGAAGGCGAGATTCCGCACGGCGAATACGGCGGCGGGCCGGTGATCGTCTGAGATCGCGGCACGTGGCAGCCCGAAGGCGACCCGCATCACGGGCTGGACAAGGGCCATCTGAGTTTCGTCATCGACGGCGAGAAACTGCACGGACGGTTTCAGCTGCTGCGCGTGCGCGGTCGCAGCAAGGCGCCCGAGCGCGGCCCCAAAAGCCAATGGCTGCTGGTCAAGCGCGACGACGAGCACGCGCGCAGCGGCAGCGACGCCGAACCCACGCAGCAGCTGCCGCGCAGCGTGATCAGCAGCAAAACCGTGCAGCAGATCGGCAACGGCGCCGGTGACGCCGCATGCGACAAGACCGGTGACGCGGCGATGCCGTCGCTGGATTCGATCGTGCCGCCGTTGGCGCAATGGGTCGACGGCCTGCCGCGAGCCGGACGCTATCGCTACGAAATCAAGTTCGATGGCTACCGCGTGCTGGCGATGATCGACGGCGGTCGCGCAATGGCTTGGACTGGACGACGCACGTCCCAGCGGTCCGCGATGCGCTGGCAAAGCATTCAGCCAGCACGTCGCGCAGACGCTGGCCGATCAGCAGCCGCAGCGCTACGTCGCCACGATGAGCAAGGCACAGCGGCGCGGGCGCATCTTCATCGACTAACTGCGCAACGGCCGAGGCGCCACGGCGGTGCTGCCGTATTCGCCGCGCGCAAGGCCCGGCGCGCCGGTTGCGCTGCCGATGGACTGGAAACAGCTGCGCGGGCTCGACCCGCAGGAGTTCCGCGTCGACAACGCACAACAGTGGCTGCGCCGCCGCCGCGATCATTGGGCGACGATGCGGGACCAGGCCGTGCCACTACCGCTGCTACGCGGGTCCGCTCGCTGAGCGCCAGCCGATCCGCCCAGGCTGTGGCACCGCGCTACCTACTGCACGGTTTTACTACGACCGTCCTGTCATAAACGGCCGCATACTGCCGCGCCATAAGGCGCCGTAGCCGAGCGCCGACATAACAACGACGAGGAGTGGGCGATGCAGAAGATCCTGGCCAGTGCGACGGCGCTGGCATGCGTGCTGTTGGCCGCGTGTTCCGCCGATGGCGTGCCTGACATCGCTGGCGGCGGCAGCGGCGCCAACCCGACACCCAGCTGCAGCAATCCCAGCGCGCCGAGCGCGACCCAAGGCTCGCTGGTGATCGACACGCCGTCGGACATCGACGCGACGGCCAACCCGACGCCAAGCACCGAAATCTTCTACACGGTGCTGACGCCGGCGCGCTGCCCCGGCGACCGCTTCCCGCTGATCCTGCACAGCCACGGCTACGGCGGCACCCGCGTCCGCGAGCTGGCGGCCAACGGCGACCTGCCGACGACGCTGCCGCACTTCGGCGCGATCGACGCGCTGACCCAAGCGCTGCCGTATCACGGCTACGTGGTGCTGAGCTTCGACGAGCGCGGCCACGGCCAGAGCAATGCGTCCAACGCGCGGCTGATCGACCCGGGCCGCGAAACCCAGGATGCGCGCGCGCTGCTGGACTGGGCCTACGACAACGCTGAGCGCTTCGGCATCCAGCGCGAAACCGGCACCGGCATCGCGCGTGACCTCAAGGTCGGCACGCTGGGCAACAGCTACGGCGGCGGATTCCAGATGCCGCTGGCGGCGCTCGATGCGCGCATCGACACCATCGTGCCCAACGGCACCTGGCACGGCCTGCTGTACAGCCTGCTGCCGGGCGATTCGGTCAAGCTCGGCTTCGCCGGCCTGCTCGGCGTGCTGGCGACGCTCGGCAACACCTCCAACACACCGGTGCTGCAGACGCTGGTCAATGCGGTCGGCTTCGCCAGCCCGCAGGCCTTCAACATCCGCTCGCGCACCGACCTGTTCAACGCCGGCACCCGTCCGAACGCAAGGCCGCGTCCGGTCACCGAAGAAGAAGCGCTGCTGCTGTTCGACCGCGGCATGAGCTATTTCCGCGCGCAGCAGCAGGCCGGCCAGGGCTGGGGATTCGGCGAGCCGCGGGCGCGGCTGCGCGCAGTGCCGGCGCTGTTCCTGCAGGGCAATCGCGACGTGTTGTTCAACCTGACCGAGGGCTACTGGAACCAGCGCTACTTCAGTGAAGCCGGCGGCGACGTGCGCCTGTTGTCGACCGAAGGCGGCCACATGAATCCGCTGGCCAACCAGACCGAGGGCACGGCCGACTGCGGCAGCGTCGTTGGCATCACCGCCGTGCTGGGCTGGTTCGACCACTATCTCAAGGGCGTGGACGGCGACGCCTACCGCAACCTGCCGCAGTTGTGCATCTCGGTCGCCGACACTCGCGGGGCGCCCGACGTGGCGGCAGCGGGACTGGAATTGGACCGCTTCCCGGTCGGCTCCCTGAGCGGCACCGGGTCGGTGCCCACGCGGCTCGACAGCGGCACCGTCAGCGTGTCGGCACAGGCCATTGCGCCAGTGTTTCTGCCGGTTGCGACCATCAGCGGCAACGACCAAGTGCTGGCCGGCGTGCCGACGCTGGCGCGGATCGTGATCGAACGCGGCGCGCCCGCACTGCCCAACCAGAGCACCAACGGCTTCGTCGGCGTCGGCATCGTCCGCGACGGCGAGACGATTCTGGTCGACGACCAGGTGACCGCGTTCACCGAAGGCGAGCACGTCAACAACCGCAACATCGCGCAGGACGATCGCATCCTGCTGCCGGCCGTTGGCGAGCGCCTGCGTGATGGCGACCAAGTGGGCCTGCTGTTCTACCCGCAGAACGTGCAGTACGGCGCGATTGCCAGCGCTCAGGGCGTGGCCGGTCTGACCGGCATCATCCGCTTTGCCACCGGCGCGCCGGTGCCGCCGATCACCTCGGCGCTGGAGCCAGTGCTCGGCCTGCTGTATCTGAACCCGTACAGCGCCAGCGTCAGCGACGTGCAGTTGCCGATTTTGGTGCCGGGGCGCTACGCCGGCAGCCGGCTCAACACGCCCTGAGCAGCGCGCGGCTTACAATCGGCGCCGACCCCGTTCGAGCGCCGGTTGCGGCGCCCCATCACGATGAGCCACGACGCCCCCTACGAAATCCACATGTTCGCCGCCGTGGCCCGCATGGCCGCCGACGGCCGCTACCCGGCCGGCGAACAGCATCCGCTGCTGGTGTTCGTGCGCCAGGCGCCCGGCACCGAGCACGACTTCGACACGGCCGAAGACATCGCCAACCGCAACGGCTGGACCGACGTCGACTTCACCAAGGCCGGCACGCTGCCGGACGATGCTGGCGAGAATCACGTCGAACCGTTCCACGGCTGCTATATGGACGCAGTCGACAAAGGCGAAGCGATTCTGGTCTACGACACGCCGGTCAAGCCGGCGCCGCCGAAGAAAAGCGCCTGACCGATCCGCACGCGGGCCGGCCGCCGCCACACGCGGCGGCGCGCGTTCGCTGCGTCAGCCCGGGCAGCCGGCCAGCTCGAAGCTCTGCGTCACGCCGCTATACGGGCCGCTGGCCGATGCGCCTTGGTGGCGGATGCGATACGTGCCGGCGCGGGTGCCGGCCGGGACCTGCCACTGCACCAGCGCCAGATTGGCAGCGCCATCGGCACGGGGCTGATAGGTGAAGTAGGTCGACCAGTCGTTGTCGGTGGCGACCACGGTCCATTGCTCGCCGTCGAGCCGCTCGACATACAGATAGCTCGAGCCGCGCAGCAGATCGCGGCGCGGATGCCCGGCGTAGAAGCGTGCGGCGACGACGGTGCGTTCGGTTGCGCTCAGCGTGTAGCGGGCAGCGGGCTGTTCGGCGACATCGCCGAACGCGGTGCCGGCCGGCAAACGGCCGTCGTCGACGATCGGCAAATGGCGCAGCAACGGCGTGTTGTCGGTAAAGCTCGCAGCCGCATACGGACTCTGCACCGGCGTGCCGTCGCGCAAGTGCCGCGCCAGCCGCACGTACTCCTGGCGCACGGCTTCTTCCGACCACGGGCCGAACACGTTGGCCGCGCCTTCGTAGTTCTGCGCGCGGTACTCCTCGCGCGTGGTCAGGTAATGGATGTAGGTGTTCGACAAGCCGGCGATCACGGCGTAGTCGACGCCGGCGTCCTGCAGCGTGTCGAGCACCGCGTCGCGCAGTCGGCGGCCGGCCGTCGTCGTCGTTTCCCAGGGCACGGACACCACGGCCAGATTGCCGAGCGTGATGATCTGGATCGGAATCGTGCGCGGCTGGGCTTGATAGATCGGCTGCCCGGCCGGCGCGAGGGCCAGCGGAATCGCGATCGGCTTTTCCATATGGCAGCCGTAGCCGAGCAGCGTGAACGCCGGGTTGTAGCAGCCGACCGGCACCAGCAAGCTCGACGGCAGCGCGCCACCGGCCAGCGGCAGAATCGTGTCCTGCAGGTATTGGCCGATGTAGGCCGCGGTGTCACTGCTGATCGGGCAGGCCTGGCCTTCGGTGAACGGCCCGCGGCCATCCTCGGCGCCGCCGGCAAACGAGATGCCCAGCGCCGGCTCGCAGGTCCGGTAGACGCCGTGGGATGGCAGCAGATCGGCCGCGTATTCGCCCGGCGCCTCGACTTGTACGCGCGGCATTTCCAGCGCCAGATGCACGGCGCGCACCTCGCCGACCAACGATTCGCTTGCGCTGTCCCATAGCTGGCGGGCGCGTGCGTATTGCTTGTGTCCTGAAATCTGCGCGGCTTCGTAGTCGTCGCGACCGCCACCGCGCGCGCGCCAGCCGGCCGATTCGCGGCCGCGCAAATCGGCTTCGCTGAGGCCGATCATGAACGGATTGGGCGAGTTGTCGCCTTCGTCGCCCTGGAAGAAACCCGACACGAAGCCGCTGCCGAGCACGCTGCCGGCAAAGTCCCGGTCGAAACGCTGCGCGGCATAGCCCTTGTTGTCGCCGCTGAACAGCTTCGAGGTCTGGCCGATCGACGTGCCGTGGATCGCGTACCAATTGAGCATGCCGACCGGCGTGCCATCGTCACGCTGCAGCTTGAGCAGCGTCATCCAGCGATTGGTATCGACCTCGCGGCCCTGGGCATCGACGAAGGCCGCGCGCTCGGCGGCGGGGTTGAGCCCGTAGGCCTCGGTGGACCGGTTGAAGTTGCCGTCGAACAACTCGCCCATCGCGATCTTCACCGACGACGGCGTGGCTGCCATCCAGTTCAAGTGCGCTTGCAGCAAGGCGTCGTAGACGCCATCGATCAGCGATTGATACGCCTGCTGATCGAGGCCCAGCGCGAAGATGTTGGCCAGGTCGTAATGCGACTGCCCGGCCGAGCTGGAATGCGTGTGCGTGGCCGACACCAGAATGTTGTCCAGCGTCCAGTAGTCGCCCAAGCGATGCGTGGTGTCGGCCGCGATGCGCTCCAGCAAGCCGAACTTGATCGAGTCGAACGCCAGCGCATTCTCGACCGTGATCAGCATCGCCCGGCCTTCACGGCCGCCGCAGGACGAGCTGAACGCAAAGGCGCGGGCGAACTGCCTCGTGTGGATGCCTTCGGAGATCTGCTGCGGATCGGCGTAGCCGAGCAACTCCTGGCCGAACGCCGGGCCGGTGATGTCGCCGGTGCCAGCGCCGTAACGGAAGCGGCTGTTGGTCGCGCAGTCGCCGCTGTTGAGCTGGGCGTCGTTGGCGCGCGGCGCGCGGCGCGCGCGGTAATGGCTGAGGTCGGCCAGCGGCGCATTGGGCTGCGCCGGACGCACGGCCAGCATCTGGTCGCCGGTCAGCTCGCCGGCCTGGCACAGCGCGGCCGTCCCGCCGCCTCCGACCGCGTCGCCCGGCGAGTTGGCGCTGCAGGCGATCAACGACAGCAGCACGCCCACGGAAGCCAAACTGTGGCGGCACCGCCGCGCGCTGAACGTCGTCGTCATGTCGAAGGTACCGTCTGTAGGCCGCGGACCCGCGCCGCGGCGCTGAAGGAAATGCCGTATTGACCGGTGCTCGGCCCGCCCATTACTGTGCCGACCAGTCGGTACAGTAAATATCATGAAGCCACGCGCCGCAAAAGCCTCCGCCGCCGTCTCGCAAGCCCCGTCGACGATCCCGCCGGCGGCCCCTCGCGGCCGCCCCAGTTCGCGTGAGGCGATGCTCGATGCGGCCGTTGCCGTCACGCTCGAACAAGGCGCCAGCCGGCTGACGCTCGACGCGGTGGCCAAGCGTGCCGGCGTCAGCAAGGGCGGCGTCATGTACAACTTCCCGACCAAGGAGGCCCTGCTCGAAGCGCTGCTCGAACGGCTGACGCAGCACAACCGCCAGGCCGGCGAAGCGATTGCCGCCGTGCTGCCCGACGTGCCCGGCCGCGCCCTGCAAGCCTACGTACTCAATTCGATCCGCGACCCCGACGACGACGACCGCGTCAGCGGCGCGCTGGCCGCCGTCGTCAACGGCAGCCCGGCATTGCTCAAGCGCGTCGCCGGCTACTTCGCCAAGCGCTTCGACGTGGTGTCGCAAGACGTGCCGTTCGAGCGCGCGGCGCTGGCCTATATCGCCACCGAAGGCCTGTGGCTGATGGAGTTGTTTGGCGTGTCGCCATTCAATGCCGTACAGCGCAGCCGCATCGTCGAACTACTGACCGACCTCGCAGCAGGCCGCCGTGATGCCCTGCCCGACCGCCCTGGCCATGGCTGACGCTGGCGCCCCGGCAGCCACCGCGCCGCCCGAAGACGCGGCGGGCTACTACGCGCGGCTGCGCCGCTTGTTGGCCGGCCACAGCCTGCCGGCAATGCTGATCGACCTCGACCGGCTCGACGCCAATGCCGACGCGATGCTGACGCGGGCCGGGCGCCTGCCGATCCGGCTCGGCACCAAGTCGATCCGCTGCACCGCGGTGCTGCGCCATGTGCTGGCGCATTCGCCGCGTTTCGCCGGCTTGCTGTGCTACAGCGCGCGCGAAGCCGGCTGGCTGGCCGACCAGGGATTCGACGATTTGCTGGTCGCCTATCCAACCGTCGACGCCGGCGACCTGGCCGCTGCGGCCCAAGCCCTGCGCGACGGCAAGCAGCTGACGCTGATGGTTGATTCGGCCGAGCAGTGCACGCTGATCGCCGCGCAGGCGCGCCGCAACGGCGTGCGCTACCGCGTCGCGATCGACCTGGACATGTCCAGCGACGTGCCCGGCCTGTGGTTCGGCGTGCGTCGCTCGCCGGTCCGCGACGTGACCGGCGCGCTGGCGCTGGCGTCGGCGATCCGCCAACAGGGCGATGCACTCGAACTGGTCGGGCTGATGGGCTACGAGGCGCAGATTGCCGGGCTGCAGGATCGCGTGCCGGGCGCCGGCTTGCGCAACCCAGTGATCCGCTGGCTCAAGACACGCTCACAGCGCGAGGTTCATGCGCGCCGGCAAGCGGTCGTCGACGCACTGCGCGCCGCGGGGCACACACTCCCCTTGGTCAATGGTGGGGGTACCGGCAGCCTGGAAGCAACCGCCGCCGACGCCAGCGTCACGGAGGCCGCGGCCGGCTCCGGGCTTTATTCGCCAGGGCTGTTCGACTATTTCAGCCACTTCCGCCACGCGCCTGCCGCGTTCTTCGCGCTGCCGGTGGTTCGGCGGCCGGGCCCCGGCATGGTGGTCTGCGCCGGCGGCGGTTACGTGGCATCCGGCCCGGCCGGGCGCGATCGTCTGCCACGGCCGTATAT
>Ga0255089_1000553_pt1 | contig 13302 bp, 9 predicted proteins | sample Colum_Miss_RepC__2_FD_188468 | JGI IMG/M metagenome (GOLD analysis project Ga0255089, IMG submission 188468) | Freshwater microbial communities from Columbia River, Oregon, United States - Colum_Miss_RepC_8d | ecosystem: Environmental > Aquatic > Freshwater > River | place: USA: Oregon... | reverse complement strand
GATGATTGTGCTGATGGCCACCGGCAACACGCCGGTCACCGACTTCAGTCTGTTCTCCGGCATGCGCACCTTGGCGGCCAACGTCGCCGTCGAAATGCCGGAATCCGAAGTCGGCAGCACTCACTTCCGCATGCTGTTCCTATCGGGCCTGGTGCTGTTCTTGTTCACGTTCTTCTTCAATACCGTGGCGGAAGTGGTGCGCTCGCGCCTGCGCCGCAAGTACAGCAGCCTCTAATCTGGCGACGACGACAACATGGCCACTGCCCAGCAGGAAATCGCCGCTGCAATGCCCAAGACGCTGGTCGCGCAGGACACGCGCGGCGTCAACGCCTACATCAAGTCGGGCGCGCCCTACGTGTGGGTTACGGCGGCCGCGATATCGGTTGCGTTCATCATTACGCTGGCGTTGCTGGTCCTGACGGCCACACGCGGTCTGCCGCACTTCTGGCCGGCCGATCTGGTGCAGGGCCGGTACCAGCAACCGGAGCGCGACGCCGAGTCGCTGCTGGTCGAGATTCGCAGCGCCGAAGAGATCACGACCGCGCGACTGCGTGATGCCGGCTTGGCCGTGACCGATGACAAGCCACTGCATCAGCGACTGCTGGTCAAGCAAGCCAATCGCGACGTCAATGGTGTCGATTTCCGCTACTTGTTGTCGGACTGGCTGGTCGAGCGTAGCGAGCCGGCCGACGCGGTCGTGCTGGAGCGCACCGAGTGGGGCAACTTCCACGGATTCCTCGCCGGAATCGACGAGGATGGCAAACCGGTCGATCCTGGTGCTGACCTGTGGGCGTTGTTTGAACAACGCGTCGACCGTGCCAACGAACTTCGATCCAAGCTTCGCGCGATCGAGAAAGGCCAGATCGGCAGCATCAACTATGCGATCGAGCGCGTCCGCCTCGACCAGCGCCGGCTGCAACTCGATGGCCGCACGCCCGAGAACGACCCGGCAGCCTATGCCGAGCTCGATCAGCGTCGCAAAGAGCAGGAGGCCGCTTATCAGGGACTGCGCGGTGAGCTCGATCTGATCAAGGCCGAGTTGGCGCGTGACACGGTGCGAGTGCGCACTGTCGACGGTAGCGAGGTGACGCTGCCGCTGGCCAAGATCCTCGACGCCTATCGCCCCAATGCGATGAACTTGCTGCAGAAGACCGGCTACTTCTTCCACCGTCTATGGAAGTTCGTCTCCGAGGAGCCGCGCGAAGCCAATACTGAAGGCGGCATCTTTCCCGCGATTTTCGGCACGGTTTTGATGGTGCTGCTGATGTCGGTCGTGGTGATGCCGTTCGGTGTGTTGGCTGCGTTGTACCTGCGCGAGTACGCCCGGCAGGGCGTGGTGACCCAGTCGATCCGTATCGCCGTCAACAATCTGGCTGGTGTGCCGTCGATCGTCTACGGCATGTTCGGTTTGGGCTTCTTCGTCTACTTCGTCGGTGGCAACATCGATCGGGCCTTGTATTCCGAGTCGCTGCCGGCCCCGACGTTCGGTACGCCCGGCATTCTCTGGTCGTCGCTGACGCTGGCACTGCTGACGCTGCCGGTGGTGATCGTGGCCACCGAAGAGGGTCTGGCGCGTATCCCGCGCTCGCTGCGCGAGGCCTCGCTGGCCCTGGGGGCGACCAAGGCTGAAACGCTCTGGCGCGTCGTGCTGCCGATGGCATCGCCGGCGATGATGACCGGACTGATTCTGGCGATCGCCCGAGCCGCCGGCGAAGTTGCGCCGCTGATGCTCGTCGGTGTCGTCAAGCTGGCACCGTCGCTGCCGCTGGACGGCGACTTTCCGTACCTGCATCTCGAGCGCAAGTTCATGCACTTGGGCTTCCACATCTACGACGTCGGCTTCCAGTCACCCAACGTTGAAGCGGCGCGCCCCTTGGTTTACGCCACGGCGTTTCTGCTGGTGTTGGTGATCCTGGCGCTGAACCTGACCGCCATCAGCATCCGCAACCGGCTGCGCGAACGCTACAAGGCCCTCGAGGGCTAGACACCCGGGGCTTTCGCGCCGAGGATTCAACTTGGACCATCAAACCATGACCAGCGTGCAAACCAAGACCCAGTTGAGCCACGGCATCGACATCTCGTCGATGGAGCGCTCGCAGACCCCGACGCGGATCGAAGACGAGTCGATCGCCATCGAAGTCGATGCGCTCAACCTGTACTACGGCCAGAAGCGCGCGCTGCATAACGTGTCGATGAAGATCCCGCACAAGAAGGTCACTGCCTTCATTGGCCCTTCGGGCTGCGGCAAGTCGACGCTGTTGCGCTGCTTCAACCGGATGAACGATCTGATCGACGGCTGCCATGTCGAAGGCGGCTTGCGGCTCGACGGCAAGAACATCTACGACCGCGACGTCGATATTGCGATGCTGCGTCGTCGCGTCGGCATGGTGTTCCAGAAGGCCAATCCGTTTCCGAAGTCGATCTACGAGAACGTGGCCTACGGCTTGCGCCTCGCGGGCATCAACAAGAAGCGCGTCATCGACGAAACCGTGGAGTGGGCGCTCAAGGGTGCCGCGCTGTGGGATGAGGTCAAAGACCGCCTCGACGATTCGGCACTGGGATTGTCCGGTGGCCAGCAACAGCGTTTGGTGATCGCCCGTGCCATCGCCATTCAGCCTGACGTGATCCTGCTCGACGAGCCGTGCTCGGCGCTTGACCCGATCTCGACGCTGAAGGTCGAAGAGCTGATCACCGAGTTGAAGAACAACTACACGATCGTGATCGTCACCCACAACATGCAGCAGGCCGCTCGCGTCAGCGACTACACGGCATTCATGTATGTTGGTGATCTGATCGAGTTCGGCAACACCGACCAGTTGTTCACCAAGCCGACCAAGAAGCAGACCGAGGATTACATCACCGGTCGTTACGGTTGAGTCGTTGCGGAATGTCCGGTGGACGTTCCGCAGTGGCGAAAGCCCGGCCAACGATGGCGGCTACAGAACGGCAATACACGCAGCGACTTCGCAGCTTGATGTTCCAAGGTAAGAGCGACAGATGAATACGACCGGATACAAGTCGCATATCTCCAGCCAGTTCAACGCCGAATTGGAAGACGTACGCCAGCGCGTGCTGGCAATGGGCGGCTTGGTCGAGCAACAACTGATCGATGCGACCAAGGCGTTGATGGAACTCGACACCGAGTTGGCCGAAGTCGTGTTCCGCACTGACGACAAGGTCGACCAGCTGGAAATGTACATTGACGAGGAATGCTCGCGGATTCTGGCGCGTCGCCAGCCGACGGCGAGCGACTTGCGTCTGGTGCATGCGGTGATCAAGACGATCACCGACCTGGAGCGGATCGGCGACGAGTCGCACAAGATCGCCAAGATGGCCCATGAGCTGTCCACGCAGGAGCGAATGTACGAGAACATGGTCGAGACGCAGCATCTGTCTCGGCAGGTCTCGCAGATGGTCCGTGGCGCGCTCGACGCGTTTGCGCGGATGGACGCCGACGCCGCACTGGCGGTGGTCCGCGAAGACGCCGTCATCGACCGCGAATACGAGGCGCTGTTGCGCCAGTGCATCACCTACATGATGGAAGAACCGCGCACGATCGGCCGGGTGATTGACTTGATCTGGGCGGTACGGGCCATCGAGCGCATCGGCGATCACGCCAAGAACATCGCCGAGTACGTGATCTACTTCGTCAAGGGCAAGGACGTTCGCCACACGCCGCTGGAGCAGGTCGAGCGCGAAGTGCGCGGCGAGTAAGCGCCGTCGACGCCGACCTCGCCGGGATTTAGCCGCCCTCCGACGTCCGCATCCGGCGCCAAGCCGGTATGATGGCGCGCCATATGGCGCTCCCTGCCCGAAAATCCCGTCTGGTCATTCCCCGTTCGTTCGTTTACGGGGCTGCTGCCGTCGTTCTGGTGCTCGGTAGCATCGGCCTGATCGTGTTCTCGTTCTACCTGGTGTCGCTCGACAAGGACATCCGCACGCGGTTCGCCGGCGTGCGCTGGGCCTTGCCGGCGCAGGTGTTCGCCGCTCCGCTGGAGCTTTATGCCGGGCTCAACCTCGACGCCGGCGACCTGAAGCACGAGCTGGAGCGCCTCGGCTACCGTGATTCGGGCAGCCTCGAAGGACCGGGTACGTTCAGCCTGAATCGTCAGGGCGCCGACATTTACGTCCGCGCGTTCCACTTCTGGGACGGCCCGCGCGCCGAAAGCCGAATCAGCCTCAAGTTCGACGGCGCCGGTGTCGCCAGCGTTTCCGACGCCGACAGCGGCGAGTCGCGCGACATCGTCCGCATGGACCCGATGCTGATCGGCAGCATCTACCCGCAGCAGCAGGGCGAGGACCGCGTACTGGTCAAGCTCGAAGAAGTGCCCGAGCTGCTGCGCGACGGTCTGCTGGCCGTCGAGGATCGCGACTTCTACGACCACTTCGGCATCAGCATCCGCGGCGTATTGCGCGCGATGTTCGTCAACCTGCGTGCCGGCCATGCGGTGCAGGGCGCCAGTACGGTCACCCAGCAGCTGGTGCGCAACTTCTTCCTGACGCTCGATCGGACCTGGACGCGCAAGTTCAACGAGATGTTCATGTCGATTCTGCTGGAGCGCCACTACAGCAAGGACGACATTCTCGAGGCTTACATCAACGAGATTTACCTGGGCCAGGACGGCAATCGGGCGATCCATGGCTTCGGACTGGCCAGCTGGTTCTATTTCAACAAGCCGCTGGGCGAGCTGCGCGACCACGAAGTCGCACTGCTGGTCGGCGTGGTCAAAGGCGCGTCGTACTACAACCCGCGTCGCAACCCGGTCCGCGCCAAAGACCGTCGTGATCTGGTGTTGCGCGTGTTCAAGGAACGCGGCCTGATCGACGAGGCCGAGATGCGCGCCGCCATCGAGCGGCCGCTGTCGGTGGCGGGCACCAAGCAGGGCGGGGTCGAGCGTTACCCGGCGTTCGTCGACTTGGTCAAGCGCCAGCTGCGCGGGCAGTACAAAGACTCCGATCTGACCGACGAGGGTCTGCGCATCTTCACGACGCTCGATCCGCGCTCGCAGGAGGCGCTGGAACGCAACATCGCGCAGGGGCTGGCCGAGATCGAGAAATCGCGCAAGCTGCCGGCCGGCACGCTGGAGTCGGCGGGCGTGGTCACCAGCGTCGGCGGGGGTGACGTGCTGGGCATCGTCGGCGGCCGCGACGTGCGCTACTCCGGGTTCAACCGGGCGCTGGATTCACGGCGGTCGATCGGCTCGCTGGCCAAGCCGTTCGTCTACCTGACCGCTCTCGAACAGGGCGACCGCTACAACCTGCATTCGATGATCGACGACGAGCCGATCGAGTTGCGGCTGCCGACCAAGCAGATCTGGTCGCCGATGAACTACGACCGCAAGCTGCACGGCCCGCAGCCGCTGTACATGGCGCTGGCGCAGTCCTACAACCTGCCGACGGTCCGGCTCGGGCTGGAAGTGGGCGAGAAAGCGGTCGCCAACACGCTCAAGCAGGCCGGCTACACCGGCAACCCGGCGCTGGTGCCATCGATGTTTCTGGGCGCCGTCGACGTGGCGCCGGTGGAAGTCGCGCAGATGTACGGCACGATTGCGGCCGGCGGCTTCCAGAGCCCGCTGTCGGCGATCCGCGAAGTGACCACCAAGGAAGGCGAGCCGCTGAACCGCTATCCGATCCGGGTCAAGCAGACGCTGCCCGAAGGTCCGGTCTACCTGGTGACCTGGGCGATGACGCAGGTGATGCGCCTGGGCACCGGCCGCAGCGCTTACGGCATCGTGCCCGACACGATGACGCTGGCGGGCAAGTCGGGTACCACCGACGACCTGCGCGATTCCTGGTTCAGCGGCTTTACCGGCGACCGGGTCGCCGTGGTCTGGGTCGGCCGCGATGACTACAAGCCGATGGGCCTGACCGGGTCCAGCGGGGCGCTGTATATCTGGTCTCGCTTGATTCGGGACCTGAAGGCCAAGCCGCTCGACCTGATTCCGCCGCCCGATGTCGAAGAGCAGTTGGCCGATACCGTCACCGGGCTTAAGGCCGACGAGGGCTGTGACAGTCGCCTGCTGATACCCTACCTGCGCGGCTATGCGCCGCAGTCCTGGGCGCCGTGTGCACGCGCTGCAGAATCCCAGCCCATGCAATGGTTGCGCGAGATCTTCGAATGAGGATTGGCTACAAGGCCTGTTTTCCGGCGCGCTCGGCGCTGCCGGCGGCGCTGGCAGCATCACTGCTGCTGTCCGCTTGCGTGACGCCCACCGCCCAGCGCACCTCGTCCTGGCCCGACAACATCGGGCGCACGATCCCGGCGCCGACGGCGCCCGGCCCGGGGCAGAACCCGACGCCGGGTGCGAGCACGGCCCACACACCGACGCCGCTGTACTCGCCGCCGGTCGCGGTGGCACCGCCGCCCAAGGTGCTGCCGGCGTATCCGAAGTCGGCCGACGAGATCAGCAGCCAGGCAGTTCTGTCGCTGATGAAGCAGGCGCGCAGTGCTCGCGCGGCGGGCCAGTACGACCAGGCCAGCGGTGCATTGGAACGCGCTCAACGCATCGAGCCGCGTAACTACTTCGTCTGGTCGGCGCTGGGCCGCGTGTATCTGGACAAAAAGCTGTACGACAACGCCGAAAGCGTCGCGATGAAGTCCAACAGCCTGGCGCGCGGCAACGTCTACGTCGAGCTCGAAAACTGGAAGGTCATCGCAGCGGCACGCCAGGCTCAGGGGGATGCGATCGGCGCCCTGCAGGCGCAGGTCAAGGTCGACGAGATCCAACGCGACCTCGCGGGCGGCTGAGCCGCTGGCCGTCGTGAATGAGGTCGACGAACTGCTCGGCGAAGGCGGCGTCCTCGCCCGGGGCTTGCCGGGTTTCGTGCCGCGCGCCGCGCAGCAGACGATGGCCGAGGCGGTCGCCGGCACGGTCGAGTCCGCCGGCACGCTGATCGTCGAAGCCGGCACCGGCACCGGCAAGACCTACGCGTATTTGGTGCCGGCGCTGATGGCCGGCAAGCGCATCGTCGTCTCCACCGGCACCAAGAATCTGCAGGACCAGCTGTACCGGCGCGACCTGCCGCGCTTGCTGACGGCATTGAAGGTGCCGGCCCGCACCGCCTTGCTCAAGGGCCGCTCCAACTACGTTTGCCTGCATCGCCTCGACCGTGCCCTGCAGACGCCGGGCTGGCGCTATGACGAGCGGCTGACGCGCATCCGCGCTTGGTCGCGCGCCACCGACAGCGGCGAGCTGTCCGAGATCGGCGATCTGAACACGGACGATCCGCTGTATGCGCGCGTCAGCTCGACGGCCGACAACTGCCTGGGCGCCAAATGCCCGGACTTCGGCGAATGCCACGTGGTCAAGGCGCGCCGCGCCGCGCTGGCGGCCGATCTGGTCGTGGTCAACCATCACCTGCTGTTCGCCGACTTTCTGCTGAAGGAAGAAGGGTTCGGCGAAATCCTGCCGGGCTCCGACGCGGTCGTCGTCGACGAAGCCCACCAGCTGCCGGAATTGGCGACGCAGTTCTTCGGCGTGCGCGTGTCGACGCGCCAGTTCCGCGACATCGCCAGTGACGCCCAGGCCGAAGCCGAGGAATGGGGCGACTTGCCCGACCTGGTGGCGGCAGCCGAATCGATGACCGCCGCCGTGCTGCCGGTCGAGGCCGTGGTGGCGTCGATCAACGGCCGCTTGCGCTTCGAAGACCTGTTGCAGCGGCCGATGGTCGGTTCCATTCTGCAGACGCTCGACGAGCAGTTGTTTGCGCTGCGTCAGGCGCTGAAAGCCTACGAGGACCGCTCGCCAGTACTGGCCTCGGTGTTCGAGCGCGCGGCCCAGTTGTACGACCGCTGGACCCAGCTGACGGCGCCGACGGCCGACACCGGACTGGTGCGCTGGGTCGAGACCCGCGGCCGCGGCGGCAGCTTTCACCAGACGCCGATCGAAGTCGCTGACAGCTTCGCGCGCTTGCGACAGACCCATGCTGGCGCCTGGGTGTTCACGTCGGCGACCTTGTCGGCCAACGGCGACTTCGGTCACTTCCAGCGCCAGCTCGGCTTGGCCGACGCGCAGACGCTGGCGCTGGACAGCCCATTCGATTACGCCGAGCAGGCGCGCCTGCATTTGCCGGCCGGTCTGCCCGAACCCAACGACCCGTACTACACGGCCGCTTTCATTGACGCGATCGTGCCGCTGATCGAAGCGTCTCGTGGCGGCGCGTTCGTGCTGTGTACCAGCCATCGCGCGCTCAAGCTGGTTGCGCAGACGCTCAAACAGCGTCTGACGCAAGCCTTGTACGTGCAGGGCGACGACGACCGGGCGCGGTTGCTGGAGCGCTTCACCAGCGACGGCAACGGCGTGCTGGTCGGCACCAGCAGCTTCTGGGAAGGCGTCGATGTGCGCGGCCGGGCGTTGCGGCTGGTACTGATCGATCGGCTGCCGTTCGCAGCGCCGGGCGACCCGGTGTTCGAAGCGCGCTTGAACGCGATCCGCCAGCGCGGCGGCAATGCGTTCTTCGACTACCAGTTGCCCGAGGCGGTGATGATGCTGCGCCAGGGCGCCGGCCGGCTGATCCGCGACGTCGGCGATCGCGGCTTGCTGGTGATCGGCGACCCGCGGCTGCGGACCAAGCCGTACGGACGCAAAGTGCTGGATGCGTTGCCGCCGATGCCGCGCGTCGACCGCGACGCGGCGCTGGCCTGGGCCGCCGACCTTTGAACCTGCTTGTGCCGAGACCCCGATGACGCTGCGTCTGCTTGCGATCGACACTGCCACCGAAGCCTGTTCCGCCGCGCTGTGGATCGACGGCGCCATCGTCGAGCGCCACGAGGTTGTCGGGCGCACGCACACTGAACGCCTGCTGCCGTTGGTGCAGGCGCTGCTCGCCGATGCGGGGCTGCGGCCGGCGCAACTCGACGGCCTGATCGCCGGCATTGGCCCCGGTAGCTTCGCGGGCGTGCGCATCGGCGTCGGCCTGGTCAAGGGCATGGCGCTGGGGCTGGACCGTCCGGTGGTCGGCATCACGTCGCTGGCCATGCTCGCCCAAGCCGCGCTGGATCAGGGCGCCGAGCGGGTGCTGCCCTGCATCGATGCCCGGATGAGCGAGATCTACTGGGGCGCCTACGGCCGGGACGCGGCCGGATTGGCGTCGCCGTTGTGCGCCGATCAAGTCGTGCCGCCCGGCGCGGTCGAATTTTCGGCGCTGCCGGGCGGGGACTGGTCGGCGGTCGGCACCGGCTGGGGCACCTATGCCGACGTTCTGACGCCACGGCTGCCGCATCGGCTGCTGAGCGTCGACGGCGCGGCGCTGCCGCGGGCGCGCCACGCGCTGACGCTGGCGCAGCCGGTATTTGCGAGCGGCGCGGCGGGGTCGGCCGATGACCTGGCCCCTGCATACCTGCGTGATCGGGTCGCGTTGACCTTGGTCGAGCAGCAAGCGGCGCGTGCGGCGCGATCCAGCGGCTGAGCGACTCGGCAAAACCAGCGGCGATCAGCGATAATGCGGCTGGTCCGCGCCGGCCCTCCGCGACGGAAAGCCGTGAACCCCGCCAGGCCCGGAAGGGAGCAACGGTAGCGGTGATGCCGGGTGCCGGAGTCAGCTGGCGCGGACCTTCTCATTATTTTTCAAGGCGTTGTACCAGCCTTGAATCAATCGACCCTGCTTCTTCCAGCGTGCAATGCGCTGGTACAGATGGTTTGGTTGTTGCGTTGGCTTTGCAACGGAATCAATTTGCGCATCTTTTGTAACACCACCCCGATTTGCATGCTGGGACTGCGGCCCCATCATCGCGGTACGGCGGGTGTGAACGAGGCAGTCTGATGATGGAACCCTTCGAGCAAGGCCTGCTGGTCGGCTGGCTCCGCAATTTCTCGGTCAAGGTCGACCGCTACCGCTGGGCGCAAGACGGATTCACGCGCTTCGTCATCGACGAAGCCGAGCCGCTCGGGGTCGACCTGGGCGATGAAAGCCGCACGATCACCGGCGACATCATCGCCGAGGCGCTGCGCGTCCGCGACGAGCAACTGGCCGGCGCCGAACCCAGCGTGCTCGAACAGAACCTGCTGGCCGTCGGCGAACTGCTGCGGCTGTCCGAGCAAGAGCAGCTGTTGATGGGCGCGCTGGTGCGCGCCAAGGTGCTACCGCTGGTCGAAGAACTGTTCGAGATGCTCGAACTCGACGAGATCCGCGCTGGCGACAGCACGACGATGGGCGTGCTGGCGACGCTGCTCGGCCTGACCCGCGGCGAGCTGCTCGACGCGATGTCGCCGCGCGGCCGGCTGCTGGCCAGCGGCCTGTTCACGATCGACTACCGCTCCGACTGCCAGCCGCTGCCGGCACTGACGCGCTTCCTGCAGGCTCAGGCCGAGCCGCTGAGCGACGTGCGCGCCGCGCTGCTCGGCGATCCGCTGCTGAAGTCGCTGGAATGGGAGGACTACGATCACCTGCGCGCCGACCGCGATCTGGCGGGCACGCTGCTGCAGCAGGCCGCCAGCCGCCAGGAGCGCGGCATCCACGTGCTGCTGTACGGCCCGCCGGGCACCGGCAAGACCGAATTCTGCAAAACCCTGGCAGCGCAGCTGGGCCTGAAGCTGTACGGCGTCGGCCAGGCCGACGAACGCGGCCAGGAGCCGTCGCGCGACGAGCGCGTCGGCAGCTTCCGGCTCAGCCAGAAACTGCTCGAAAACCAGAACGATGCGCTGCTGCTGTTCGACGAAGCCGAAGACCTGCTGCGCGCCGACGGCTACGACGAGTATCTGGCCGAGCGCCCCGGCGGCTACGGATCGCGCGTGTTCATGCACAAGATGTTCGAGGAATCGCGCGTGCCAACGCTGTGGACGGTCAACGACCCGTCCGCGCTCGGGCCGTCGGTGCTGCGGCGGATGACCTTCGCCATCGAGATGAAAGTGCCGCCGGCCAAGGTCCGCGAGCGCGTCTGGCAACGGCTGCTCGATCGCGAGCAGGTGTCGATCCCGGCCGAAGACGTGCGGCGTCTGGCCGAAGACTTCGACGCGGCACCGGCGATCGCGGCCGGCGCGGTCCGGTCGGCGCGGCTGACCTCGGGCGGGTCGCAGGAAATCCGCCGCGCGGTCACGTCGATCGCCAAGGTGATGCGCGGCGCCGAATCGCCGCCGCGTCCGGTCAACAGCGTGTTGTACGACCCGCGTCTGATCAATGCCGATCTGGATCTGGCCAAGCTCGCGACGCGCCTCAGCGGCTTGGATACGCGTGCATTTTCGCTGTGCTTGTACGGCCCGCCGGGCACCGGCAAGAGCGCCTACGTGCGCTGGCTGGCACGTGAGATGGGTCTGGAAGTGATCCAGAAGCGCGCCTCCGACCTGCTGTCGAAGTGGGTCGGCGAAAACGAGCGCAACATCGCCGCCGCGTTTGCCGAAGCACGCGACACCGGCGCGTTTCTGGTGTTCGACGAAGCGGACTCGCTGCTCGGCGATCGCAAGTCGGCCAGCCAGGGCTGGGAGATCAGCCAGGTCAACGAAATGCTGACCTGGATGGAAAGCCATGAGTATCCGTTTGCGTGCATCACCAACCTGATGAGCCATCTCGACGAGGCGGCACTGCGTCGCTTCTCGTTCAAGGTGAAGTTCGACTTCTTGAAGCCCGACCAGCGCGAACTGGCGTTTCAGCATTACTTCGGCGTGGCACCGCCGGCCGGCGTGCGCGAGATCGACTCGCTGACGCCGGGCGACTACGCGGTGGTGCGCAATCGCGCGCGGCTGCTGGGCGAACTCGACAACGCGGCCGAACTGAAGAAAATGCTGGAAGCCGAAGTTGCCGTGAAGCCGCACGCGCGCAAGCCGATGGGCTTCAATACGCGGCTGAATTAACCCACTCGATCGAGCACGGTCGGCCGGCTGCCCAGCCGCCGCAGGCTCGCTTCACCGGACAAGGACCGTCGATGCGCAAAGTATTGCTGCTGTGCTGGGGTTTGATTGCGGGCTTCACTGTCGTGGCGCCGTCGGCGCTGGCCGCCGACACACCGATGCAGTTGATGGGTCGCTGGGTCGAGCGCGGCATCAGCGGCTCGATCCGCTGGGACTTGGGCCCGGACTCGATCGCGGTCACGCCGATCGATGCGCAAGGCCGGCCGATGGCGGAACCGCAGCGGCTCGACGTGCTCTATCAACGCTCCGGCGACGGTTGGGCCGTCGTCGTGCGCGCACCCGATGGCCGCGCAATGGACGAAGGCCGCGCCGAAGTGCGTGACGGCCGCATGATGCTGCTGTTGCCCGGTATCGGCTCGCACGAGCTGCAGCGCCAGTAGTCCACGCCGCCACGGGCGACGGCTGCCTTTCGGCTGCCGGGCGATTCCGCGACAATGCACGCCCGCTTCCGCCGCGATCTTCCATGAGCTATCTCGCCCTCGCCCGCAAATGGCGCCCGCGTCGCTTCGACGACGTGATGGGCCAGAACCATGTCGTCAAAGCGCTCAGTCATGCGCTCGACGGCGACAAGCTGCATCCGGCGATTCTGCTGACCGGCACGCGCGGCGTCGGCAAGACGACGCTGGCGCGCATCATCGCCAAGGGCTTGAACTGCGAAACCGGCGTGTCAGCACAGCCTTGCGGCTTGTGTACCGCCTGCAAGGAAGTCGACAGCGGCCGCTTCGTCGACCTGCTGGAAATCGATGCCGCCAGCAACACCGGCGTCGATAACGTGCGCGAGTTGATCGACAACAGCGCCTATGCGCCGGCGCGCGGGCGCTACAAGGTTTACCTGATCGACGAAGTGCACATGCTGTCCAAGAGCGCATTCAATGCGCTTCTGAAGACGCTTGAAGAGCCGCCGTCGCACGTCAAGTTCATCCTCGCGACCACCGATCCGCAGAAGCTGCCGATCACCGTGCTGTCGCGCTGTCTGCAGTTCAATCTAAAGCGGCTGCCGATCTCGATCATTCGCGATCAGCTGGCGCTGGTGCTCGGTAACGAGAGCATCGAGTTTGAGCCGGGCGCCGTGCTCGAACTGGCACGCGCCGCTGATGGTTCGATGCGCGACGGCCTGTCGCTGCTGGATCAGGCGATCGCGTTCGCTGGTGGCGCCACGCTGCGGCGCGAGCCGATCGCCGAAATGCTCGGCACGGGTTCGCGCCAGTTGCTGATCGAATTGCTGCGCGCACTGGCGACCGCCGACGCCGCCGCGCTGCTCGATGCGTTCCGCAAGATCGAAACCCAGGCGCCGGACTACGCGTCGATGCTCAACGACCTTGCGGCGCAGCTGCAGCGGATCGCCGTGTTGCAGATGCTGCCGGGTGCGCGCGACGACGATGACGACGAAGACCTCGTCGCGCTGGTGCCCACCGTCAGCGTCGAAGACGTGCAGCTTTGGTATCAGATCGCCGTCGGC